>Ga0307952_1000177_pt1 | contig 40977 bp, 32 predicted proteins | sample OrgLakmetagen376_FD_201821 | JGI IMG/M metagenome (GOLD analysis project Ga0307952, IMG submission 201821) | Saline water microbial communities from Organic Lake, Antarctica - #376 | ecosystem: Environmental > Aquatic > Non-marine Saline and Alkaline > Saline | place: Antarctica: Organic Lake...
TTAAGATTCAAAATATATTAATTATTTCTCTTCGTCTCTAAAAAGATCCTTCCATCAGCAAAATCATAGATTTTACCGATGCGCAGGATGACATTTCAGTAGGGTGTTGGGGTGAAAAAACAGTTGATTTGCCCTTACAGGGCGCAGGATTACTTTATTTATTCAGCAGTACACGCTACATCCTGCTGAATTGAGCTGGGCTTTCATCCCGCTTAGCTACTTATTAGAAATTGCAGTATAACTAATGAAATTAGCATATGTAATCACACTGGAAGGGCAGTTTATTTTAACTCAAGGCATAGCCTTTTGTTGAAATACTCAATTAAGCAAATGCGTCCTGTAAAGAAAACTCTTTTTGGGGTGATCACTTGGAGAAGCAGAATGTGCAACACACCAAAATAAAATTAACCCTAACTTTTCCATTTGGCTATTATAAATTAAAAACTAAATATTACATTTAGTAATTATTTACAGTATTTTTGAGTGTTTTGAGGAATAAGTAGTACGTATTTGGCGTAGTTATTTTTTTCTTTATCAAGGCGAAATTTTCAAGCATAGCATTAGTTATGATTTAAAATTTTAACGCAGAGAAAGGAGAAAATAACATATTAAAATGGATGAGTTATTTATTTACAGACCCTTTGATAAAATTTAAATCTATAATGAAGCTATTAATTGTTTGTTTACTCATTTTCTCTTACACGACTACAAATGCCCAGGATTCCTGGACAACAACAATTTACCCAGATACCGATACTGTTTTGTTTGATTTAGAGAAGGATCACTCTTCTCAATTAAAAAAATATGACAATAAAAGAGCGTTGAAAAAAGTTTATACGCAAAGAAAAGAGTATATCAAATATCTACTTAACACAAAATCAATTTTTTACCAAGATTCATTATATGGTTATATTGACTTTATATTTGACCAAATAGTCAGTTCAAATGCTGAGCTACAGGACTTAGAATTAAGGTATTTTGTTTCAAACTCTCCCATTCCGAATGCCTCTTCTCTTGGTGATGGTACTTTTATTATTAATATTGGTCTGATAAGAAAACTGGTTAATGAAGGCCAATTGGCATTTATTCTTTGTCATGAAATCTCTCACTACTATTTGGATCATTCTAATCAATCTGCCCTTGCTGAATATGAAAAAACAAACACAAAAGAGTATAGGAAAGAGGTGAAAACAATACAAAAAACCGATTTCGGTAAAGCTGAACTCTCAAAATCATTTCGAAAGAAGAATCTTTACATTAAAATGTCTTACAGCAGACAAAATGAAAAAGAGGCTGATTCGTTGGGTTTAATTTTCCTTTATAAAACAAACTACGATATGAATCAATCTGTTACTTGCATGAATTTATTAGACTCCATAGATCGTTATAAATACAAAAATGAAATTGGCTATTATAAAACATTAAATTTTGAGAAATACCCATTCAAGAAAAGATGGTTAGAGGAAGAGTCATTGATATTTGGTAAGAAAGTAGAGGCTAATTATTGGGAGAGAGATTCTATCAAATCGCATCCAGATGTTAAGACTAGGATAACGTTCCTAAATAATTATATTTCTAGAATACAACCCAACTCTAATCATACGTCAATGCAGGACATCAAACGTTTCGATCGTATAAAAGAACAAGCGGATTATGAATTTATAGATAGTTGGATATTCTATGATGATTATGGAAAGGCATTATTTTTTGCTATCAAACAACTAGAATCGGATCCAAATAATAAAGTTTTATTATTGAAGACAAGTTACATTTTTAAATCAATTTATGACTCTCAAGCAGACCATCTGTATAGTAGCTATGTTGAACGACCTTCTCTTGAAAATGAGGCTGAATACAATTATTTTTTAAATTTCCTTGATAATATTCGGTTAATCGAATTGGCAAGAATAAGCTACCACTTTCATTTAACACATTATGAAAGTCTTAAAAATGATGAAGAATTTATTAATAATTACAATTTTTTCAAAACAATAATAAGGAATTAACTGACCTTTAAACCATCCATAAAATGAACTTCAAAAGAATACTACTGGTTTTATTCATCACTGTTTTCGCATGTAATACCTCCTTGTCTCAAAAAAAGACAATATCAAATGTATATACGCTAATAGACATGGGACCAATTCTAGCAGAGTCTGAGGTCAGCGGATATTATATGTTTTACAAAACAGATCGATTGAGTGAAACAGAGTTTAGCTATGAACTAAAAATACTGGATCAAAACTTAAATGAGTTAATTTCTCAAAAGATAGAAGGAACCTACCATCTTTATTTAGTTAGTTGTGTATACAACAATGAAACTTTACTTATAAAGTTTTATGATTCTATGAAAAGAATGTTCACCATTACTCAATACGACAATAATGCTGAAGAAATTTCAGTATTAAAAGAATCGGCTGGCGATACTTTTACTAATAATATTACAATGCCATATCATTTAGGAATAAGTAATAATCCAGATTTATTTCCTATGAACAAATGTGGATTTATTGATTATCGGTCCGTTGCAACCACTGGTGATTTCTTTAAATGTCTTGGTTTTGAAATTGACTTTTATCCATCCCAAGTGGATAGAGAGAATTGGACATTTGCTTCTGATAAAAGTTCATTACTGCACAATCGTGCAAAATTTATTTATGGAGACAAAAATATCATCCTTTCCTCTATTCTAAAAAACAAAAAGTTCTCAATCAGCCAATTAGGAGAGCTAAGCTTATTAGCACTAGATACTAAAACAGGTGAAAAAGTATATGAAAAAATTGTTTCTCACCCTAAATATCAATTCTCTATCATGAGTGCAATTGATGCTATTGATGAGGAAGGAAATATTACTCTTTTTGGATTCTACTACCCTAAAGAAGTTAATGAAGAAGATAATAGCACTAGCCTTGGAATGTTTTCAGCCGTAATAGACAGCAGTGGAAATTTTTCTGAAAGAAATTATATCTCTTGGGAGGATGATGCAAGCAAGTTTGTGGACATAAATAAAGAAGGGTTTTTAAAGGATATTGGTAATATATTTTTCCATGATATAATAAAAAACGCAGATGGTAATATTTACTTAATTGGAGAACAGTATAATAGAAATCATAAAATATATACTGTTGAAATTGTACTAAAAAACTTAATGATTTTTCAATTAAATAGTGATTATGAAATCCAAGAAGTAAAAACAATAGAAAAAGAAAAGTCTGTAATTGATTTTCCTCTTTTATTTTCTTTTAAAAGTCCTCAATATTTAGCCTCCTTTATAAAGTTTGAAAATAATTTTATTCAGTCCAATAAGGATAAATCAATATTTAGTTATAGTTATACAAACAAAGTAAAAATAAAAAGGAAGACGGAAAAACTTTTTTTTGGTAATATCACATATACAGATAGTGAACTAAGTCAAGATTATATAGAAATAGAGGCTGTAACATATAAAAAGGATGTAAGCACTCTTCCTGCTAAATTGGGGAATGTCGTAATTGTAGAATATTTAAATGCTGAAAAGGAACTGCGCATGAGAATAGAGAAAATTAACTATTAATCTATATAACCCGTATTATTAAATTCGTTGAGATCGTAAGCTAATTGTTTGCGTTTAAAAATATAATTAAATACTGAATTATAAACTATAATCATAGTATATAAGTAATTATTATAGTATATTTGTTTCAAAATAATATCCGTGAAAGAAATAACAAAAGCGCAAGAGGAGATTTTAAAAGCTCTATGGAAAATACAAGAAGGAGCCGTAAGTGATGTACTTGATGCTTTGCAAGAACCTAAGCCTGCATATAACACAGTAGCCACAGTAATTAAAGTACTTGAAAAAAAAGAGTATGTTTCTCATAAAACTTTTGGAAAAACAAATGTATACGCTCCATTGGTAACAGAAAAGGAATATGCGAAATTTGTACTCAAGGATACAGTGAGAGGTTTTTTTAACGGCTCATTAAATCAGATGGTTTCTTTTTTTGTAAAAAGTAAAGACTTGTCAATTAATGAGTTGGAGGAATTAAAAACCATAATTGTAGACGAGATTAATAGTAATAGTAATAGTAAAACTAAATAAAATGGACGGATTTATAAGCTATATTCTTATTTCGACAACTTGTTTAAGTGTGTTCTATTTGGGCTATTTATTATTGCTGAGAAAGGAAAATCGATTCAATTACTTGAGATATTTTTTATTGATTTCCATGGCATTATCAGTTGTAACACCTTTATCTACTTATCAAATAGAATTAGACATAGCTGCTCTTAAATATGATACTGAAGAAATACATCAGAAAAAGGCAAATACCTTTTCAGAAACTGTTGGGTCAATAAATATTCAGGAAATCACAATTCCAAAATCTCAAAATAGTTGGAATATCTCCTCTCTTCTTACTCTACTTTATTTAATTGGATTGATGTTTTTTGGAATGCGCATAATAATTCATCTTCTTAAACTCTTTTATTTATATTGCAATTGTGAAAAAAATAAGAATGATAACGTAACAATTCTATCGAATCACAAAATAACAAGTCCATTCACATTTTTTAGGTGGATTTTTATTCCCCCGAAATATCTAAATGACGATGAGAAAAAAGATATTTTAATTCATGAAAAAATTCACGCAACCCAGCATCATTCTATAGACCTCATCTTCATTGAACTACTTGCTGCATTTATGTGGTTTAATCCATTGGTATGGAAAATGAAGAAGTCTATTCAGTTGGTGCATGAATATCTTGCCGATAAAGGAGTTTTGAACAGCGGAACTAATAAACTCAATTATCAAGCACTTCTAATAAATCAGGTGGCAGAAGAAAAACTGATCTGTCTTGCTTCTAATTTCAATAACTCATTAATTAAAAAAAGAATACTTATGATGACTAAAACCAAATTTAATAAAGGTTCAAAATTACGAATCTTAGCATTGATTCCTTTAGCAACTATACTCTTTATTGGGGTTTCTTTTGTAAATGGAGAAGACGTATATAAAAACGCCAAACCATTAACAGTTATTATTGATGCTGGACATGGTGGAAAAGATCCGGGTGCTATGCTAAATAGTGAAATTAAAGAAAAAGATTTCTCACTTTCGATTGCGAAAATATTGAAAGAAAAAGGAGGATCAAACACGAAAATTAATTTGATTTTTACGCGAGAAAAAGATGAATTTTTAGAATTGAATAAACGGATTGCTTCAAATGCAGATTTATTAATTTCTATTCACAGCAGTTTTTCTGAGAACAATGAGGATTCTGGGATAGACTGTATTGTTGCGAAAGAATCAAATTACAAGGATCAAAGCGAAACCATAGGAAAATTACTTATTGGTGAACTCAGTCAATTAAATGGAATAAACACCAAAACATCACTAAAAGAAGCAAACTTAATGGTTCTCAAAGAGAGTAATTGTCCAGCATTACTGCTCAATTTAGGTTACATTTCAAACTCAAATGATTTGAATTTTATCAGTAATAAACACAATCAAAGTTTGATCTGTGATAAAATACTAAATGCGATTAATCAGTTTAGCGAAATAATGCCAGCAGGTAAATAGTGCCTGTTCGGAAACAGACAATTTTTATAAATTGTATACATTAAAATAGACTCAAAAGAATCAATTTTAATTTTGTTGTGTTTCCGACCAGACACTAAATACTAATTAATCCTTTATTTGTGCTGAGAGTCACAAATATTTTGTTATTTTTAAGTAATAAAATACACAAAACATGAGTGATACAAGCAAAGGGAAATGTCCTGTGATGCATGGGGCGAATACAGAAAATAAAGACAATGTAATGGATTGGTGGCCAAAGGCGCTAAACCTTGATATTCTGCATCAACACGATACAAAAACAGACCCACTTGGAAGTGATTTCGATTACCAAGAAGAGTTAAAGAAGCTAGATGTTAAAGCACTGAAAAAAGATGTACATACATTGATGACAGACAGTCAGGACTGGTGGCCAGCAGATTGGGGACACTATGGTGGACTAATGATACGTATGGCATGGCACTCAGCAGGTACATACAGAGTTTCAGATGGTCGTGGTGGCGGTGGAACAGGCAATCAACGTTTTGCTCCAATCAACTCTTGGCCAGACAACGTGAACCTCGATAAAGCAAGGCGCCTCCTTTGGCCAATTAAGAAAAAATACGGAAATAAAATAAGCTGGGCTGACCTTATCATTCTTGCTGGAACAATTGCTTACGAAAGTATGGGATTAAAAACATACGGTTTTGCTTTTGGTCGTGAAGACATTTGGCATCCTGAAAGAGATGTAAACTGGGGCGCTGAAAAAGAATGGCTTGCTCCAAGTGATGAGCGCTACAGTAATGTAGACAAACCTGAAACGATGGAGAATCCATTGGCTTCTGTGCAAATGGGATTAATTTATGTGAACCCAGAAGGTGTAAATGGTCAACCCGACCCTCTTAAAACTGCTGGTCAAGTGCGTGAGACATTCAAACGAATGGCAATGAATGACGAAGAAACCGTTGCACTGACTGCTGGTGGTCACACCGTTGGTAAAACACATGGTAACGGTGATGATGACAAACTCGGGTCAGAACCTGAATCTTCAGATGCACACGAACAAGGACTAGGATGGCATAATCCAAACAAATCTGGAAAAGGTAAATATACAGTGACCAGCGGATTGGAAGGAGCTTGGACAACTTACCCTACTAAATGGGATTCAGGTTACTTCGAAATGCTTTTTAACCACGAATGGGAATTACGTAAAAGTCCTGCTGGAGCAAATCAATGGGAACCCGTAAACATAAAAGAGAAAGATAAACCAGTAGACGTTGAAGACCTTACCACTCGTCAGAATCCAATGATGACAGACGCCGATATGGCCATGAAACTAGACCCAGTCTATAGAGAAATTTCTCTAAAATTCAAAGATGATTTTGATTCACTTTCTGATGCCTTCGCTCGTGCATGGTTCAAACTTACACATCGTGACATGGGTCCAAAAGACCGCTGGTTCGGACCAGATATTCCGAAAGAAGAACTAATTTGGCAAGACCCAATTCCAAAAGGTAAAAAAGACTATGACGTAAACGCAGTGAAGAGAAAAATCGCTGACACCCAATTAAGTATCGGCGAAATGGTAGCAACTGCATGGGACAGTGCGAGGACATTTAGAGGATCTGATTTCCGTGGAGGTGCGAATGGTGCACGTATTCGACTAGCCCCCCAAAAGGATTGGGCTGCGAATGAGCCAAAACGTTTGGCAAAGGTATTATCTATACTTGAACCTATTGCTACGGAATTTGAAATCAGTGTTGCTGATACAATTGTACTCGCAGGAAATGTTGGTATTGAAAAGGCTGCAAAAAATGCTGGATTTAATATCGAAGTTCCTTTCTCAACAGGACGTGGAGATGCAACAGCTGAAATGACAGAAATTGAATCATTCGGATACTTAGAGCCTATTGGAGATGCTTACCGTAACTTCATGAAGGAAAACTGTGATGAAATACCTGAAGAAATTATGCTGGACCGTACACAATTACTTGGATTGACAGCGCCAGAGATGACGGTTCTTATCGGCGGAATGCGTGTTTTAAGTACAAACCACAGTAATACAAAACACGGCGTTTTTACAGCTAATGAAGGGGCATTAACAAATGATTTCTTTGTGAATCTGACAGACATGAATTACTCTTGGCGTCCTGCTGAAAAAAAAACGTACAATATTATTGATCGGGAGAAAGATGAAAAGAAATGGACAGCTACACGCGTTGACCTTGTTTTTGGATCGAATGCTATTCTAAGAGCTTACGCAGAAGTATATGCACAAAACGACAGCAAGGAAAAGTTTGTTAAGGACTTTGTAAAAGCTTGGATAAAGGTAATGAATGCCGATCGTTTTGATGTAAAATAGAGAAAACATACATTCATAATTTCGAGTCGCTCGGAGAGTGACTCGTTTTTTTTATTCTTCTACTGTCCTTTCAATTGTTCAGTTAACCTTAGATAAATATAAATCAAACACAGAACAGCTCTATAAAATTTGCTGAGAACTTTTTATATGCGAGAAGATGCGACAAAGCAAAGCCAATAAACGAAATAAGTCTAACCTGTATTATTCATCAAAATACTCGAAAATATTATAACACATTATATAACAATAATTTCCATCAATATTTTAAAGAAGAAAACTTCTTTAAAATTGAGTGTTTTTTGATTTACTTTCATACAGCTTCTGCGTTACGCACTTATTGAAATAGAATACTATGTATGCAAAGTCCGATGCCAACCGAACAAAGTGAGCGCATAGCCTGTCCCGAGAAATCGGGAAATACCATTGAAAATAGACACTTATGAATAAAAAGCTGCATAAAATTAAATTCATGAACCGAGCTTGCGAGCTCAACGAAGTTAATAATACAGGCTAACTGTTTTTCGAATCTTCTGATCCCCATTGATCCATACTTTTTAAAATATGCTCTAAAGATTTTCCTCGCTCACTCAATTTATACTCTACTTTAGGAGGAACTACTGGAAAGACTTCTCTAACAACGAGCCCATCCGCTTCTAACTCTCGGACCGTTTGTGTAAACATCTTATTGGAAATGTCAGCTACTTTTTTTTGTAGTTTGCCCGACCTTAAAGGCCCATCTAATAGATGAAATAGTACTAATGGTTTCCATTTAGTTCCTATTAAATTCATAGTATAGTGCAAAGGACAATTAATTTCTTTTTTCAAAATAATATTTTTAAACTGCTGTAATTCAACTATTAACTCTATTTAGTAACTATATTACTTTTTAGTAAGTTATTGCTAATAAAGCAAATATAGTTTAATTTTGTGTTCTAAATTATAATAGATGACAATTAAAAAAGATTATCCAAAATCGTTTTCACATATTGGAATTACCGTTCCTGATATTAAAGAAGCGGTAAAGTTCTATTCAGAAGTAATGGGATGGTATGTTATTATGGAGCCATCCAAGGTGAAAAAAGAAAAAGAAACTGCTATCGGTCAGATGTGTATGGATGTATTTGGTGATGATTGGGAAGAGTTTGAAATAGCGCATATGTCAACTTCAGATAGCATAGGGATTGAGTTATTCTCCTTTCCAAATGGCGTAAAAGAAGCTCCTGAATTTAACCCTTTCAATACTGGACTATTTCACTTTTGTGTACAAGACCCTAACATTGAAGATCTAATAGAAAAAGTTGTATCCTATGGAGGTAAACAAAGAATGCCAATAAGAGAATATTATCCAAATGAAAAGCCTTTCAAGATGTGCTATGTTGAAGACCCATTTGGAATTATTTTTGAAGTCTATACGCATAGTTATGAATTGACTTACTCGTCAGGAGCATACTCTAATTAAAACAGTAGGAAAAATAGTTTAATTGCAAAAGCGGCTCTGTATGATATGGACCGCTTTTGCATTTTATGACAAAAGTTCGCAAACACTATTTCCAAATCGCTTAAAAAAAAGGAAGCCGCCCCCCAACAACCATCTGCCCAATTCAAAATATTATTTAGCAATCCTTCATCTTTTATGTACCTTTACAGCAAAAATTAAAATAACCATTTTGAAGAACTTTGAAGATTTAGGAATTAGCTCAGGCTTGGTAGAAGGACTTGCAGAACTAAACATTGTTAAACCTACTGACATTCAGAAGAAGGTTATTCCGTTATTATTGGATGGGAAAAAAGATATTGTAGCGCAAGCGCAAACAGGAACAGGAAAAACAGCTGCTTTTGGACTTCCTTTACTGGAGCGAATAGACGCAAACTTAGCTGCTGTGCAAGGCATAATCTTATGTCCAACGCGTGAACTGGCTAAACAAGTGGCCAAACAGCTTTTCAAATTCATAAAGTATTCTGATAAAGTTTTTATCGAAGCGGTATATGGTGGAGAACAAATTGATCGCCAAATTTCTTCTTTACAACGCACAACACATATTATCGTTGCTACTCCTGGTCGATTGATTGATTTAGTGAACCGTAAAGCTGTTGATCTGAGCAAAGTAAAAACTGTTGTCTTGGATGAAGCGGATGAGATGTTGAGTATGGGCTTTCAAAAAGAATTAGATGAAATTTTAAGTTTTCTGCCAGCAATTGAGAGTAAATGGCTGTTTTCTGCCACTATTCCTCATGGAATACAACAAATTATATCAAAGCATTTATCAAAAGATGCGGAACGTATTGAAGTAAAGAAAGCAGATGTTGTCAATAAAAATATTGCACACCAATATTTAGTTTGTGATGAATCAGAAAAATTAGAAGCATTATTGCTTTTCTTAAAATCACAGCATAAAAATCGAGGAGTAGTATTTTGTAAAACAAAAGTGGCTACTCAAAAACTAGCCAAACAATTAATCGCTAAAAACATTGCAGCGGATGCAATTCATGGCGATTTACTTCAAAAAGAACGCGACAAAGTAATGCGTGCATTTAAGAATGAATCATTGCGTATTTTAGTAGCAACAGATGTTTCAGCACGTGGAATTGATGTTTCGGGATTGACTTTCGTTGCCCATTACCAACTTCCAGAAAACGATGAATACTATACGCACAGAAGTGGAAGAACTGCACGGGCAGGAAAAGAAGGTGTTTCTCTGTGTTTTGTAAACAACGCTGAAGCGAAGATATTGCGCGAGTATGAACGTAAATTAGGAATTAAGTTTACGAAAATAAAGCAGGTGCGTTAGTCTTTGCTTTTTTTTTGCAAAGACATAGTGATGTGGAGTTTTCTTAAAAACACCATTTAATGCAGTCGACTTATTATTTAAACAAAGGTCATTTTGCCTCCTGAAATTTTCAACCAAAAAAACCGGATTTCATAAATGAATTTCCTTATTTTAGTGGGTATGATATTTTAGAAAGACTAATTCTGAAAAATTTTATTTGTTCTAACACGAATTTTTAAACCCCCAAGAACAATCCAATTAAAAAACTGTATTACAAATTCTTATGGCGTTTACAGAAATGAAAGATGAATAGGTTAAAAAAAACTAAATCAAAAAATAACGGTTCAAGTTAATCTTGAGCCGTTATTTTTAATTAAACTGACATTTCATTATTATTTATTCAACGTATATTCTACACTGATTTCCGTATTCAATAAAACTGAAATCGGACAATTTTCTTCTGCATCTTTCACTAATTTCGAGAATTCATCTTCCCCTATTCCTTCAACTTTAGCTTTGAGTGTTAAATGAGAAGAAGTTACTTCCCCATCAGCCAAGGTTAATATACCTACTGTTTCTAGAGTGTCTGCAGTATAACCTGCTTCTTGTAAATTAAATGTCAACTTCATGGTAAAGCACCCAGCGTGACCAGCGGCAATTAACTCTTCAGGATTCGTTCCTTCACCATTCTCAAATCGACTGGTAAATGAATAGTTCGTTTCATTGAGTACTTTGCTTTGTGTCGTTAAATGTCCTTTCCCTTCTTTTCCGTTTCCGTTCCATACGGCTGTTGCTTTTCTTTCCATAATTTGTATTTACTATGTAACGATTTAGAAACAACAAAGTTTATGGATGTATGATAAACAATGTTAAAGTTGATAATTGAGAGAATAATGTGAGTTAACTAGTCTTTGCAATAAAACTTCAAATACTCCGATATACTTGTTTATAATTACAGTTCTTGAGACAAACTCAAGACATCATATTTATAAATATAAACTACTGATAATTATAAATTAACAAACCTCGTCTTGACCATTTCCTCATCAAAGATTTGGTAATATTGAGTTTTCTTAAAGTCAGTTTAGGAATGAAATATTAAAAAACCCAAATAAAATGAAACACTTAAAATGGAAAAGAGCACCTTTCGATGCTCCTTTATTTAGTTTAAGTGAATCAGTAATGATTCTTGTTTTGTTTTTTTTACTTCCACACTCTTCGAATAATTGAGAATGAATTGAAGCGCTGTCTCTGATGGTTGTTGTTTACCCTCCGTCATCTCAGGAGCTGTTTTAGAGTAACTGTTTGCCATAAGCATTTATTTTCTTTAGTTCTCTCTTAAAACGAAGTAAGTTCTTATTTATTACATGTATAACAAAAATACTACATCAGCATTCCTCCACACACATTAATTGTTTGTCCTGTAATATAAGTTGACATATCAGAACCCAAGAATACAACAGCATTCGCGACATCTTCTGGTGAACCACCGCGTTTTAATGGAATAGCATTTCTCCACTCGTTGACTACTTTTTCATCCAATACCTCCGTCATTTCTGTTTCAATAAATCCTGGTGCAATGGCATTACAACGAATATTACGAGATCCTATTTCTTGTGCTATAGATTTTGTAAATCCAATCATTCCAGCTTTAGAAGCTGCGTAATTGGATTGTCCGGCATTTCCAGAAACACCAACAACAGAAGACATATTAATAATAGATCCTTTTCTTGCTTTCAACATTGGACGTTGAACCGCTTTGGTTAAATTGAATGCAGACTTCAAGTTCGTGTTAATCACATCATCCCACATCTCTTCAGTCATACGCATCAATAAATTGTCGCGCGTTATTCCAGCATTATTAACAAGGATATCAATTTGTCCGAATTCCTTCATCACATTATCAATTAACTTTTGTGCAGCGTCAAAATCAGCAGCATTCGATTTGAATCCTTTAACTTCTCCACCATCTTTAGCCAATTCTGCAATTAATGCATTTGCTTTTTCTTCTGATGATAAATAAGTGAAAGCTACTTTCGCACCTTCTGCGACACATTTTTCAGCGATCGCTTTTCCAATTCCTCTTGAGGCTCCTGTAATTAAAACTACCTTATCTTCTAATAACTTCATTGCTGTATTTTTCAATTTTAACAAATATAATACTCCGTAAATATTGAATTGGATTTTTAACTAAAAACTTTCATCGATTAAATACCTAGGAAAAAGATTTCATCATAATTTTGATAAAAACTCCATTGTGTCCACTCCATCGGCATAATCATCTAATTCAGGAGATTGAGCAGCTCCAAATGGAAGATAATCTTTTCCAATTATTGCTTGGATTTTTTCTTCGTGCTCTTTCAAGTAAGAATTAGCATCTTCCTCAGACGCATAAAAGTGATAATGTAAAACGGCTACTGGAGCAAACAAATCCTTAATTTCTCTAGTTAATACAAAACCATTCTCAATGATTTTTTGTTGATTCATTAAATAAATCGCTTTGTAATAATCGTAATTGTTACAGTATTTATTGTGATTAATCACCTCTCCATAACCAACGATAGCGCCGAAAATATTATCTAAATTATATCCTTTTGGCAAAAGTAAATGTGATACATTTCGGCATCCTAATCCATAATAGGTGAAGATATCTTTCCCCAATTCTTTTAATTCTTCTGGTGTTTCTTTCCCATTAATTACGGCAACAGAAGTTCGGTTTTTGCGAATAACTCTTGGCAAGTGTCCAAAATACTTCTCAAAATAACGTGCTGTATTATCACTTCCTGTGGCAATAAGAGCTTCTGCATTATTTAATTTATCAACAAGTTCAATCTGATATTTTAATTCTGGTTGAAGTGCAACAGCCATTTCCAATAAAATCGGAATTAGAATTTTATCGTCGCTAGACAATTTAATACTTGCTTTATTACCCGATAAAACGGTTGATAAAATATCATGAAACCCGACCAATGGAATATTTCCAGCGAGAATTAATCCTACGGTTTTTGGATTTTTAACAGATGGATATTTATTTAACCAAACCGTTAATTTTTCTTCTGACAAACGCTCTCCAATAGTATACAAACTTTCTTTAACTGATTGTTCAGAAAACCAACCGTTATGGGCTTTTGCACCAAGAACAGCAGTTTGCATACAGTCATAAAATTCTCCTGCGATATAAGGATTAAAATCTTCTTTTTCAGCTCCTTCCGCCCACTTTTTCATACTATCTCCTAAAATCGAAAATGTCTTGATTGTTTTTAATCTATCCATGTGCTTTTCAAAATAATTTAAGTTAGTTAAAACAAAATTCCTTGTTAAAGGTTTATTATATTTGCAAATGTAAAGAAGAAACGCTAAAAAAGTAGTGAAATGGCAATAATGATTACGGATGAATGTATCAATTGCGGCGCGTGTGAGCCAGAATGTCCAAATAATGCAATATATGAAGGAGGTGCTGAATGGGCATGGTCCGATGGTACAACTTTAAAAGGAATAATTACCACGCTGAAAGGAAATGATACTGAAGCAGAAGTAGAAAATGAACCTGTTGATATGGATGTTTATTACATCGTTACCGACAAGTGTACAGAATGTGAAGGATTTCACGATGAACCTCAATGTGCTGCGGTTTGTCCTGTTGATTGTTGTATTGACGATCCAGACTTCCCAGAAACAGAAGATGAGTTACTGAAGAAAAAAGACTTTATGCATTTGTAAAATGCAGTCAAAATAATTTTAAGGGATTATCTGAAAAGGTAGTTCCTTTTTTTTTGCTCTACTTTTTAGTCTTTTTTAATATTGAACGAAGTATATAACCTGTATTATTCATCAAAACACTCAAAAATATTATAACGCATTATAAAACAGTAATTTACATCAATATTTTAAAGAAGAAAACTTCTTTAAAATGGAGTGTTTTTTGATTTACTTTCATATAGCTTCTGCGTTACGCACTTATTGAAATAACCCCAAGATGCTTGGGGTTGCAAAGTCCTATGCCAACCGAACAAAGTGAGCGCATAGCCTGTCCCGAGAAATCGGGAAATTCCATTGAAAATAGACACTTATGAATAAAAAGCTGCATAAAATTAAATTCATGAACCGAGCTTGCGAGCTCAACGAAGTTAATAATACAGCATAAAGTTGAATGCTGTAAAATTCGTCCACCACTTTAAAAATAAACAACATCCATACTTCAAATCAATGAAAATTACTATTTTCGTTCAGCGTCTAAAATTCTAATGCTTGGAGAGATTTATCAATATTCTAGTTATCGACAGTAACCCTATAAACATCAAGGATTTACGAATAATGCTCTCTTTCGGAGGAAATAATTTAATTTTCTGTAAAGATGAGACTTCTGCTTTACCTGTTCTAGAAAAAAGAAAAGTGGGTATTATTCTCATAAATATCCAGATTGAGGCGATAAATGGATTTGAATTACTGCAACGGTTAAAGTCAAACCCTAACTCGAAAGACGCCTACAAAATCGTAATTAGTGAAAGCACATCAAGTGGAGCTAAATTAGTAAAAGGCTTTAAAGAAGGCGCTGTAGACTACATTTCTAGTCCCTTCAATCCAAACTTGGTTAAAGCGAAGATAGAAGTTTTCAAAAGTTTATATTTTAAAGACCGAAGAATTAATCAACTTTTAGAAAATATATTACCGCAAACTATTTTGCAGGAATTAAGTAACGTTGGAAAGTTCTCTCCTAAAAAAATTGATGAAGGCGTAGTTTTATTTACTGATTTTATAGCGTTTACAAAATCTGCCAAGCTTCAGAAACCCCTTCAACTTTTGCACGAACTAGAAAGCTATTTTACTAAGTTCGATGAAATAATGGACCGTTATCAATTAGAAAAAATTAAAACTATTGGTGACGCCTATATGGCTTTGGCTGGGGTAACAGAGAAGAACAATAATGCAGCTGTTCGAGCAACATTAGCAGCTATTGAAATCCGAAATTATGTAATCAGTAGAAGACAATTGGCTATCGCAACAAATAAAGCATATTGGGATATTCGTATTGGTATACACTTGGGACCTTTAGTTGCTGGTGTAATTGGTTCTAAAAAAATAAGTTTTGATGTTTGGGGGGATACTGTAAATATTGCAGCTAGAGCAGAGCAAAACTCGATTGAAAATAGTATAACGATTACCGATGCTGTAGTAGAAAAAATAGCATCTTATTTTGATTTAATTCACCGTGGCGAAGTAAAGCTAAAGTATGGAAGTACTGCTGATATGTTTTTTGTTGATCAACTTAAAACAGAATATTCTCTTTTTAATGAGGGGAAATTACCCAACAGAGAATTACGTATGGCATGCGATTTACCGCCAATGGACTTTGAGTTTGCTAGGCGATTTATAATTAATAAATTAAAATCGTCTTTGCCTGAAGAATTAGATTACCACAATATCAAGCACACATTAAATGTTGAGAAAGCCGCTATTCGAATAGCAAAGTTAGAAGGAGTTTCTGGAGAAGAATTAATTCTTTTGAGAACAGCAGTTTTGTTTCACGATGCTGGATTTATAGTGCGCTACTCGAAAAATGAAGAGTTTGGAATTAAAATGGCAGAAGTTGAATTGAAAAAGTTTGCTTATGTTGATCATCAAATAAAAACTGTTACTGATATCATTTCTTCAACACAACGTGACGCTTCACCAAAAACATTGCTTGAAAAAATTATGTGTGATGCCGACCATGATTATTTAGGTCGTGCAGACTACCATAACGTAGCTAAAACTTTAAGAAATGAATTGGCTAATTACGGAAAACCAATGACAGATCTAGAGTGGGTTGATTTTCAAATTCAATACCTTGAAAAAGTTCATCGCTTTTATACCGAAACTGCCATAAATATCAGAAAAAGAAGTAAGGTTTTCAGAATTAACGAATTAAAAGAAATGAAGTCCAAACTATAATTGTGGAACATGAAATTTTTCTATTACCTCATTATATAAATCCTCATATTGGGGTAAAACAGTTTTTAGACTAAAGTTCATTGCTTGCTCTTTGGCTTGTATTTTAAATTGATTTAAAATCACGTCATTTTCCAATATACGAATTCCATTTTCCGCCATTTCATCTACATCTCCAACATTTGATAAATATCCAGAGAACCCTTCTTTATTTACCTCTGGAATCCCACCTGTATTGGTCGAAATCACGGGTACTCCAACCGACATTGCTTCTAATGCAGCTAAACCAAAACTTTCTGTTTCTGATGGCAATAAAAATAAATCTGCAACACTCATTAAGTTTGCTGCGTCTCTAATTTTCCCAACCATCATTACACGATCACAAGTTTCTAACTCACGACAAAGTATTTCTACATTGTGTCTTTCGGGACCATCTCCTATTAATAAAAGACGAGATTTTACAGATTTATTGATCTTATGAAAAATACGAACGACATCTTCTACCCTTTTCACCTTTCTGAAATTAGAAACATGACATACGATTTTCTCGTCATCATTGGCATATTTCCTTCTGCGTTCTATATCTAAAGCGGTAGGATCTTCAATAAAATCATTAATAAAGTTAGGAATTACTTTTATCTCTCTATTGGTATCAAAATGTTCGTATGTATCTTGTTTTAAACTCTCTGAAACAGCAGTTACTGCATTGGACTGGTTTATACAAAAGGTAATTACAGGTTCAAATGATGCATCTTTTCCAACAAGCGTAATATCGGTTCCGTGCAAAGTCGTTATAAATGGAATGTTTACACCTCTACTTTTCAAAATCTGCTGTGCCATAAAAGCAGCTGAAGCATGCGGGATTGCATAGTGAACATGCAACAAATCCAAACCTTCGTTCTCTACAACATCCACCATTTTACTGGCTAACTCCGTTTCGTAAGGCTGAAAATCAAAAAGTGGATAATTACTCACGACTACTTCGTGGTAAAATATGTTATCTCGGAAAGAGCTTAATCTCACCGGTTGCGAATAGGTAATAAAATGTATTTTGTGTCCTTTCTCCGCCAAAGCCTTTCCCAGCTCTGTAGCTACAACACCACTTCCTCCAAATGTCGGATACAACACTATTCCAATCTTCATTATTGATTTTATTTAAATGAACAACACTATGCAGCACAAAATATACAGAAAAAACAAAACATGCCCTTACTTGTTCATAGCATATTCAAATTTTAACTATTAATTCACCTGTTCCTTCAATGCTTCGTAAATAACCCTTTGAATCTCAGTTCTAATATCCATTTTTACTAATTTCCAGTTTTCAGCACTTGGATAAACGCGGTTCGATAAGAAAACATAGTTGATATTATATTCCGGATCTGCCCAAGCCAAAGTTCCAGTAAATCCAGAATGTCCAAAAGAAGATTTAGAAACTGCTTCAGCTGCAGGCCCGCCAACTCCAGTATTCACAGGTTTATCAAACCCTGCTCCTCTTCTGTTACTTGGACAGAATTGACAAGCTGTATACTCATCTATTGTTGCTTTCGAAAGATACTGATGTCCGCCATATTCTCCATTATTCAATAACATTTGCATAAATCCGGCTAAATCGGTGGCGTTTGAAAAAAGACCTGCATGGCCTCCTATTCCATCAATCATCGCTGCGCCCATGTCGTGCACATAGCCATGCACCAATTGATGTCTATAGTATGTATCTTGCTCAGTAGGTGCGATTTGCTTTAAATCAAAACGTTCTAATGGATGATACCCCATAGTTGTCAATCCCATCGGAGCATAAAAGGTATTATCAACAAAATCATTCATTGGCAAACCTGTCGTTTTCTCTACAAGTTTTTTCACAAAATAATACCCTAAATCTGAATATTTATATTTTTTACTGTGCAAAGGTTTGGTCATAATAGTTTTAAGAATTTCATCTTCATAATTATCACGCATATATAAATTATTTGCAACAACTGAAGTTTTATTATTAAATGGAGCTGAAGAATACAACAGCGTATCTGGGTGACCATTCACCAAAGTTTGCGTATAAAAAGGGATCCACGGAATCAACCCTGCTTGATGTGACATCATATCCCTCATTTTAATATCCTCATATGCAGAAGCCCGAGTTACTTCGCCTAAAAAATCACCTAATGTACTGTCCAATGAAAACTCCTTGTGGTCTTGTAAATAAATCAAACTAGCTGTAGAAGCGACAACTTTTGTTATTGATGCGATATCATAAATTGTTTTGTCATCAACAGCTATTTTATTATCATACGTTTGGTGACCAAATGCTTTTTGATACACTACTTTCCCCTCTTTCGCTACTACAACTTGACATCCAGGATATGCTTTTTCTTTCATTCCATTGTATACTATTGAATCAATTTCATCAAAAGCAGCAGCAGAAATTCCTAATTCCATTGGAACAGTAAATTTTAATCGAGATGCTTTTGGTGTTACAATACCAAACCCTTCTTGATAATCTGCACTTAGTGTAATGGGTAAAACTGATTTTGATTGAAAGCCTCCAAAAATCAGTTGCGCGGCTCTGTTTTGTCCTGTCTCTGTATTTTGAAAAGCGAGAATTACTGCTTTCACTTTTTCAAAAGCATAACTATCATCCACAGCATAAGGGTTTCCAAATAAAGAAACATACACTTTTGAATTATCAGGCATTTCTCTCAGCAATTCTTTCCAACCTTCTGGATAACTAAAACCATTGCGAGGTAAAACTGATGGAGCGATTAAATTGATATAAATATTGTCATAATTTTTAAATACAAACTTATAGATCGCCCAAGCATCATCTGCTGATTGCGCGCTTAAGGTATCCGCATTGGTATAAAAACTTGCTGCTTTATTAAATGCACTTCCATCTCCTCCAATATTTATAATTAAATTTCTTCCCGATACATCTTGAACTGGAATTGCACTATCGTTTTTAATAACCGTTAATGCTTTTTCATAAATATTCAATTGAGCAAATTCTACTTTCTCTGCAGATAATTTCGGTTTTTCATCGTTTTGATGAACAATAGCATAAAACTTAGCTCTTAAAATACGCATCGCTTTTTCATTCACTTCTGCCTCACTAATTTCTCCGTCTTCAACCGCTTTTTTAATCGCCGCTATCGATTCTTTCACTTTTGATGGATAAAGCAAAATATCGTTTCCAGCCAAATAGGCTTTTTTCACGATATCCACATCACCATAATGCTTGGTCAACGCCTGCATATTTAAAGCATCACTAATGACCAAACCTTCAAATTTCAATTCTTTTCTTAAAATATCTTTGATTGTTTTAGGAGACAAGCTAGAAGGCAGTCCGCTGCTATCTAATGCGGGAACATTCAAATGACCCATCATAATTGCAGAAGCGCCAGCTAATCGACCTTGCTTATAAGGTAACCAGTCAATTCTATTGAGTTCGGCTTTACTTTTATTTACGGTTGGTAAATCCTTGTGCGAATCAACATCTGTGTCTCCGTGGCCTGGGAAATGCTTCATACAAGTCAACACATTAAATTCTTGCATTCCATTAATCATTTCTCTTGCATGATTGGCCACAAGCAAAGGGTTTTCACCAAAAGATCTAAACCCTATAACAGGGTTTTTTGGATTCGTATTGACATCCACTACAGGAGAGAAATTTAAGTGAATACCTAGTTCGTTAAGTTCTGCTCCCATTGCTTGCGCTACAAGATTTGTGCTTTCCAATTGATTGGCAGCTCCCATGGTTAATTGAAATGGAAAACGCGGCTGATCACTAATTCTCATGCTGCTTCCCCATTCTCCATCAATTCCAACCAATAATGGAACAACACTTTTTTGTTGTAAACGATTAATTGCCGATTTGGTTTCTTCTTTTGTTCCTTGAAAAGTAATTATTCCACCAATTTTATGAATTCCGACCAAAGAATCAATGATTTTCAAATGGTCTTCTCCCTTTATTGGCGTTACTTCCACCATAAAACTTTGCGCAATCTTTTCTTCTAAGGTCAGACTTTCTAACTTCTCTAAAGCCCATTGAGGAGAAAGGCGCATGTAGGCTGGCAAACCATTAGAAATAGGCTTTTTCGGTTCATCTTTTTGATTGACAGACCAACTAGTAAGTCCACTTGAAAGTATAACTACTAAAATAAGAATTGGGGCTAATTTCATGTAAAATACTACGTTGTGATTTTTATTGTAAAAACTGTTTGTCTTCCAAAAACACCGCCGAAATTCAACAATGATTTTATTTTGAACAAATATAAACAAAGGATAAACGTAAGCATGCAAAAGAATGCTAAATGAATGCTAATTAGTGTCCGTAAGAAAACTAATCATTTTTAGGTATTTGATAAGAAAACTTCAAAGACAAGGTTTGTGAAGTTTTTAATTATCAAGAGTCCCGACTGTCAGCGTCGGGATGACTGCAATTTAAAACAAGCATAACGCAGTATTTGGAGTTTTCTTGCAAAGACAAAATAAGTTAAGCTCATTAGATGAATGAATATAGCCTTAAATTGATTTTATAACTATAATAATTGATGTATCTTTATGCTTTAGAATTTAAGGAAAGGAAATATGTTGGAGCGAATAAAGTTCATGAAAGTGAATAAAACAAAGCAGTTTGATTACACGCCGCGTTATTATGACTCACGGAAAGAACGCATCAAGAATATGCAAAAAGCTTATGACGCAGAATCTGACTCAACACCGACTGAGCAGCAAGCGCGTTTGAGAGACAAAATGCAAAATGCTTGGAACATTGAAAGTACATATACCAAACAATCAAGATCAGCCAATATTCGCTTAATTATTATTCTGGCTGCATTACTTTTAGCGACTTATCTTATATTGGATTATGTTGATATTTTTACGGCTGAAGTAATTGATTTAGAGAACCCATAAACAGGAATTAAAGAATGTCAGAAGTAATTCGTTTACTCCCCGATAATATCGCCAACCAAATCGCTGCCGGAGAAGTCATTCAAAGGCCTGCTTCAGTTGTTAAAGAATTAATAGAAAATGCCGTTGATGCAGGCGCTAACAAAATTGAACTGCACATAAAAGAAGCTGGAAAGACTTCAATTCAAATTATAGACGACGGAAAAGGAATGTCTGAAATGGATGCCCGTATGTCTTTCGAACGTCATGCAACAAGTAAAATCACAACAGCAGCAGATTTATTTACCTTAACGACCAAAGGTTTCCGAGGAGAAGCTTTGGCTTCAATCGCGGCGATTGCGCACGTAGAAATGGACACCATTGAACAAGGCGAGCAGCTAGGTACAAAAATACAAATTGCGGGGAGTAAAATCACTTCCCAAGAACCAAGTTCAAGAGCAATAGGAACTTCTATATCTGTAAAGAATTTATTTTTCAATGTTCCAGCTAGAAGAAATTTCTTGAAATCCGATAACGTTGAGACAAAACATATCATTGAGGAATTTAATCGCATTGCTTTAACACATCCGGAAGTTGGATTTGTATTTTCTCACAATGGAAATGTACTTCACAAATTAGATGGAGCAGGTTTAAGAAAACGGATTGTTGACCTATTTGGAAGGAATTTTAATGATAAATTAGTACCTATTGAAGAGGAAACAGATATTGTTAAGCTAAAAGGATTTATTGTAAAACCTGAATTTTCTCGCAAAACGAGAGGTGAACAGTACTTTTTTGTAAATAATCGATATTTTAAAGATAGTTATTTTAATCATGCAGTTGTAGCTGGATACGATAATTTAGTCGCTCCAAAACACCATCCTTCTTACTTTATTTATCTCGAAGTTCCTTCAAATACATTAGATGTAAATGTTCACCCAACAAAAACTGAGGTGAAGTTCGAAGACGGAAGAAGTATTTATAGCATAATAAGAAGTTCGGTTAAATTGGCACTTGGGAAATACAACATTGCTCCAATTTTAGATTTTGATCATGAATCTCAATTTGATTTATCAATAGAACAGCAAAATAGTCCAATCAAACAACCAGAAATTCAAGTAAATCCTTCTTTTAATCCTTTTAAAAGCAATACTACTCAGAGTCCCTCTGATTCATCATCAGGGTTTGGAGGAAGTTCAGGAAGTTCAAATAGATTCAAATCCATCAAGCCAAATAAGGAAGAATGGGAGGATTTCTATAAAATCACAAAAGAGGCCGAAGAAGAAATTGAAGCCCCGGAAAGTGAAATCAGTTTCGAAGAACCTTTAAAATCGAATTCAAATAAGATACAATTGCACCGTAATTTATTGATCATTCAAGTGAAATCGGGCGCAATGCTGGTACATATCAACCGAGCAAATGAGCGCATCCTTTATGATGAATTGATGGAACATTTCATGCTTTCTCCTATAGCAGCGCAACAACTCATGTTTCCTTACGAATACAGTTTACAATCTACACAAAAACTGGAATGGGAGAACAACACCAGTACTTTAAAACGTTTAGGGTTCGACTGGGATTGGCAAAACAATACACTCGTTTTATCAAGTATTCCATCGATGCTAGAAGTGGAATATGTGACACAATGTTTGGATGGAATTATCGAAAAAATAACACATGAAGAACTTGATAAAGGAGAGTTATTACATGAATTAATTTTATCTTTATCCGCTGCAGCAACAAATCATAGAAGCAAGGTACTTTCTGAAGAAGAAATGAACTACTTGATTGATAAATTGTTTCAAAGTGAGCAACATCAATATTCGCCGAGTGGCAAAAGGATATTGAATACAATTTCGATTGACGAACTGAATAATTATCTATCATGAATAATATATTAGCAAACATGCCACCAGTGGTAAAAAGTATACTACTGCTGAATGTAATAATGTATATCTTAACTGTATTGGGAGAAATGCAAGGCATTCCAATGACTTACCTTTTGGGTGGTTACGTTTTTAATTCACCTTATTTTGAGCCTTACCAAATGGTGACTCACTTTTTTATGCATGGTGGGTTTTTCCATATCCTATTTAACATGTTTGCTTTGGTTATTTTTGGCTCTGCTTTGGAACAAGTTTGGGGGCCAAAACGATTTTTTATTTTCTATGTCGCTACGGCGATTGGTGCATTTTTCTTACATCAACTGGTCGGTTTTATAGAAGTTAAAAACTTGGAAAATGAATTGGTAGCGGCTGGATATGATTTGTTCAGCCTAAAAGAAAAAATAGGTGATTTACGGGCTGGAAATATAAGCACTTTTAATATTATACCCAATACAAATAACTTAGTTCAAGATTATATATCTGGAATATCTATCCCTGTCGTTGGAGCCTCAGGGGCTGTTTATGGGGTATTGGTAGGATTCGGTTACTTGTTCCCGAATACAAAACTTATGTTACTTTTCCCACCAATTCCAATCAAAGCTAAATGGTTGGTGATTATTATGGTAGGAATCGCTTTATATAATTCTATACAAGCAAATCCTGGCGACAACATTGCGCATTTAGCGCATTTAGGTGGAGCACTTGTTGGATTTATAATCGTGCTATTTTGGCAAAAAGACAAACGAAAATTTTATTAGACTATGAATCGTAATTTTAGCGATGAGATAAAGTACCAGTGGAAACATGGCGGAATGCACATCAAATTAATTGGTGTTAACTTGGCTGTTTTTGTTTTAATTAATATTCTTATTGTATTCGGAGCACTCTCTGTAAGTAGCGGATCTTCGAGTCCATTGTCTACATTCGTCTATAACTTCTTTACGTTACGAGGAGATTTCTTTGGCTTTTTGACACATCCTTGGGGAATAATCACCAGTATATTTGCGCATTTTGAATTTATGCACCTTGCTTTCAATATGCTCTTCCTATTCTTTATATCCAAGTTCTTTTTAATGTATTTCTCAAATCAGCGATTACTTTACACCTATATATTAGGTGGAATAATGGGAGGTCTTTTTCAAATTGCTGCATACTCTCTTTTCCCAGCATTACAAGGAACACAAACATTTGTTGTAGGTGCTTCTGGAGCTGTAAACGGAATATTTATGGCTGCCGCTTTTTATCGTCCGATGGCTATAGTTCATCTTTTTGGAATGATCAAAGTCAAGATGATTTACCTCGCTGGGATCTTTATTTTAATGGATCTTATTCAAATGGGAGGTAGTGACAATGTTGCTCACTTCGCTCATCTAGGTGGCGCGGCATTTGGTATTCTTTCAATTCGCAACATTAATTCTAAAAATAACATCATTAATTTTGCGCGTGTCACAGTAGAAAATATCAAAGCGAGTTTCAGCGGTAAACCAAAAATGAAAGCCCACAAGGGAGGAAGAAGCAAAACTAATTATTCGGCAAATAAACAAAAACAAACGGACGAAGAGTACAATCTTAGTAAAAAGCAAAAACAAGCTCAAGTCGATGCTATTCTTGATAAAATATCTAAATCTGGTTATGACAGTTTAACAAAAAAAGAAAAACAAATTCTGTTTGACCAAAGTCAATAACCGTTCTAAAATGAGAAGAAAATGCTCTTTCGGTTGATAAAATTAATTATTCGCTTAATAACTTTAATGGTTTCAATCGGACTGTTGATCAGTTATACGAGTTCACTGGTTCAGCCACAAACGTTCTGGTATCTTCAGCTTTTTGGATTGGCCTACCCAGCCTTACTTGTGGCTACAATTACAATGACACTTCTTAATTTTCTACTCAATAAAAAAATTGCATTCTCGCTCTTCGTTTTATTAATTGGAACATTTGCACATACGAAATATTTCGGGATTGATTTTAAAACGCCTGATTTAAGCGCGTATTCGGAAAAGGAAATAAAGATAATGTCATTCAATGTCCGTTTATTTGATGCTTACAAATTTGTTAGTCCGGAGCTCACTGACAGTAGAAAAGACTTTATGGAATTATTCAAGACAGAATCTCCAGACATCCTTTGTTTACAAGAATATGCAGAAGACAAAACAAACAAGGAACTAATCTCCCCTGACGATATAAAAAAAGCTGGTGGATATATCGATTTCACTACCACTATGACATTAGAGCGAAAAAAGATGTTCTTAGGTCAAGCGATTTTCTCTAAGTATCCAATCATTCATTCTGAGATTATAAATGATTCTTCTCGAACCATTAACAGCATATTTGCTGATATTTTAAAAGGAAAAGATACTATTCGGGTATACAATGTTCACCTAGAAAGCATCCGTTTCCAAAAAGACGAATATTCATTATTTGATACTGAAGTTGAAAGTACGAAAACGTATTCGACACGAATTAAAGGACTCGTCTCAAAGCTAAAAAAAGCATATCCTTTGCGTTCTGCTCAAGCGCAAAAAATCATTGATCATATAATGAATTCTCCTTACCCTGTTATTATCAATGGAGATTTGAATGACCCTCCTACATCCTATGTTTACGCACTTTTCAACAAACATTTTAAAGATGCATTTTATGAGGGAAGCTTAAGTATGACCAGAACATATGCAGGAAAAGTTCCAGCAGGAAGAATAGATTATATTTTCCATAATGAATACTTTGCGCCTGTTTCTTTTAAAACTTGGAAAGAGAAAGTGTTGTCAGATCATTATCCTGTGATGGCTAGTTTTAGGATGCGTTGATAATGATGATCCGATAGCTATCGGATTTTTAATGATTAATGAGATCCTCTTTCAACTCGTATAAATAATCAATTGCGATCTGATATTTATCGTGTAACGAATAAAAAAATTACGAATTATTCAAGGATTATTCAAAACAACAACCATTTTTGCGATTTAGTGACGATTGGCAAACTTAGCGAAGCGATCTCATGACCAAAGGGAGTAATCGTAGGAATCTTCCGTACCATTCGCAAATGTAATTCATAAATATTCAAACGATTCAATTATTCAAAACAGCAATCCTTTAAAATCGTATCAGGCGACAACCAAAAAAAAACCTCCAAAAGTCTAAACTCTCAGAGGTTTCAATCATCAAAAACATATAAATCTAACAGATCATATTAACCAGTTTAAAATTAAATCTGAATAAAGAAACGGTCTACAATTGAAGTTTTCAACCAAAACAACCAACCCTATCGCGTTAAACATTAATAATTATCTCACGATCATACGTTTAGACATAATCTCTTGTCCATTTCTTGTAAGACTATAAATAAACATTCCTTTACCGATCTCAGAAGCCAAAATTGTGATTTCACCTTTGTTTTCATCAATTGGATAATCCTTTACAAAACCTCCGTTCAAGTCAAAAATAGTTATTGAAGCTTGATTAACGGCTGGTGCTAATTGGTAACGAATTATGCTACGGTCATTAAAAGGATTTGGAATATTTTGTTCCATTGAGTAATCCGAAACTTCGCGATCGTCTTGCACAAGACTTTGTCTTATTTTATCGTTGGCTTTATACTCTGCTAATTCTTCTCTAATATCAATTAATTCGGTGTTTAGTTCTTGAATACCTGCTGTTAAAACAGAAATAAGGCCAACATAGTTAATGCCTTTGAAGGAAAGTTCAGAAACTACATTTCCATCTTCATCGAAAACTGGTTGCATAATGTCTTTAGTTAATTCTGGGAAAACTTCTTCCATTTCTTGTGAAATAAAACCATGTTGATTTAACTCTGACAGTGCAATACCTTCTGTTTTTTTGTAAGTGTAAGTTACAGGTCGAAGTAATGATATAGTTTCCAAAACGTTAGATTCATTAGTAATGTCTTTTTTTAATTTGGAGTCCGATGGATTGTAAGTTCCTGATACCATTATATCCCCGTCAAAATAGCCTGCAAAATTATTACTGCCAGGGGCACCAGCAGTCCCATAAATTCCAGCGCTAAAATTGCCGTTAATAGCTGCTACTCCACGAACACCAATTGCACTTTCCATGGCAGAGGCACTTCCTAAAACACCTGTTGATATTTCACCACCATTGCAAGAGCTAAATACACCCCTACCATCAATGGAGCTATGTGCCACCTTCACCAAAGCTCCATAGTTTGATTGGCTTATTCCGGGATTTCCACTAATGTTATTAATAAATAAACCTAATTGGTCTTGTACATCAATTCCTACCTTAGGAGAATCAGTATTATTATCACCAAAAGGATTTGATATATCAATATCAGTTCCAAAATAAGTGTTAGCAGAAAAAGGAGACATAGAAGCTACTAGTGCTGTAACTCATAAATAACGGTGCTTAAATTTCGCTTAAATTTTTTCTTTAGACAAGGCAAAATTTTCAAGCATAGCCATAGTTACGGTTTAAAATTTTAACGAAGTATAAAGGAAAAAGAGGAGTGAAATAAGCGATGGAATTTATGAATTACAGCACTAGAGTGTTTCCTCCAGGACCTCCAGAACCCCCAAAGCCATTTCCCACGCGGAATTCAAGGTAACCAGCAGTTGAACCACCATTGTGTATCCATTGAATTCTTGGTTTATTTGAATTTCCATTTGAGTTTACATAACCCATAGTTAAACCCCTGTCAAGATTTTGAAAACGCAAACCGTAGAAAGACTGCCCTGAAGATATTTTGCCTAATGCAAACCATTGATCACTAAATCCAAATGTGGATCCTTGAGTTACCAACCCTGGCAAAAAACGGAATACTTCGTTGGCTATTGGGTCACTCGGTAATGGTGAGCCAGGAACAGGAATAGTAAAAACATTAACACTACCTTTTGAAAGATTATCAGTAACTTGACCAAAAGATAATGAAGAAATTAACATTCCTAAAAATAAAAATCGATTTTTAATTTAGTTATATTTAATAATGAGGAATAAAAATAGTTAATAAATGTTAATAACATTGTCTTTTTCATGACAGTTATTTGTTTTTTTGTAAAAAAAAATCGAAAATAACTCTATTGCCTATATTTGTGTCAATTATTTTTTTTATGAAAGGCTCAATAAGACTATTAAGCATTTTGCTCTATACTATCCCAACCATTATTGTTGCTCAAGTCGACGTTCCCATTACCCTCTATCAACAATTCAACGGTTCTTTTGACTATACGGTCATTGGTAACACTCATAACTCTTTCGATAGATGGCAGTCTCCTTCTCCTCCCTGTCAAATGTTAACCAGTTCAAGCGCCACATTAAATTTGACCCCTACACAAACTATTGAAGGTGCTTACTTGATTTGGAGCGGTATAGGAGATGGGTCAGGATCCTCTTTTACTTTGAATGGAATTATTCAAACACCTGATTACGTTAATGTCACAAATATTCAACCAAGCCAATCTTCATTTCTATACTTCTCGGCGGTGAAAAACATTACTCCATACGTTCAAAGTACAGGGAATGGCTCATATGATGTAAGTAATTTTGATTTGAATCCAATAATTAGTGTCTATTGTTCTAATGCAATCTACTATTCAGGATGGAATATTATAGTTGTCTATTCTGACCCTTCTTTATCCAATAAACAATTGAATATATATGACGGATTTAGATTTATAGGGTATTCAGGCGTGGGCTCTGTTACTATTCCAATTGATAACTTAAACATTTCAAGCACAATAAATGCTAATATGACCTTAATCTCTTGTCTTGGAAGCCCAAACTCTTTTGCAGGAGAATCAATTTTAATCAACGGTGATATTTTAAGTAATTCTCAAAATCCCGCCAATAATCCATTCAACAGTACAAATAGTTTTTCGGGAACAAGTAATAGCTGGAACATGGATGTAGACACCTATGACATCAATAGTTCAATTAATATTGGTGATATTAATGCCACAATTGTGGTTAACTCCTCTTACCTTCGCTTGATCTCCAACATCATCACCTCCATCCCCTCAGAACTCCCAGATGCAACAATTAACATAGACACCATCGCAGGCCAAGAAATTTGTAATAACCAAACCTTGGCTATAGATTTCACCGTTCTAAACATTAACTCCAACGATACATTACCACAAGGAACTCCCATTTCAATTTTCGCTAACAACAATACATTTCTAGGAACAGTTATCACGCCCTCCGAAATATTAATCGGAGACAGTTTAGCAATGTCAACAAGTGTAACAATTCCAGCGAATGTTTCCAGTCCTTTTACATTAAGCGTTATTGCTAACCAAGACGCTACACAATTGGGCGTAATTCCAGAAAGTAATTTAACCAACAATTCTGCAGATACAACGCTTAGTTTAACAGAGATAACGGTTCCGATCTTTAATCAAATTGCGCCTATTTGTGAAGGAACAAATGTTGTGCTTCCAAGTGTTTCCACCAATGGTTTTGCAGGGATTTGGTCGCCAGCGTTTAATGACCAAACAACTACAACTTATACATTTATTTCTACAAACTTAAATTGTATAGACACAGTTCAAACAACAGTTCAAGTTGTTCCACAAACATTGCCAACATTTACATTGCCAGATTCAATTTGCATAAATGATGCACTGGTTTTACCAACGTTTTCCAATAATGGAGTTACTGGTGCTTGGTCGCCGGCTTTTGATAATCAAAACACAACAACTTATACTTTTACGCCGAATAATTTGAGTGCATCTGCTGGTTGTCCGTTAACAGTTCAAAAAACCATAGCCGTTGTTCCAGCAACTGTTCCCAATTTTTCATTTTCAGATTCACTTTGTCCCGGCGCAAGCTTTACATGTCCCAATACGTCAGACAATGGAATTTCAGGAACTTGGTCGCCAGTATTTAATAATCAATTGACCACCAATTATACTTTTTCACCAAGTACAAATTCTGTTTTGAACAACTGTGCATCAAGTGTTTCAGAATTAATAACAATTAGTGATGTTGTTAATCCAACAGGAACGGCGCCCGCAGATTTAGTTTTGCAGTGTTTTGCAGATGTTCCAGTTCCAGATATAAACTCAATTACTGATGAAGCAGATAATTGTACAGCAATTCCAACGGTTACTTTTGTTAGTGATGTTTTAAATGGAAATTCATGTTCAGGGATTATTACGAGAACCTACAACATCGCTGATGATAATGGAAATGACATTGATGTAATTCAAACGATTACAATCAATGACAATACTGCTCCAACAGCCAGTAATATTTCAACAACTGTTCAATGTTTAACTGATGTTCCTGCGGTTGATATTTCTGTAGTTTCAGACGAAGCGGATAATTGTACAGCAAATCCAACAGTCGCTTTTGTTTCAGAAAGTTCAGACGGGAACTCCTGTAACGGAGAAATAATTACGAGAATTTATTCTATAACTGACGATTGTGGAAACAGCATTAATGTTACCCATACAATTCTTGTAGATTCTTACACGCCAAACTTTACCGTTTCAGGACAAGGAACAACAGCTTGTGATGGAAGCGACGGAACAATAACACTTTCAGGATTATCGCCAAACACAAATTATGAAATGAGTTATGATTTTGGAACAACCAACCAAATCTCAACAAATGCAGCAGGCGAATATGTGATTACGGGACTTGCAGCAGGTTCTTATACCAATTACACTGTTTCAGATGCCGATTGTCCTTCCTGCACCACCACAGAAAATGTTTCAATAAACATCAACGATCCAACGGCGCCAATTATTAACGCTGGTCCAGATCAGCAATATTGCGAAGGTGAAACCATTATTTTAAATGCAATAAATCCTGAAAACGCCAACATCACTTGGAATAACGGAATAACTGATGGTGTAGGATTTGTTCAACCCGTTGGAACAACTTTTTACACAATTACCGCTGAAAGAGTAAACTGTTTTTCGTCAGATCAAATGAGTATCACTGTTTCGCCAGCAATAACAGGAATTACTTGTCCAGGAGATTTAACAGCTTCGTGCGATATTTCAGAACAAGCGCCTTATGCTGATTTTAATGCATTTTTAGCCGTTGGAGGTTCTGCAACAATTCCAGTTGGTGGTGTTATTGATTCTGCTTCGTTTACTTTATTGAGCGAAGTCTCAGATGGAATAACTTGTCCAGAAACAATTACAAGAACATACCAAATTGCCGATACTTGTGGTGTGACGCTGACTTGTATGCAAAACATAGTAATCAGTGAAATTATTCTGCCAACAGGAACTGCGCCAAATGACACGACTGTTCAATGTATTGGCGATGTGCCAGTTGTTGATGTTTTATCAATCACAGATGAAGCGGATAATTGTTCTGCTATTCCAACAGTGACTCATGTGAGCGATGTTTCAGATGGGAATACTTGTCCAGAAGTTATCACTAGAACTTACAACATTGAAGACAAATGTGGGAACAATATTGACGTTGTTCAAACGATTACAATTGATGACGATATTCTACCAACAGCGAGTAATCCAGATACAATAACAGTAGATTGTTTGGCTGATGTTCCACTTCCAGATATTGCCGTTGTGACAGACGAAGCGGACAATTGTACTGTGAATCCAACTGTTTCGTTCGTTTCAGATAACTCAAATGGAAATACGTGTAACGGAGAGGAAATCACTAGATTATATAGCGTTACTGATGATTGCGGAAATACAATCAACGTTTCTCAAATTATTGTAATTGATCTGTTTGATCCAGTTTTCACCGTTTCAAGCACAAATCCAACAACATGCGATGGAAACGAAGGAACAATCACACTTTCAGGATTAGCACCGAACTTTAATTATGATTTAAATTATGACGGTGGAACTCCTTTTTCAATTACAACGGATGCCGCTGGAGAATATACAATTACAGGACTTATGCAAGGAAATTACACCGATTTCACAATTACGGAAGGAACTTGTTTAACGTGCAGCACAACAGAAAATGTGACGATGACTTTAACAGATCCCCTTTCGCCAGTTGTAAACGCAGGAACTGACATCGTAGCTTGTGAAAATGATTTAATTACGCTAACAGCTTTCAATCCTGATGCAGCAAATATTTCGTGGAACAATGGCGTAATTGATGGAAATATTTTCTCACCACCAGTTGGAATTACAACGTACACCGTTACTGCAGAAAAGGTAAATTGTTTTACAACAGACCAAGTGCAAGTGACTATAAATCCATTGCCAATTGTTGATGCCGGACCAGATTATACGGTTTGTGATGGCGATGAAACAACACTTTCAGGAAGCGGTGCAGATACTTATGTTTGGGACAATGGAGTTGTTGATGGAGTTCCATTTACACCAAGTTTAGGATTGACAACTTACATCGTTGTTGGAACGTCAATTGATGGTTGTGTAAACACCGACCAAGTTGATATTGAAGTAATCATTTCGCCAGATATTTCATTTACTGCAAACAGAACAGTTGGCTGTGCGCCACAAGAAATCAATTTAATTAGCACTTCGCCTGGCGTTGGAAATCAGTGTCTTTATACGATTAGCGACATTGCGCAAGTTTCAGGATGCAACGTGAATTACATTTTTGAAGATGCAGGTTGTTATGATGTTACTTTGCAAGTAGAATTGACAAATGGATGTACGGATGATTTAACTATTGAAGATTACATCTGTATTGATGATTATCCAGTTGCTGATTTTACGGTTAATCCAGAAGAAATCACCAATATTTACAATAAAGTGGAGTTTACCAATGAATCTACTGGAGCAACAGATTACGAATGGAGTTTCGGTGATGAAAACATCAGCAATGACATCAATCCAACCCACGAATATTCAGTAAACGGAATCAAAGAAAAAGCAATTATTGATGTTGAATTAATCGCAACGAGCAATTTGGGCTGTAAAGATACTTTCAACTTAGATTTACCATTTTTCGAAGAATTGATTTACTTTATTCCAAATACATTTACGCCTGACGGTAATAAATTTAACGAGACATTTAAGCCAATTTTCACATCAGGATTTGATCCACAGGAATACAAATTGCAAATTTTTAATCGCTGGGGAGAATTGATTTTTGAAAGTAATGATGCATATTATGGTTGGGATGGAAGTTATGGATCGAGTAATGTGATTTATGCTCCCGAAGGAACTTATGTGTATAAAATAAGTTATAAGATTTTGAGAAATGATGAGAATGCGGAGATTGTTGGGAGCGTGAATCTTTTGAGGTAATTACGAATTACGAATCGGAGAATTACGAATTATTTAAAAATTCAAGGATCCAAATGGATACAAATTGTACGAAGATACAATGTAGGGACGATTGGTAAATCGTCCTTTCCATTCAAAAATGAAAATCGTCCTTTCCATTCAAAAATGTAAATCGACCAAACCATTCGAAAATGCAAATCGCAAAAATCCAAACGATGCTATGATTGGTAAATCGTCCAATCCATTCAAAAATGAAAATCGTCCAAACCATTCGAAAATGCAAACCGTAAAAATTCGAAAATGTAATTCATGAAAACAAAATTCACGAAAATGGATAAAATCCAATTATCCCAATCAAAAAACATTATATGAAGATATATTGTAGGGTTTTATAAATTTAGCGAAACGATCCTAAGACCACTGGGAGTAGACGTCTCTTCCCAATTATTAAACAAAGTGTAAATTCAGAAAAACCAATACTCCAAAACAAACAACCACTAGAACAAGGTAATTATATAAGTCACATAAATCCCAAGAAGAATCACACCACTAAAACGTCCAACTTTTCGATGAATTACCATCATTGGTAAGAGTAGAAGTGAAATTCCGATCATCCAGAGAATATCCCAAGACATTACGATTCCTTCAATTGGGATAGGTTTAACCATAGCTGTTAATCCTAAAACTGCTAGGATATTGAATACATTACTTCCTACAAGATTACCTACAGAAATGTCTGTTTCTTTCTTATAAGCAGCTACACAACTTGTTGCTAACTCTGGAACAGATGTTCCAAATGCGATGATTGTAATTCCAATTACGTGTTTTGAAATCCCGAAGTCTTCTGCAATAGCTTTAGCTCCCTGGATTAACCATGTTGAACCGAAGTACAATCCCACTAGTCCGATAAGAATAAAAAGAATATTTTTAGAGGTGGAAATATTTTTTGTTAATTCCTCCAATTCGAGAACTTCAGTTTTACTCGGTTCGCTGCTTCTTCTTGATTTAACGATAATAAAGGTGATAAAAGCAATGAGAATTGTAAACATTACCATTCCTTCCCAGCGCACAATTTCTAAATCGAGCGAAAAAACATAAAATAAAAATGATGCAATCATCATCATTGGCCAATCATATCGAATCGTATTTCTAGCAACAGGCATTGGGAAAATTAATACAGTAACACCTAGCACCAAAGCAAGATTTGCGATATTTGAACCTACTACATTTCCAATCGCTAGTTCTGGTAATCCTTCACTAGCAGATTGCAAGGAAACCAGTAATTCTGGTGAGGAAGTACCAAAAGAAACTACGGTCATACCAATCACTAACTTTGAAAGTCTGGCCTTCGCAGCGATACCTACAGCTCCTTTTACAAGAAATTCACCCCCTGCAATCAGAAGCGCCAGTCCAATTACAATTAAAAAAATATTTATAAGCATTAACTATTGTTTTCTTGATCTGGTTTTTGATCCTTTTTTTTATCGAGAGACGAATTTAATTGCTGAGATGGAGCGCTGTGTTTTTTAACTCCATTGATATTATTATTCACTTCTGTACCTGACGCTTTTAAATCTTTAGTAAAGTCTTTAATTGGATCTTCTAAAGTTTTTTCAAGACTCTTTTCACCACCATCATTGAGCATTCCGTTTACATTCTTATTAACATCTGAAGCTGATTTTTTCAAATCTTCGGTGAAGTTTTTAATAGGGGCTTCAATAGAATTTCTCGCATCATGTAAGGCTTTATTTACATTCATATCGCGCTGCATATCCGTACTTGTTTTCCTTATTTCATCCTGAACATCCTGGCTTGCGTCTTTGATTTGACGAATTCCTTTTCCTAGGCCACGTGCCATACCAGGAATACTTTTCGCCCCAAAAAAGATGAGAACAAAAAGTAGGATAACTATTATTTCGGATCCCGCAATACTATTAATGAATAATAACATGATACAAAGATACGAGAAATTGAGAATTGCAAAGACTTAACAACTAAAAAGAATTTGAGAGTATTTAGGACTTATGATTACTTTATTATTGTTTTATGGTACCTTTATTTAGTGTTTGCAAGAAAACTTCAAATACTGCGTTAAATTTGTTTTAAATTGCCATCATTTATAACTATAAAATGCTGACAATTAAATGTTTAACGGAACTTGTCTTTGAATATTTCTTATCAAAGAATTAAAAATGATTAATTTCCTTGCGGACATTATTTAAAGAAATCATGACAAAAGCAGCATTTACTATGCATACATTGCAAAAATTGCTTGAAAAGAAAAATCTTTTTATATTTTTGTCAAAGACTTAAAAAAAATAATAATATGAAAATACTAGTTTGTATTAGTAAAGCTCCAGATACAACCACTAAAATCTCTTTCACAGATGGTGATACGAAGTTTGACGAAAGTGGTGTTAAATATATTGTTAATCCTTATGATGAGTGGTATGCACTTGTTAAAGGATTAGAGATTAAGGAGGCACATGGAGGAACTGTTACAACTGTTACAGTTGGGACAGCTGATGATGAAGCAACAATTCGTAAAGCTTTGGCTATTGGCGCCGATGATGCTATACGTATTGATGTACTGCCAGAAGATGCTGGTCAGGTCGCTGCTGAAATAGCAAATATTGCTAAAGAAGGAGCTTACGATTTGGTACTTTTAGGAAAAGAAACAATCAATTATAATGGTTCTCAAGTAGGTGGAATGTTGGCTGAGCATTTAGACATGCCATTCATTTCTCTTGCAGAAAGAATGACATTAGATGGAACTACAGTAACATTAGACAAAGAAATTATTGGTGGAATTCAAACTGTAGAAGCAGAATTGCCATTGATAGTGAGTTGTGCTAAAGGAATGGCTGAACAGCGGATTCCAAACATGCGTGGAATTATGGCAGCAAGAAAGAAACCATTAAATGTGGTTCCTTCTTCAAATGCAGCGAAACAAACTACTTTTGAGAAATATGCTTTACCTGCTCCAAAATCTGCAGTAAAATTAATTGATCCAAATAACATGGATGAATTAGTTGAATTACTACATAACGAAGCGAAAGTTATATAATCACACCCGAAAAAAAGAATTAAATTATGTCAGTATTAGTATATGTAAATAGTAATGGTGAAAAGTTTGCAAAAAGCGCATTCGAAGTCGTTACTTACGCAAAAAAAATAGGAGATGTTACTGTTATTACAAATGGTAATGCAGAGAATTCTAAACTTGCTCAATTAGGAAAATTTGGAGCAAGTAAAGTTTTGGTTGATCGTTCTTTTGATGGAATTGACGATCAACAAATTATGAGAATGATAGCCACTGCAGCAGAAAAAGTGAGTGCAAATACAATCATTTTTTCTGATGACTTGATTGGTAAAGCAGTTGCTCCACGTTTATCTGTAAAGATGAAGGCGGGACTAGTTGCAGGTGCAAACGGAGTTCCTGAAGCAGATGGAACAATTCCAGTAAATGTATTCTCAGGAAAAGCGTTCGGTTTTGTTAAAGTAAATACGGATAAGAAAATTATCTCTTTGCTTCCAAACTCTATCCAACCAGAGGAAACTGGCTCGGATGCAACAGTTGAAGAATTTGCAGGAAATGCAGGTGAAACACGTGTTACTGTAAAAGAAACTAAACTTCCGGAAGGAGACATTCCATTGCCAGAAGCAGAATTAGTTGTTTCAGGTGGTCGTGGATTGAAAGGACCTGAAAACTGGGCTTTAATTACAGATCTAGCAAAGGAATTAGGAGCAGCAACAGCTTGTTCTCGTCCAGTTTCTGACTCAGATTGGAGACCACATCACGAACACGTTGGTCAAACAGGAGTTGCCATTCGTCCAAATTTATACATTGCAGCCGGCATTTCTGGTGCAATTCAGCACTTGGCTGGAGTAAATGGTTCTAAAGAAATTGTTGTTATAAATACGGATGAAGAAGCGCCATTCTTTAAAGCTGCAGATTATGGAGTTGTTGGAGATGCTTTCGAAGTATTGCCGCGATTAACTGAAGCAGTAAAAAAATTCAAGGCTTCAAACTAATCATTCGATAATAAATATTATTTTTGCATGATAACAAATTAGGGAGGCTAAAGCTTCCCTAATTTGTTATTTAAACATTCAAAAATGATCACCTTTCGCCAATTATGGAAAAAGTAAAACTGGAAATCATTGGGTTATCATATAGTCAGACGCAATCTGGTGCATATGCATTAGTATTGTCTGAGGTAGATGGATTAAGAAGATTACCTATCATTATCGGAGGATTTGAAGCGCAAGCGATTGCTATAGAATTGGAAGATATGACTCCATCCCGCCCCTTAACCCATGACTTATTTAAAAACTTCGCGCTCGCGTTCAACGTTTCAATTAAAGAAGTAATTATTTACAATCTAAAAGAAGGCATTTTCTTTGCTAAACTGATCTGCGATAAAGACGGAAAAGAAATAGAAATTGATGCGAGAACTTCTGATGCTATTGCTTTAGCTGTTCGCTTTAAATGTGATGTCTATACTTATGAATCAATACTGAGCTCTGCTGGAATTCGATTAGATCAAGAAGAAACTGACCAAAAAACCACTTCGCCTATTGAAAAAACCAAAAAAAGAAGTTCCTCAAAGAAAAGTAAAGATGATCTTCCCAATATAACGATAAAGGAGTTAGAAGAACGTTTGGACAAAGCTGTTGAGAACGAAAATTATGAGCTTGCATCAAAAATAAGAGATGAGATTAACAAACGTACTTCCTAGATTAGTTCTACTTGTCATTGTTTTTATAACTACTTTTTTCAGCATCAACGCGCAAGAGAGTGAGAAATCATCTGACCAAGAATGGTTTAGAAGAAAATTCTCGTTAAAACTAAATGAAAATGGAACTTTTCTCACCAACGACACTATCCTTACCTATCAAAAATCGGGAAATTACGTTCTACAAGACAACAAACTCACTCTTACGAGTACAGCAGATAACATTACAACAAGTGAGATTTTTCCAGTTCTTACTTTAGAAAAAGAAAAATTTGCCTTAGACAATCAAGACAAACGAATTACCTATCTTAAGGAAAATAAAACCATTGCTACCTCATTTTCATGGGGAGGAATTGCAAGAGGAATATTAGGCGTCACAGCATTAATATTTATTGCTTTTTTATTAAGTAAAAATCGAAAAAGAATCAATTGGCCGCTTGTTTTCAAAGGAATATTATTGCAGATTGTTTTAGCACTACTTATCTTAAAAGTACCTTTTATAGAAGTTGGATTTGACTTTATCTCTAAAGGATTTGTAAAAGTTGTTGACATGGCCCACGAAGGGGCAATGTTCGTATTTAGCAGTGTGATTACGGGTGAGATGTCACCAATGGTGAAGAACTTCGCTACTTGGGTTCTGCCGTCTGTTATTTTCTTCTCTGCCTTAACAAGCTTACTCTATTATTGGGGAATTCTTCAAAAAATTGTTTACGGTATGGCTTGGGTAATGAAACGTTTGATGGGACTCTCAGGCGCTGAAAGTGTATCTGCTGCCGGAAATGTTTTCTTAGGTCAAACAGAAGCACCATTGCTTGTTAAACCATACTTAAGTAAAATGACCGATAGTGAAATCCTTTGTTTAATGGCTGGAGGAATGGCAACTATCGCAGGGGGAGTTTTAGCTGCTTACATTGGTTTTCTTGGAGGAGATGATCCTGAACAAAAAATATTCTTTGCTAAGCATTTATTAACCGCTTCATTAATGTCTGCTCCTGCTGCAATTGTTTTTTCTAAAATTTTATTGCCAGAAACTGAAAAAATCAATAAAGACTTAACAGTTCCTAAAGATAAATTGGGAGTTAATGCATTAGAAGCAATTGCAAATGGCACGACTGACGGATTGAAATTAGCAGTGAACGTTGCTGCAATGTTAATTGTATTTATCTCTCTCATCGCTCTGGCAAATTTCATGTTGGGGAAAGTTGGTCACTTCACTGGTTTAAATGATATCATAGCCAGCAGTTCTTCTTTGTATACAGAATTGTCATTCCAATATATTGTGGGTAACGCCTTATCTCCTATTGCATGGTTAATGGGAGTTCCGTGGCAAGACACGCTGATTATTGGTCAACTTTTAGGAGAGAAAACAATAATTAATGAATTTGTAGCTTACCCTCATTTAGGTGAACTACAAGATGAAATTTCGGGTAAATCCGTAATTATTGGAACTTATGTCCTATGTGGATTTGCCAATTTTGCCTCCATAGGAATTCAAGTTGGCGGAATTGGAGCAATTGCGCCTGGCAAGAAGCCTATTCTCGCTAAGTATGGTGTGCTTTCATTAATTGCTGGTACATTGGCTTGCATGCTTACGGCGACAATGGTTGGAATGTTATTTTAATAGTGCTAATAAAAGCATGGACGATTTGAACTTCGGTATTATGAAAAGTTTACTTCGGCTCCGATCAGTCAGCTTTGTCCGAAAAAACAAATAAACATTAAGATGAATTTTAAAGGAGAGTTAAGAAAAATGTTGGTCGCTTTTGACGGCGAAAATAACGTACAATATCAAATGCGTTTTTTCAATACGGAAACACAAAAAGAACAATTAATTCCTTTAAATGAACTGATCGGTCGAAATGTTTCCTTTCAATTTGACGGAAATATTTACTGTGTTAAATGCGGTAAAAAAACCAAAACTTCTTTTAATCAGGGCTTTTGTTACACTTGTTTTAAAGACGCTCCTGAATCTGCAGAATGTATAATTCGTCCTGAATTATGTAGAGCACATTTGGGAGAAGGCAGAGATGTTGAATGGGAAGAAAGAAACCACAATCAGCCACATATTGTATATTTAGCTGCCAGCGATGTTGTAAAAGTTGGTGTAACAAGAGGAACTCAAATTCCAACGCGCTGGATTGATCAAGGAGCAAATGAAGCCATTAAATTAGCAGAAACACCTAACCGTTATTTAGCTGGAGTTTTAGAAGTCGCTTTGAAATCAGAATTCTCAGACAAAACAAATTGGCGTAAAATGCTGCGCAATGACGTCGATGAAAGTATTGACTTGGAAGAAACTAAATGGCAACTGGAAGAATTACTTCCTGAAGATCTTTCGCAATATATAACAGAAGACGACGAATTGACCGACATCAATTATCCTGTTACAGAATATCCAACGAAAATTAAAAGTGTGAATCTGGATAAATTGCCATCTATATCAGGTAAACTAATGGGAATTAAAGGTCAGTACTTTTTATTAGATGGCGATCGGGTGATGAATATACGACGACATACGGGATACCAAGTTGAATTGACAATTGATAATGATTAATTATGAATGTTTAGCTGTAGCTATCTTAAGGGCACCTCTAAAAACCCTACTTTGGTTGCTAACTTGTTCTTTCTTCCAACTACTTCGTTGCCGAAATACTCATTTAGCCCAGCTAAATTCCGTTTTCAGCGCCTTGTATCTGAAAAAAAT
>Ga0307952_1000180_pt1 | contig 40813 bp, 32 predicted proteins | sample OrgLakmetagen376_FD_201821 | JGI IMG/M metagenome (GOLD analysis project Ga0307952, IMG submission 201821) | Saline water microbial communities from Organic Lake, Antarctica - #376 | ecosystem: Environmental > Aquatic > Non-marine Saline and Alkaline > Saline | place: Antarctica: Organic Lake...
ACTAATTTTTAAATATAGTTTTGAAGTATCTAAAACACGAGTCTGCTCCGAAAACTCCATTATCAAGAAAAACGCTCAAAATCGGCTAAACCTAAATTTGTAAATACTTGTTTTTTTTGTGTTTAACACTCTCTAAAAATGCTGATTTTTTGATTTAAACAAAGAATCAGGTTTTTCGGAGTGGACTCAAAACACAAAATAAATTAGAAAATTAAGTGATAACAATCCATCTTTTTCATAAGAAAATAATTAAGATTCAAAATATATTAATTATTTCTCTTCGTCTCTAAAAAGATCCTTTCATCAGCAAAATCATAGATTTTACCGATACTCAGGATGACATTTCAGTAGGGTGTTGGGGTGAAAAAAGGGGGATAAAAAAGATGTCATCCTGAAGTAAAAATTTCTTTATCAACTTGTTGTAAAGAAATTTTAACGAAGAAACTTTTTTGTATTAAAATTTTACGCTTTTGTATTTTGGTTTCTCATGGAGAGTTTAATATCCATTAAAATCAGGGTAGAACCAAAAAACGAAACAACCGACCAAAGGGAGCTCACGAACACACAAGAAGTGAACAAGCATAAGTAAAAAAATCAATGGAATTCCAAGGCGAATGCTGCGCACCATGAGCTCATCTATGTTCCATACGCTTCCAATCTTTCAGAGGAAAGCGATTCCACATGATCACTCATCTTTCGCTGTGGAGTCCCATACGCTTCGATTATGACATTTATGAAAAACCAAGTCTATGGTTTTCAAAAACCATCTGTAAACAAGTAGAACAGACGATTCGTCGAAGAGTAAATATTTTTCACAGGACAGCAATGATTAAATATTTCAAATTATTATTGAACGAGTACTCTAAAATCTTCCATTAAAATAAGGGTAGAACCAATTTATTGAATCAATTGAATTTTTGAGTCCTTTAATGGGAACGTTTGTAATTTAAATAGGTAGTGGGTATTACAGATAGAAATCACTCCCAATCACGATCAGAAATATTGACCGTCCCCTTAAACAACGCCACTGTCTTGTCCTCCTGATTTGTCACAAGAACTTGATAAATTCCAATTGTTCTTCCGCGATTCATTTCTGTACAAGTGGCTGTTAAAACATCTCCAATTTTTGCTGGTCGTGTGTGAGAAATAGAGGTTTCTATACTTACACATTGTTTTCCGTGAGCATTGGCAGCAAAAGCGAGTGCGGAGTCAGATAAACTATACGAAATTCCGCCGTGTGCAATGTTGAATCCATTGACCATTTCTGGGAGAACGGTGGCTTTTAACTTACAGAAACCTGCTTTAATCTCAAGCACTTCGATGGTCATCCATTGCGAAAAAGCATCTTTTCCCATCATTTTTTGAACAATCGCTTTAGCTTCCATTACCTATGTTTTATAATCCTAATCTCTTATAATCGCAAGATTCATTAAAGCAATCAAAGCAACACCAACGATAAATACGTGTGATGCTAAATCTTCTTCCATTACTTCACCCGTTTCGTCTTCTCCTGTTATTTCATGAAGTAAAAAAGAAACCATCATTGGCTGATTACATAGACTTCTGATTAAATCTTCATCATCTGTTTCCATGTATTCATCCAAAACTTCGATGTATTCTTCTTGGAAATCATCGATCATTGCTTCATCAATCTTATTCATTTTAACATCTTGCAGCGCGAATGCTTCAGAAAAGATATTGAAATAATAAATCATGTAATCCAATAAACTATCGTTTTCGTATTCAACAGCAGAAGATAGAATATATCCAACAAAAACATCTTGCGCTAAAACGTGTGCTTCAGATATGTTTTCTAAACTATCTTCGGTTAATCCGTCAATCTTAAGTGTTGCTTCGGTAATAAATTTCTCGGTAATTTGAGTCATGCTTTTTATTTAAATGTTTATTTGGTATAAATCGCTTTTAAGCTTAAATCCATTGATTTCACAGAATGCGTCAATGCCCCAGAGGAAATAAAATTAATTCCTGTTTCTGCGTATCCTATAATATTGTCTTTTGTTATTCCACCAGAAGCTTCCGTTTCAATACGTGATGGGATTTTTGGTAAAACTGCTTTAATTTCTTCTGGAGTAAAGTTGTCCAGCATTATTCTGTCGACTTTTCCAATAGCTAAAACTTCATCCAACTCTTTTTCATCACGAACTTCGATTTCGATTTTGATATCTAAATTCTTTTCCTTGATGTATTTATTGGCTTTCAAAATAGAAGCTTCAATTCCTCCAGAATAATCAATGTGGTTGTCCTTAATCATGATCATGTCGTATAAACCGAATCTATGATTGTGACCTCCTCCAATTTTTACAGCCCATTTTTCAATAGCTCTAATTCCTGGAGTTGTTTTTCTAGTGTCTAATAATTTAGCATCTGTATGACTAATGCTATCAACGATTTTTCTAGTCTGTGTTGCAATCGCACTCATTCTTTGCATAAAGTTGAGTGCAATTCTTTCTGTCGCTAAAATTGAACGCGATTTCCCTTCTATTTCGAAAGCAATATCTCCAACTTTAACTTTATCTCCGTCGTTGATATATTTTGTGATTTTTAGCGCTGGATCATAATAGTTAAAAACACGTTCTGCCAATTCAACTCCGGCAAGAATTCCCTCTTCCTTAATCAGTAGTTTGGCTTTCCCAATTGCATTTTCGGGAACACAAGACAATGAAGTATGATCACCATCTTGAATATCTTCCTCAAAAGCGAATTTTATTATTTTATCAATCATACTACAAAATTAATGAGAAATATGAATGGAAGCGAATTTCAACCTATTCTTTCCAGTCAATATCAGTCAAAACTCTATATTCTGGTGCATTGTTTCCACCCACAACTTCAAATGAAATATTGATAGGTCTAAATTTGTACTTTTCCAAGTTATTCAATAGGTCTTCAATAAATGGAGTCATTTCATCTACACGAACCGCCGTAGTGTATCTTTCTTCAGTGTTAGGTTTAGCTTCTCCCAAGAGCAAGAACAACTGGTCTGCTTTTATTACACTGATAAAATGGGGCTCAAATTCGGCTGTTCCTGAAAGGATATTATTTACTTTTTCTAAAGAATGATGTTCTTGTCTGATATTCTTCCATTTTACATCTGAAATAGCCTCATAGGTATCAGCATAGCGAATTTGCGTAATTACAGGTTCACTGTCATTGTAAATTGTTCTCTTTTCCGAATAATTGGTATTTAATGAATCAATCCATTTGTCTGCTTGTTCTAAAAAGCCAATCATTTTATTGTTCTCTAAATAGTAATGTCTTTTACCCTGAGGTTGAAAGTTTCCATCGATAAAAAACTCCGTAATTTTCATTGGTAAACGATCCTCATTGAGATAAGCAGTTACTTGAGTAAATTGTGAACCGTATTTGGTTTGCTTTTCCCAGTATAAAGATTCTACGCGATTTGAAGGATCAATTCGTGCATCAATCTCTTTCATTTTTCTCGCATTTGGATATTCACCCAGAAAAGAGTTGGTTTCTGTTGTTTCTTGAATATTTTCTTTACCTACTTTTGGAGAAGATTTTTTTTCTTTTTGATCACAAGAGTTTAAAAATAATCCGAAAAGTAATACACTTAAAATTGCTGTTATTTTTTTCATATAGACTTTTTTCGCGCGTTCTTAAAATGGTGTTTGATTACAATTTACTTTTAAAACAAATAATAGATTTTGATATAATTGTATAGGTATATAAAGTACCATCATATTTATTGTAAGCAGAAAAAGATTGATTACGTCCTTCTTTTGGGTAACCTTCCAGTTCCTCTCCTGTTTTTTGGTAAGCATGAATTTTATTTTGAAGATAATCAAACACTGTACAAATTGATTTTTCTTCTAAGTAATTGAAACTTCCCATCTCATTAAATGGTAATTGCTTACTATAAATAATTTCATGTTTATGATTTAAAACTTTTAAGAAATTATTTTTAGCAATAACAAAATGGTCTTGGTTCACACTGAATAACTTTCCATCGTCAATCAGTTTTACATTACCATCTGTTCCATTAAAATTCACCATCTGACTGTAAACTTTTCCTTCTTTCTCAAAATACGAAATGACTTTCCCATTGAACTTAACGGATGTTAACGCACTTGTCTTCCCTAATCTAGTCGCTTTTGCTGGAGTTTCTAAATAACCCAATAGTTGTTGTAAATCAGAATTAACTCCCCAAACACGCAAGTTTCCTTTGATATTTAATGCAAAAGGAGTTGAAACAATAGCTTCTTTCCCCAATTGAATTATATTTAATTCTTGCCCCGCACTGTTTAGCATAATGATTTCACCTTTTTCATTCCCTACCAAGAAACGCTTTGTTCCGTTCCAAACAAAATCACTGATTTTAGAGGTAAGGGCATATTCTGATTGGTATGGGAATCCTCCAACCGTATTCCCATTTAAGTCTAATAAATGAATTTGCTTGTTGGTTTTAATAAGAAACTGATGTTTATTGTTGTCAAATACGTCAATCACTTGAACTTCTCCTTTTATAGGTGTTTTCAAATCTCCTTTCCATATCGTATTACCATTTGGACTAATCAATTCATACTTTCCAGAATTGCTGTAACTTAAAACGGAAGTTCCTTTTCTTAAGTGATCGGTGATTGGCGCTAAATTAAGCGGTTCGTGATCTACAGAAGTTGACCATGTTGTTTTGTCCTCAATACTTAATTGTTCATTGGGTGGTTTTGTATTCACCTCAAATAAAAGCTTGTCTTTCCATGTTAAACTCTCTTTTTTATCTGCCGAAATATCTCTTAAATTCACATGAGAAGGTAAACCACCAAAAAATTGTTCTTGTCGTTCAGGACTCAATGCCAGCGTTTTTCCCAGTTGATAGTCAACCATAATTTTTCGTGCTGTATTTTTTGAATCCGCAAACAATATCTTGTCCTCAATTGCTATAACATAAATACGTGCATTCTTGTTTGCTGGAAAATCTTTAGTTAATTGAAAGCCACTAAAGGAATACATATCCTCCATTACAACAACAGAATCCTCACTATTTGATTGCTCAATCAAGATTAAACTGGGTTTTTGTTGCGAGCGATAATCACTTACAATAATGTGTTGACCTTCATAATCTAAACTTACAAAGCCTTTATCAACCCATAGATTCATAGGTCCATTCTTAAAAATTGAATCATTTGCCGCTGCATAAAATCGTTCCTTAAATAAATAGGAAGAACTAGAATAAGGAATTACTGATGAAAACATTGGAATGTCTAGAATTGCACTCCCATAAATTGACCTAGGGTCACTGGATCTGTATTCGAAAAGTCCTTTATTTAAATTGTAAACATCAGTACGTTTCCATTGTTTATCTTCCATAACCCAAAAATTAGCAGATGCTTTTTTATCTGCCTCGATTAGAAAGTCAATATTTTTTTCTTGATTACACGGAACATAGTTTTTTGAAATCATCAGATGGCTACCTTCATTTCTGAAGTCTAGATTATTCATTTTAAAATAAGATTTGACCAACCTAAGTTCTTCTTGCTTCCATCTGGTGTCTTTTTCGAAAATTACAATTGGACGCTTTCCACTTGCATAAATCTTAAGATCGAGATATCCCAATGAATCTAAATGACCTAATGATAGTGCCAATGGATTTTCTTTAATGGCTTCAAAGTAATTGGCGTTTTTCGTTTCGCTGTATTTATTGATCAATAAAATAGACTCGTCTTTATCGCAAAAGACATGTTCTGGTGTAATAGTGTTGTCATTGTTTAGCCACAGTTCGTAACTTGAATATCCAATCCAAAGTACAGCGCCTAAAACAATGCTAATAAGAAGAAAACGTTTCATTCATCTATTTTTTTCAAAGCTAAAGCTTAAAAATAAACAATTGTAAAGCTTTGGGGGTTTTTATTAACGATTTATTGTTTTTTATAGGGATAACTTGGTTTTAATCACTCCACAATCGCAAAAAGTTTGAATGATTTTCTGTGGTGTTTTGTAATTCCATTTTCAATTAAAGCCAACTTATGCTCTTTTGTTGGATAACCTTTGTTTTTCTGCCAATTGTATGCTGGTTTTTCAATATGTAATTCTCTCATAAAATCATCTCTTGCTTCTTTGGCAAGGATTGAAGCAGCTGCAATACTTTGATATAAGGTATCGCCTTTAATAATACATTCATGATCAATACCAGGATAGGCATTAAATCTATTTCCGTCAATAAGTAAAAGTTCTGGTCGAACTTTTAAAACATCTACAGCGCAATGCATTGCCAAAAAGCTTGCATTGAGAATATTAATTTCATCAATCTTTTCTTGTCCAACAAATGCAATTCCATAAGCAATCGCTTTTTCTTTAATTAGAGGGACGAGTTTCTGGCGTTTTTTCTCGCTCAACTGTTTGGAATCGTTGAGTGCTTCTATACCATGATTTGCAGGTAGGATTACCGCTGCAGCAACTACAGGTCCTGCTAAACATCCTCTTCCTGCTTCATCACAACCTGCTTCTATTTTGTTTGGACTAAAGTATGGATTCATCTTTATTGCTTTGTGCAAAAGTGAAGATTTTATTTGGTATAAGAATTGGTTGTTCGCCTTATTTTGATAAATAAATCTGACTAATTTATTGCAGAAGCAACTTTTTATGTTCATATTTAGTCTTCTTATTAAACTTAATACAATGAAAAAACTAATTATACTTTTCGCAATCATGATTTTTGCAGGAGTTGGTTTCACCCAAACTGCAACTGTAGAAGGAACATCAGCAACTTTGAAAAAGCAACTTTCGGAGAATTATGTAGCGTTTAAAATGCCACAAGAGGTTACAAAAGAAACTGTCGGCAAGTCAGCTGGTTACTATACTGATTACTTTACTGTAGATTTTAATGCTCAAACTAAAGTTGCTAGAATAAACATCCTTGATCAAGAAATACAAGAAAGACGTGTAATTACAAGGTTTTTACTTTCTACTGGAGTAAGAACTGTAAACTTTGAAGGTAAAGATTATACAATCATGGAGTTTTACGGTAACTTTTTAGCAGAATAGACAAAGAAATATTTTTATAAAAGCTCACCTAAAAGGTGAGCTTTTTTTTAGTCTTTTAATTTCAGAAGCGCCTCATCAAGCGATTGAGTAGGGGCTTGGCAAGTAAAATTCTCACATACATAAAAAGTACTTTCTTTAGTAAAAGACTTGTCTTGTAAAAATGGAATTGTATTTTCTTTTCCGCCTGCAAACAGCGCATTAGGAATATAACTCTTCCCCAATTCAAAACGCTTATTCGCAGCATTTTCTCCTGTAATGGCAACTTCGTAAAATGGCTTTGTAAATGAAAGTGCTAATATTCCCCAATTGGAATAGCCCGATCCATAACTTGGGATTTGATTATATACATTGGAAAGCATTTGTTGAGACATTTCCCCATATTTAGGTAAGTGATAAAACTTACTCATTCGGAAAAGGTTTCTGCCCATTATACTATTTGAAGCGGGAATAACATTGTCGTTAACTTCTAATTTTCTGGTCAGTAAATCAGTATCTTTATCTGTGAAGAAAAACATTTTAGAGTTTTCATCATAGAAATGTTGGATAGTGAAATCTGTTAGTTGTGCTGATTTTTCAATCCAAATTGTCTCAAAAGTAGCTTCGTAAAGTGCCATAAATGCATCTATAACATTTGCGTAATCTTCTAAGAAAGCATTGATCTTTGAAACACCATCTTTTCTTGTGCGAAATAATTGACCTGTTTTCTCATTGAATTGATGATCCAAAATCCATTGACCCGTTTTCTTTGCTTCCAGAATGTATGATTGGTTTTGTAATGCCATTCCAGCATCAACTAAACCTTTTATTGTTATGGCATTCCAAGAAGTCAACTGTTTGTCATCTAAACCTGGTCGGATTCTTTTATTGCGGACATCGTTTAGTTTAAGATGTACTCTATCTAATTGTTGTTCAAAATCAACTAATTCAATTTTCTTTAATTCACACCATTCCTTTTTAGTATAAGATCGCAACAAGATATAAACACCATCTTCCCAATATCCTTTAGGGTTTATATTGTAGAATTCGGCAAACCATTCATAATGTTCTCCTGTTAATTCTTTCAATTCTTCTTTTGTCCAAGTGTAATACTTTCCTTCAACTCCTTCAGAATCCGCATCAAGAGCAGAGTAGAAGCCATTATCTGAATCTCTCATTTCGCGCAATAACCAATTTATAGTTTGGTCAAGCACATCCTTGTAAAGCGCATTGTTTGATTCCTGATAACCTTTTGCATAAAGCGATAAAAGTTGACCATTGTCGTAGAGCATTTTTTCGAAGTGAGGAACTTTCCATAGCGCATCTACTGAGTAACGAGAAAACCCACCACCAAGTTGATCGTAAATTCCACCGAGCGCCATCTTACGTAAAGTTTTGTGGGCATGTTTGATGACGGTATGATCTTTATTTTGAACACCATATCTCAGCAAAAATTCGCAATTATTTGGCAATGGAAATTTAGGAGCTCTGTCATTTCCTCCCTCGTCAAAGTCGAAATTCTGTTTCCATTTTTGAACCATTTCTTTAATGCGAATAGGATCAAATTCTTTAATAGGATCAACGGCTTCGATCAATTCAGATTTGATAACACCTTCTGTTAATTGTTCAGCGTATTCCAATACACGTTTCTCATCGTTCTGAAATGTATTCCACAGATTTTGGATAATATTCATCCATTGGTCTTTCTTGAAATAGGTACCTCCAAATATTGGCCGACCATCAGGAAGTGCAAAACAATTCAGTGGCCAACCACCTTGCTGAGTCATAAGTTGAACTGCGTTCATGTAAATTTGATCAACGTCAGGACGCTCCTCTCTGTCTACTTTTATACAAATCAAATGCGCATTCATTAATTCAGCAACTTCTTCATTTTCGAAACTTTCACGTTCCATGACATGACACCAATGACAAGCAGAGTAACCCACACTAATTAGAACGAGCTTATTTTCTTTCTTTGCTTTTTCGAAAGCAGCCTCACTCCATTCAACCCAATTAACAGGGTTATGTGCATGTTGTAATAAATAAGGACTACTGGAATTGATTAATTCATTGGTGTGCTTTTCCATTGTATCTTTTTTTTTAAAACCCAAGTAACTGTCTAAAATTGATGTTTAAATCTTTTAAATCAATATCTTTTGTTTGGTCAATTTCCCTTCTGACTGGAAGACCCAAAGCAGACGCTTTAAGAATTCCTTTCATGCGGAGTTTGACTGTGCCACCCATTGCAATTTTCATCAATTTTATCATTACTCCTTTTTCGAGTAAGATTTCAATTGGAACATTATCCAAAGTGGTGGTGTTTTTATTCATTTTGTATTTCTTGAGTAGAAATGCTTCCCCAACATATAAATCATTCAAATACAAGTTAAAAGAGGATTTCCTTACTTTTAATTTATAATTGTTGGGATTGAAAGTCGAAATATCCAAATTAAAGGAGAGTTTCTCTTTATTCACGTGGTCAATTTTAAGGTTTGATACTCCTTTAAACGTTGGATTTTCAACACAGCCTGTTGCTATAAAAAACAGTGAAAAAATTGCTACAATGAATTTAAGTCCTTTCATTATGATTTGCTCATTTTTGTAAATTCATCAAAGAAATAAGGTATAGTTTCAATTCCTTTATAGAAATTAAACAATCCATAATGTTCATTTGGCGAGTGAATAGCATCACTATTTAACCCGAATCCCATTAAAACTGTTTTTAATCCAAGAACTTGTTCGAACAAAGCCACGATAGGAATACTACCTCCGCTTCTTAATGGAACTGGTTTTTTTCCAAAAGTCTTCTCCATGGAATTGCTAGCTGCCATATATCCGTCAGAATCGATAGGTGTTACAGCAGGCAGTCCACCGTGATGTGGTTTTACTTTAATAGTAACTGAATCGGGTGCAATACTTTCAAAATAATCTTTAAAGAGTGCCGTGATTTCCTCTGGCTCTTGATGAGGAACCAAACGCATAGAGATTTTAGCATAAGCTTTTGATGGAAGAACTGTTTTTGCTCCTTCACCAATATATCCACCCCAAATTCCGTTTACATCCAAGGTTGGTCTGATAGCCCCTCTTTCTCTTGTGGAATAGCCTTCTTCACCTTGTACATTTTTAATATTAATTGAAGATTTATATTGCTCTTCGTCATAAGGTGCTCTCGCCATTTCAGCTCTTTCTTCCTCAGATAGAATTTCTACTTTATCGTAAAATCCTGGGATTGTGATTTTGTATTTATCATCTTGTAATTGAGCAATCATATTTGTAAGTACATTGATCGGATTTGCAACAGCTCCTCCATAAAGGCCAGAGTGTAAATCTCGATTTGGACCAGTTACTTCAACTTCTACATAACTTAAACCTCGTAAACCTGTAGTAATTGATGGATGTTCATTTGAAATAATTCCAGTATCAGAAACAAGGATAATATCTGCTGCTAATTTCTCTGTATTCTCTTTAATAAATACACCAAGGTTTTCACTTCCAACTTCCTCCTCACCTTCAATCATGAATTTGACGTTACAAGGCAATTCTTCGCTTTTACTCATCGCTTCAAAGGCTTTGATGTGCATAAAAACTTGTCCTTTATCATCACACGCTCCACGCGCGAAGATTGCACCGTCAGGGTGAATATCTGTTTTTTTAATAACAGGTTCAAAAGCAGGTGTATCCCATAATTCTATAGGATCAGCTGGTTGCACATCATAGTGACCGTAAACTAGAACTGTTGGTAAATCTGAATTGATAATTTTTTCGCCGTAAACAATAGGATGTCCTGCTGTTGGGCAAATCTCTACTTTGTTAGCTCCGGCTTCCGTTAAATGTTGAGCAACTAATTCAGCTCCTTTTTTTACATCACTATTGTGAGCTGGGTCTGCAGAAACAGAAGGAATTCTTAATAATTCGAAAAGCTCATCTAAAAATCTTTTTTGATTGCTTTTTATAAAATCTTGTGTCTTTTTCATAGAAATTATTTTTTGTAAAGTTAGAAAATTATCCTGATTTTTATGACCTAAAAGGTGATTGATTCCTTGATTTAGTGTCTATTTCATTGCTTATCTCAATCAAATAATTAGAATTGTCTTTTAGTTATCATGATCTTAGAATTTAACTTTAGGCGTATTTATCACGAGTCAAAATAACTTGTCTGGTGTTTTTTTGTTGTGGAAATATATATATTGTGTCTGGTCGGAAACAGCACAAAATTAAAATTGATTCTTTTGAGTCTATTTTACTTTTTTTCTTGTCGGCTGATGCTATGGAATCTCCTAAAGAAATAAAACTAAACCGCAGCGAAGCAAGCTCATAGCCTGTCCCGAGAAATCGGGAAAAACCTTAAAAAATTATTATGATTGAATAAATATTTCTCATCCCGATAAAATCGGGAATAAAAATCGTCTGTTTCCGACCAGACACTAACTATAAGAATACATAGAAACAGGTGATATTATCTTTTTGGTTTTACTTTTATTTAATCCTGTGGTCTTGTAATGGGAAATACTTAAGTCTAGGCAAAAAAGAGGATACCGTGAATTTGTTTCAATCTTATTGCATCCAAAAATCACCCACTTATTATTCAAGGGAACGCCGATGACGGAGATTTTCAAACGCGGATTATATCCAGTTTAAAATCCGTGAAAATCTACGTTGCTTGTATCTTTAGAACCTGCCTTCTATTCATCCATTGCCAGCGCTGATCTTTATGGCAGATTAGATTCATAAATTTGTCGCTGTTTGTATAGGGAGAATTTCAGAAGCAGACATCGGTATATACCAATAAAAAAAAGGATTTCTACAATCTATAAAAACTGTCTTTTTCAGACCAGACACAATCTGAAAACGCCTTGGCTATTTTAAATTGTAGAAACCCTCTAAATATTTTATGGTTTTCCTTTTAGAAACCTCGAATTACTTCGCTTTATTATAAGCATTCAAACCTTCTTCAAGCCATTTTTTAAAGTCATCTGGATTGCTGTGGTTTTGATAATCAGCAGACCCGATATCTAAATCTTCGCCTTCGCCATTCTGCATTATATAATAAGGTTGAGCTGTCACTTGGTATTCTGAAACTTGTTTAAATGAATTCTTCTCACCAGTAGTTTTCAATTTTTGCTCTCTACCATTTGGATAGGTAACTGTTACTTGCTCTTCCTTTGGTAAGTCGATTCGCTCATCAACATACAAAGAAACAATTACTACATCTTCTCTTAGTATTTCAATAATTCCAGGCTCCCCCCAAACACTTTGTTCCATTTTTCTACAGTTTACACAGTTGTGCCCTGTAAAATCAACGAAAAGTGGCTTATTCATCTTATTGGCGTGTGCTAAAGCTTTATCATACTCATGGAAAACCATTATATTTTGAGGCCCCAAGTGTGTTCCTTCAATGAATTCACCTTTATTTACTGGCATTCCAGCGCCACCGAATCCGAGTGGAGCCTCACTGTAACTCATTGGTGGAGGAAAAGCACTAATTATTTTCAAAGGCGCACCCCACATTCCTGGGATTAAGTAAATCACAAAGATTAAAACTGTTGTTCCGAAAAGCGTTCTTCCTACAGATAGTTTTTCGAGTGGACTATCATGCGGCAATCGCAGTTTCCCAAATAAATACAATGCCAACACAAGGAAAATTCCAATCCAGATTGCCAAGAAAACTTCTCTTTCTAAGAAATGCCATTGTAGAGCCAAATCTGCATTTGACAAGAACTTAAATGCAAGCGCTAATTCTAGGAATCCTAACACTACTTTTACTGAGTTTAACCATCCACCAGATTTCGGCAAAGTATTTAGCCATCCTGGGAAGGCTGCAAACAAAGTAAATGGTAAAGCCAATGCCAATGAGAAACCAAACATTCCAATAAAAGGAGCTAATCCACCTTCCGAGGCTGCTTGAACTAATAATATTCCTACAATAGGTCCAGTACATGAGAAAGAAACCAAAGCCAAAGCTAAAGCCATAAAGAAAATGCCAATAAAGCCTCCTTTATCTGCTTTTGAATCTGCTTTATTTGCCCATGAACTCGGCAAACTAATTTCGAAAGCTCCCATAAAAGAAACGGCAAAAACCACCAAGAGAACGAAGAATACAAAATTAAATATAGGGTCGGTTGACATCTTATTTAAGGAATCTGCTCCAAACAGGGCGGTCACCAATACACCTAAAAGAATATAAATCACGATAATGGAAACACCATATTTTATTGCATTATTAACCCCTTGCTTTTTTGTCTTACTCTGTTTAGTAAAGAAACTCACTGTCATGGGAATCATTGGAAAAACGCAAGGTGTTACAAGTGCAATCAAACCACTCCCAAATGAAACAGCAAAAATCCACCACAAAGAACGTCCAGTTGGATCATTTTTACTTTGCTTTTTTTCTTTTGCATCTAAAACAACCAAAGCTTCTTCATCTTCGTTATCATCTGCGCCATTTTCTACTGCAGCTATTTGGTCTTTAGATGATTCAATCTCCACATCAAGACCATCGTCTATCACCTCATCGTCAGGCGGTAAAACGGTAGTAATTGATTGATCAAGTTTTTCAGTTTTATCTACTGTTACTTCACACCCTTTTACTTTAACAATAAAAACATCTTCAAACGGGAACAAACATTTGACAGAGTCACATGGCTGGAATCCAAAGTCAAGTTTTAACTCAAAATCTTCAGCTGAGGTAATCTTAATTTTTTGTCTTAGCGTAATTCTCCCTTCGTGGAAACGCAAGTTTTCTTCAGAAACTTCATCATACTTTTCTATTGGCTTTGGTTCGAGAACCTTTCCAACAACTTTATAATTTGGAGATTTATGTAATTTAAAAGTAGTTGGAATCCCAAAATTATCTGCCGGAAGATTCAACGCATTAATATGCCAATGATTATCTACTTTGAATTCACCAATTATTTCAGCGTCACATCCTGATTGTTTAACTTTAAACTCCCATTTCACTTTATCCTCTGGATACTCAATTTGAGAAAATCCTTGAAAACTGAAAACAATCATTAAAAGTAAGCTTATCGATCTCATCATGATATTTGTATAATTTATTCTTTTGAGGTCACCCTCTTGATTAAAATTAAGCATTTGCCATTCTTCTGTATCCTGACTATAAAGAGTGTAATTTGTACATCAAAAAAGAAGCACAGCTTAAAAACTCAATAGCTGAATGTGGTTACAAAATAAAAAGCACAACAAATGCTGTGCTCCAAATTTAAACAAACTCTTTAGAATTATACTCAGACTTATAATAGCATTATTGTATTCCTAAAATCATTTTTTTTTAATGCCTATCATTTACTTCACCCCAAATAGATAAATTAAGATCAAAAGAGAATCTTCTGACATCAAAAACCCTCAACTTTCAGCGATAGAAGAATGATAATATTTAATACAGAAAATTGAAAAATAGACTCCTCATCGCACCAATAGATATTCATCGGGATCGGAATGACATATTAATTTTAAGTATTGATAACCAATTATTTAAAAAAATATAGGAATCACTTTTTTCTTGAAACCCATATTATTCCGCAGATTTATAAATTCGTCAGTGATAGCAAATATTTATAATCTATGATAAATCTAAAAGACAGACCAAAAAAACTTCTAGGGTAAAGATTCCGATAGGCATTTTATTTTTAAATGAACTCAATTTTATGAATACTTGCAATGGGCAACCAAATACCACCTTTTAAACATATATATTTTAGTCCTGTCGCCCAAATTGTGGTTTCAACCTGTTTTATTCCTTCATCATCTTCAAAAATAATTACTACTTTCCCTTTGTGAATATTCCCTAATTTAGTTGCTTCCATTAAGCGTTCCATCAGACCGTCTTGCTGTTTAATGATGGTGTCTTTTTTGAATTTCAAATGAGGAACAACTTCTTTTTCAACCGTTATTGGTTTTGCGTTTATCGTCTCTTGCATGGTCTTTTCTTTAAAAATGTGATAAAAATTACAGATAATTAACTTTAAAACCTAATAATATTTTCACAAATACTATTTTAGATTTAAAATACAACTTCCTTATTCGCTTATAAATCAATATGCTTATCCGCTTGTTTAGCAAAGACAGCTCTTAAAACAGGCCCTTTCGAAAGAATTAATATTAATGCTTTTTCTTGGTTCTACCCTTATTTTAATGGGTAGTTGAATTGATAAACAAGGTTTGAATTATTTATTAAGACATTAGTTAAACAAAAATATAGAGTAAACCGAGAGTTCTGGTTGATGCTTTTTGATGCGCTGTAATGGAACGCGGATAACACGGATGCAAGCAACGCGGATATTCGCAGATTTTTTCACCTTTGGTAAATGCTGATTAAAGCGGATTTTGAAATGCCTTAATAGTGCAAGAAAAGATAGCTGAGATTTAGACTCCATTGAAAAAGTTATCCACTAAATTCGTGGCAGAACCTTTTTCTTTTTATTCAAAAGTATATGTTTTTTTTGTGTGTTCGTGAGCTCACTCTGTTCTGCTGGCATTATCTCCCCTCAATCAGTGAGGACACTTCGCTAAGTTGCCCTAAAAAAGAATCCCGATCTTGCTATCAGGACTAGCACCCTGATACTCCTCATTCAATTCCTTATCGATTTTCTCATCAAGCCGCCACTTAAACAAGCTGGTCAGTGCTCTAAAGTTTTGCGTTGGCTTACTTCGACGGTAAAAATCAGTGATTTTTTTATACAACTATTATCTATTTTAGTAAGCTCCACCTTCAAAAAAAATATAAAGCGCGGCATAAACTAAAATGCATTTAGCTAAGAATTAATCATTTGAAATTCTCTATTAATAATACAGTTCTTTAGGTCTTTGATCTAAGCTTTTTCGTAAAAAATAATAATTTAAAAATATGCTATCCACAATATTTTAGTGTAAACATTTGAATATCAATTAAAATTAAAGTCTAAATGGTCGACTAAAAGTAAGAACATATTACTTAGTGTCTGGTCGGAAACATCAATTACTTAAAAATCGTTGTATTTCCATGACCATTAAATTCGTGTGAGAACCAATATGAAAAACAAATTGTAAAAGGCAGGCACAGAACAACAAATTAATTATTTTTGTAATACAATTCGAAGTTATGGGAAGTACAATTCAACAAGAAGCAACGCTAGAAGAAGCTATTGGACTAGGTTTAAAAGCAGACGAGTTTGAGATGATAAAAAAGATTTTGGGTAGAACACCTAATTTCACCGAAACCAGTATTTATAGTGCATTTTGGTCAGAACATTGTTCTTACAGAAATGCTATTTATTGGTTAAAAACACTTCCTATTCACAAGGGTAAAGACGCAGGAATGGTTAACTTGGGTGATAATTTTGGTTGTGTATTAAATATTAATTCAGACAATCATCAGTCTAAAACTACCCCTAGAATGAACAGGTCTCCATTTTCAATGGAAGTTGAGACGATTGCACAAGTGAACTCACTTCGTTTGGGGAATATTGAAAATGACAGCACAAAGCTTTTCCTTAAGAAAGTAACCAAAGAAATTAGTGATTCTGTAATTCCGACAATTAAAGAAAACGTATTTTTTGATGATTCATTCAACACGAATCCATTGGTCAATTCATTTACTGTTGGAATAATTGATTCTAATAAATCAACTTCCGCTGATTTGGGAATTGAGCAACCTTCTTATACCATTGATTTTTGTTCAGAAAAAGTCATAAAAGACATAACTGCTAAATTTGATTTAAAAGCAGAAGATATCAGGATAAATACTGACACAATAAACATACGCTGCTTTAATGTTAAGGATATTATAGCTGACATTCCTGTTGAATCTTTACTAAAAGGCAACGAGGCTTCAGTTAATGAACAAGAAGTTGAAGCACCTGACTATTTCCAAGCGTTTAAAGATTTTGACATCAATGAGGTTAAGGAACCAGATGACCTTAAAGAAGCAGCTACTTTCTTATTGAAGCACCCTAATATTGCATCAAAAAAAAGTGTTTTCAATCAGCGCTATACAAAGACTAGCAAAAACAGCGATAAAATTAATGCTCCAGCAGATGCGGAAATAGTTCATATTCAAGGAACGGGTCGTGCTTTAGCAGTGACATTAGATTGTAACTCAAGATATGTGCATGCAGATCCAGAAATAGGAACATCAATTGCCGTTGCAGAAGCTGCAAGAAACATTGTTTGTGCTGGAGGAACCCCTAATGCAATAGCTACAAGTTTAAACTTTGCGAATCCAAACAATCCAGCATCGAATTGGCAATTTACGAACGTAGTTAAAGGCATGCTTGCGGCTTGTAAGAAATTTAAAACTCCTGTTACAGGCGGTAATCTTTCATTCTACAACTCAACTAGTATAGAAGGTAAAGACGTTTCTACTTTTGCTTCACCAATTATTGGAATGACTGGTTTATTGGAAAATAAAGAGAAAGCAATGACACTTGACTTCAAACACAAGGGTGATTTAATTTTCATCATTGGTGAAGCTGTAGAATGTATTGGAAGTTCAGAATACCTAAATTCTTATCATGGAATAAAAGCATCTCCAGCGCCTTACTTCAATATGGAAAAAGAGATTGAAATGCAAGAGGTTATAAAATCATTAATTAATAATGATTTAGTGAGCTCAGCGCATGATTGTTCTTATGGTGGATTATTTATAACACTTACAGAAATGGCAATACCAAACGAATTAGGTTTTGACATCGTATCAGATGCTGAAATTCGTGAAGATGCTTTCTTATTTGGCGAGTCCGCAGGACGGGTTATTGTTGGAGTAAACGAAGGCAGTGAAGATGTGTTTATTGAATTTATGATTAATGCAGGTGTTAACTTTACTTTATTAGGTCACGTTACGCAAGGTAAAATGGTAATTGATGATGATCATTATGGCTTTATTCAAGAGGCGAAGAAAAGTTATAATACTACTCTCGAAAAACTTATTGAATAATTGTCTGTACAGGGAGTCTAACACATGCATTGCACCAAATTTCGAAAGTAGTTCCTTCGACATACTCAGGACATCGCATTGACAAAGGGCTAATCCTTGGATATCTAAACTAAGCACGCCAATTCGATAGGCTCTCACCCCTTATTATTGAACACTTTAAGTCAGATATAAACATTTCAGAGTTAAATTCTATTAGCTAGTGACTGGTCGGAAACAGCTCAAAATTAAAATTGATTCTTTTGAGTATATTTTACTTTTTTTTCTAGTCGGCTGATGCTAAGGCATCTCCTAAAGAAATAAAACCAAACCGCAGCAAAGCAAACTCATAGCCTGTCCCGAGAAATCGGGAAAAACCTTAAAAAATTATTATGATTGAATAAATATTTCTCATCCCGATAAAATCGGGAATAAAAACCGTCTGTTTCCGACCAGACACTAGTGCTGTAACTCATAAATAACGGTGCTTAAATTTTTTCTTTAGACAAGGCAAGATTTTCAATCATAGCCATAGTTACGGTTTAAAATTTTAATGAAGTATAAAGGAAAAAGAGGAGTGAAATAAGCGATGGAATTTATGAATTACAGCACTAGCTAGAATTTCAGATATAAAGATTTTAAAAAAACGTTCAGAATTAATCGCTGGACGCTTCTTTTTATAAATAAACACTGGTGAAATGCGAAGTACTCAAATATAGATGGCACAATTCTAATTTAGAATGCTTCAATCTTGCATTTTATTCAAATTCATTATCTTTGTCCCTTCTTTAATCATATACCAGCGTAACTTATACATGTCGCATTCTTTTTGTTAGCCTTCTTTTTTTATAAGCTGGTCGGCATTAACCGCTAAAGTTTGAAATTTGCGATATCAACGTGAAATTGGTTTAAAATATACATAGCATGCAACTGTGGAATAAATTGAGTAAAGAGGAGTTGTTAGAAAAGCTAAAAGAACGCGGAACAAAATTCGTCACTGTTTCTTTTTATCAATATGCTTCTATTCCCAACCCTCAAGTTTTTAGAGATCATCTTTTTCAAATGTTGGATAATATCGGCGTCGCAGGAAGAACTTACGTCGCAACAGAAGGAATTAACGCACAAATGGGTGTTCCTGCCGACAAGTTCGAACAGTTCAAAAAAGAACTCTACGAAATTTCCTTTTTAAATAACATCAGGTTAAACATTGCAGTAGATGAAACGGAAGCAGAATTTCCATTTTTAAAACTGAAAATTAAAATCCGTAATAAGATTTTAGCTGATGGTTTAAATGACGCTGCTTTTGAGGTAACGAATAAAGGAAAGCATTTAAAAGCAGATGAGTTTAACGTATTAGTAGACAATCCAGATACAATTTTGATTGATATGCGTAATCACTACGAAACAGAAGTTGGACATTTTAAAGGAGCGATTACTCCAGATGTCGATACTTTTCGTGAGTCTTTAGCTATAATAGAGGATGAAATTTTATCGGGAAACGAAGATAAAAATATCGTTATGTATTGCACTGGAGGAATTCGTTGTGAGAAAGCTTCGGCTTGGTACAAACACAGAGGTTTTAAAAATGTCCATCAATTGGAAGGTGGAATTATTAAATACGCCAACGACTGCACAGACAATGGAATAGAAAATAAATTCATCGGGAAGAATTTTGTGTTTGATGAAAGACGTGGTGAGAGAATTACAGAAGATATTATTTCTGTTTGTCACCAATGTGGGGAAGCAGCTGATACGCATACGAATTGCTTCAATGATGCTTGTCATTTGCTATTTATTCAATGCGAAAGCTGTAAAGAGAAACTACAAAATTGCTGTTCTACAGATTGTCAAGACGTGTATAACTTACCAATTGAAGAACAACGTGAGTTGAGAAAAGGATTAGAGAAAAGTAATCAGATTTTTAAGAAAGGGAGGTCTGAGAAATTGAAGTTTAAGGGGAATAGTAAAAAGCCTAACTACGAGATAAAATCTCGCAGCAGCTTCTAGAAACGATAGGTATTAGCAATTAAACTATAACCAAGACCACGAGATGCAATCTCGCAGAAGCTTGGAGATTAAGTCTTTCGCTTTTTTCTTTTTAAGAACTGACATTACTCCTATCACTCAATTAGCAATTAAGAAAAAGTTAAAACCTCATTGATCTTCGCGCTTACTTAGCGAGATTTCCGGTTAAAATTTTAAAACCTACCTCCTATTTCACGCAAAAAAAGTATCTTTCGGGGACATTATAAAAATATACATTGTGATATTAGGAATTGAATGGAATATGAGCTCCCAACTTATTGAAGGATGGAGCACACCTAACTTATACGGATTACTTTTCGTCTCGGGATTAATCATTGGTTTTTTCGTGACTAAGCGCATGTTTAAAGCTGAAGGAATTCCAGAAGAGTGGCTAGACAAATTATTGATTTATATTGTGGTTGCAACAATTGTTGGAGCTCGTCTTGGACACGTTTTCTTTTACGATTGGCACATTTACAGAGAAAATCCTATTGATATTTTTAAAGTTTGGGAAGGTGGATTAGCAAGTCATGGTGGTGCGATTGCTATTTTAATTGCTTTAATCATTTACAGTAAAGTCGTAACCAAGAGAAGCTTGTGGTGGATTTTAGATCGTATCGTTGCTCCTATTGCCATTGCAGCTTGTTTTATTCGTTTAGGAAACTTGGTGAATCACGAAATCATAGGAAATCCGACAACGATGCCATGGGGATTCAAGTTCATGCATGAAAGTGTAAACAACTTGGTTGAAGTTGATGGCAGAATGGCGCATGTTTATCGTCATCCAGCACAATTATATGAAGCTCTTGCGTATTTACTAAGCTTCTTCATCTTATTGAGATTACATTGGAAAACGAACCTTAAAGAAAAGAGTGGATTCTTATTTGGTCTTTTCCTTGTCTTTATTTTTGGATGGAGGTTTATTATCGAATTCGTGAAAGTTGGTCAAGCGGATAGAGATGCTGGAATGATTATTAACACAGGACAATGGCTAAGTATTCCATTCGTAGTAGCAGGAATTATCATTATGTTATTGGCTTGGGGGAATAAGTTGAATCCAAAGAAGACATAAGAATGTTTGAATGACGATTTGTAGGGGCGATTTGCAAATCGCCCCTACAAATCATCATTCAAACCACCCATGTATTCCAACATGTTTCGGAGGTATCGCAAAATGCGATACCAAAATTAGAAAACTCATTTTATGAGAAATAGAATTACATCATTATTTAATATAGAATATCCACTCATTCAAGCAGGAATGATTTGGTGTTCAGGTTGGGAATTAGCATCTGCTGTTTCCAATGCTGGTGGATTAGGAATTATTGGTTCTGGAAGTATGTATCCTGAAATTTTAGATGAACAAATTCAAAAATGTAAGGCGGCAACTGACAAACCTTTTGCGGTAAATTTACCGATGCTTTATCCAGATATTGACAAGCATATTGAGACAATTATCAAACACAAAGTTCCTATCGTTTTTACTTCTGCTGGAAATCCAAAAACATGGACGAAGCATTTGAAAGATCATGGAATTACTGTTGTTCACGTGGTTTCAAGTGTGAAATTCGCATTAAAATCACAAGCAGCTGGTGTAGATGCAATTGTTGCTGAAGGATTTGAAGCGGGTGGACACAATGGAAAAGATGAAACAACAACTTTTTGTTTAATTCCAATGGTTGCTGAAGCATTAGACATTCCAATTATTGCTGCAGGTGGAATTGGAAATGGCGCTGGAATGTTGGCGGCTATGAATCTTGGTGCTGATGCGGTTCAAATCGGAAGTCGCTTTGTGGCTTCGGAAGAATCTTCGGCGCATATTAATTTCAAGAATACAGTGGTTGAAACCAAAGAAGGCGATACTGTCTTAACATTAAAAGAAATTACTCCTGTTCGCTTGATTAAAAACGCTTTTTATTCACAAGTTGTGGAGGCTTATAATCAAGGGAAGAAATTAGAAGATTTGCTTGTTTTATTGGGTCGTGGAAGAGCGAAAAAAGGAATGTTCGAAGGTGATTTGGAAGAAGGAGAATTAGAGATTGGACAAGTTTCAGGTGCTATTCGAAAAATACTTCCAGCAGCACAAATCGTGGAGGAGATTGTTAATGATTTCAAGTCTGCATTAGCAGCACAAAATACAAATGAAAAATTTAAGTTTTAATGGTAGAATTTGAGCGTTTTGAACTCGACAATGGATTGCGTGTAATTTTCCATAAAGATGTAACAACACCAATGGCGGTGGTCAACACCTTATTTGATGTTGGAGCAAGAGATGAATCTCCAGAAAGAACAGGATTCGCCCATTTATTTGAGCATTTAATGTTTGGTGGTTCGATAAATATTCCCAATTTCGATGGTCCATTGCAAGAAGCGGGTGGAAATAACAATGCTTTTACGAGCAATGACATGACCAATTATTACGATGTTGTTCCAGCACAAAACTTGGAAACAGCTTTGTGGTTAGAAAGCGACAGAATGCTGTCTTTGGCTTTTACTGAAAAAAGTTTAGAAGTTCAACGCAGCGTGGTGATTGAGGAATTCAAACAACGCTATTTGAATCAACCTTATGGAGATTTATGGTTAGAATTTCGACCAATGGCTTATGAAACTCACCCTTACCGTTGGGCGACCATTGGAATGAACATTGAGCAAATTCAAGAGGCTACGATGGAAGAAGTGAAAGACTTTTTCAAAACACATTACCATCCAGGAAATGCAATTTTATGTATCGCTGGAAATCTCGAATTGGAGGAAGTTAAAAAGCTGGTTACGAAATGGTATAGTGAAATTCCTTCGAAAGAAAAGAAAGTCAGAAACTTGCCACAAGAGCAAAAACAGACAGAATTCAGAACAAAAACGATTGAAAGAGATGTTCCTTCTGATGTGTATACTTACGGATTCAAAATGCCAGGTAAAGACCAAGACGGATTTTACGAAACTGATTTAATTTCTGATGTTTTGGGAAGAGGGAAATCTTCTCGTTTATACAAACGTTTGAAAAAGGAATTGGAATTGGTGACAGACATCAATGCTTACATCATGGGTTCGACGGATACTGGAATGTTAATGCTCTCTGTTCACCCAAGTGATGGCGCAACTTTAGAACAAATTGATACTGAAATCTGGAAGATACTCGATGAAATAAAATCGACTTTGGTTGAAAAAACTGAATTAGAGAAAATCATTAATAAAGTTAAAACGACGAAAGCATTTTCTGAACAAGGTATTTTGAATAAAAGTATGGCTTTGGCAATGAATGAATTAATGGGAGATGCTAACCTCATCAATACGGAAACCGAAAACTACGAAAAAGTTACGGTAGAAGGAATTCAGAAATACGCCAAAGAAATTTTACAGAAAACAAACTGTACACAATTGATTATTAAAGCAAAGAAAAATGATGAATAGAACACTTGCACCCGAAACATCAACAATAACACATATAGATTTTCAATCACCAGAAATTGACACTTTAGCAAACAAGGTGAATGTTTACAGCATGCGTGAAACAACAGACGAAACGGTTCGAATAGATTTCGTTTTTGATGCTGGAAGTTTGAAAACATCAAAAGTTATTGCTCAGTTGACAGGAGATCTTTTATTTTCAGGTTCAGCAGACAAATCAAGTGATGAAATTGAAGAAGCGATTGACAGATTAGGAGGATTTACAGGTGTAGAAATTTCAACTGAAAGAGCTACTGTTTCCGCTATCGGATTGAGAGAACACATCGTTACCATTGCAAAAACTGTTATTGACGCAATGATTAATGTCAATTTTAACACAAAGGAGATCAATCAATTGCTTCAATCGAAGAAAAAGAAAATGGCCATTAGCTTGGAGAAAGTTTCTACACAAGCCAGACGTGCTTTCTTGAGTGATTTATTTAGCAATTCACCTTATGGAGATTTAACGCAATTAGAAGATTACGACCAAATTGAACAAGGAGATTTAATAGAATTTCACGAGCATAAATACCTTTCTGGATTACAGTATATCAGTATCGTTGGTGCGTTGAATGACGAAGATTTGAATGCTATAAAAGAATTGGGAAATCAATTCAGTAAAAACGAAGTCACTGCAATTGAATATGATTATAGTTATACGCCAAATACAATTCACGTAGAAAAAGAGCAAGCACTTCAGACTGCAATTCGTGTTGGTCGTGTTTTATTCAATAAACAACACACAGATTTCATCAAATTTAGCGTTGTAAATACAATTCTAGGAGGATATTTCGGAAGTCGATTAATGACATCAATTCGCGAAGACAAAGGCTACACTTACGGAATTGGTTCTGGAGTTGCACAATTGTTAGAAACAGGATATTTCTTTATCAGCACAGAAGTTGGAAAAGAGTTTAAAGACTTGACTTTAGAAGCTATAAAGGAAGAGATCACACTTTTACAAACTGATGAAGTAAGTGAAACTGAATTGTCATTGGTAAAAAACTACATAATTGGTCAAATCTTAGAGCAATCTGATGGAGCACAAGCGATGATGGATCGTTTTATTTCAGTTGAAACGTATGGTTTGGACTTTTCTTATTATGACAAGTTTATTAAAGAGGTAAATGAAATTACTCCGAAAGAAGTGAAGGAATTGGCTAATTTGTATTTGAATTGGGAAGACTTTACTGTTGTTAGTGCTGGGTAGATAAATGAGTTTACGAACCAAGCTACCGCGAGATTTTATCTCGTGGTAGCTTGGTTCCGCGGATAATTGCGGATTTTTTTTTGATCTGCTAATTATTTGCGTTTTAAAATCAGCGTTATTGGTGTATTGTTTAAAAATGTTTAAATCCATAAATTTCTTGGTAATAACATTTAGACTTCGTTTGCGTTCATTAAGTTAAAAAAACGATTCTTACTCGATTTTAAACTGTCTTTCATACAAGAGAATTGAAATTTACCAAACCTATAAAGGGACGATTAAAATGGAATCTTCTATGAATATGTATTCATTTCTTTTATGTTGATTTAATTCTTTTTCAATTTTTCGATTTTTGCACCATTGAATGATGGAGTATTTAGTTTCAACAAACTACTGTCTAATGGAGTAACAGCTACATATTCAAAAGTGATTGTTTTTACTTCGTAATAATCGCTAAATCCAGCTGAGATTTCACAATGCAGCTTTCCCTTGAATTTTTCAAAAGCATCGGCATGAAATAACACACTATAGTATGTAGTTGTATAATCATCATACAAATCAAGTGGAGGTGTGAAATACGAATATGGTTCTTCTGTGAAAAATACATTCACATAATTCAATTGGTCATAAATCCTAACATTTATATAAGGAAAACTAGCTATATTACTACGACGCATATTTACAATATCGTTCTTATTTACCGGAATATTAATTCGGATAAAATTATAAAGCTTTCCATCAACCCAAGTTGCAGTATCTTTAACAATTTTGACTTCTATGTCGTCTTTTTCTTCATCTTGTATTGTGTTGCTTTCTATATGTTGTTGAGATTTTACTCTCATACTGCAACTTATCAAGATTCCCATTAATAAAACTACTATTATTTTCATCGCTGAATTATTTTTAAAAAGTGTATTTATCAAGCTGTACACCTAAATTTTGATTGGGTTCATTATGTTAAAAATTTTGGTTTCTAAGAAATTTAAAACGGACATTCATACAAGATAATTAGAATTTACTAAACCTATATTTTTCTAAAAAAAGTTTGTAAAAAGTATAATTATCGGCGATAAATGCCGTGAATAAATAAAATACTAACCCATTTCCCGCCTTGAGCATTGAATATCCCGTTTTATAACAGAAAATTAAACGATTCAATCCCCGCCAATTTCAATTTTACACAAAGCCAAATCAGAATAAAATCACAATTCAGCAACGAAATACTTATATTTACGTTATACTATTAGCACAATAAACACGTTTCATTACCAATGCAAAAAGGATTACACTTTTTATTATTTATTATACTGCTAGGATTCAACATTCCAAAAGCAAACGCTTTGCCTGCCCCAGAAATTACTTGTATCACAACAGAAGCAAACGGAGATTTGACGATTAATTGGATTCCGATTACCGATCCCAATGGTGATTTTGACAGTTATGAATTATTTGGAGTCAGTGGAGGAAGCTACGGAACTATTTCAAATATTAATACAAATAGTCAAACATTTACAAGTATTGGAGTTGGAAATATTGATGGCTATTTTATCACCACAAATTCAGGGCCCAATGGAAATACTGTGCTTTCCTCTGATACACTTCAAAATATTTATTTAGACTTGAATAACCCAGGAAATGGAGCAGCAATTCTTCAATGGAACAAGCCCTTCCCTACTCAAATAGGATTATTCAACGATTATTTTCATATTTATAAGGAATTCCCCGCTGGAACTTGGACTTTAATTGATTCAGTAGTCTACAATACAACCAACTATTCAGATACCATTTCGATTTGTGAGGAATTCATCAATTATCAAATCGTTTTACCGACAATAAATTGTGATTTCACCAGTAATATTGAAGGAGATATTTTTGTGGATAAAATCGTCCCGAACATTCCAGTAATAAGCAACGTAAATATTGATACTTTAACTAATGACATTACCGTTTCTTGGGATGTAAATGGTCAGACTGACACTTATGGCTATGTTGTTTATCAAACTGATTTGAATGGAAACTTAGTAGAAATTGATACCGTTTGGGGACGACCAAACACAAACTTTACCCATTCAGAAAATTTAGAAAATGGTCCATTTCAATATTCCATTGCGGCATTTGATTCTTGTTACACGACAAATGTACCCCCGACATTTCAAACTTCAGCAAAAGCAGAACCACACACAACCAATCAATTAAGTTCAACTATTGATGCTTGTAATCGCTTACTGAATTTGAGTTGGACAGGTTATTTAGGATTTGACTCTCTTGATTTGCACAAAATATTCATTAAAACCAATGGTGGGACATGGCAAGAAGTTGGTCAGTCGGCAACCAATTCATTCAGTACAAACATCAATTTAGGAGATGAAATGATTGTTGCAATTCAAACAATCTCCTATTTAGGAGTTGCTTCATTTTCCAATAAGGATACGGTTACATTAGTAGGCGGAACAGGCAATGGAATATCCTATTTAGGCGTGGCAACTGTTGATGGAGACAATATTGAGGTTAAGCAAAGAGTTTCAACTGGAGAAGCTGCAAAAATAATCGAACTCGAACGTTTTAACCCCGATCTTCTGAGCTTTGAAAAGATAGATGAGACCGCTATCGGAATAAGCAATGAAATTATATTCACAGATTCAGAGGTAGAAGTAAATCGCCGTTCATACACGTATAGAACAAATACAATTGATACCTGCAATCAAGTGGCTAGCGTTTCAAATATTGGGAAATCCATTTTCTTAAACGTGATTACCAAATCGGAAACTGAAATGCATACGCTGCAATGGACAGCTTATGAAGAATTTATCGGTGGAATATCGCGTTATAAAATCTACCGTTCTATTGATGGGTTTTTTAATGCAACTCCAATTGCTGTTTCACCCTACAATAAGAGGACATACACTGATGATGTTAGTGAACATGGAGAATCAAGCGAAGGAAAAATTTGTTATTATATTGAAGCTGTGGAAGCAAGTAATGAATATGGAGTTCAAGAAGCGAGTTTCAGCAATATAGCATGCGGTGTAATTGAGCCGGTAATTTACATTCCAAACGCATTTTCGGTAGGTGGGAAAAACCCAATCTTTAAACCTGAAACCCGACAAAGACAGATTGATTATTATCTTTTTGAGATTTATGATCGCTATGGTCGAGTTATTTTCTCTACAACAAATCCCGCAGAGGGTTGGAACGGTCAACTTCGAGAACAATCCATATATGCCAATGAAGGAATTTACATCTATAGATTATCCTTACGAGACGGAAATGGAATCGAAGTCATAAGACATGGGCATGTTACTTTATTGGATTACCGTGAATTAAAATGATTTGTTTGTTTAGAAAGTCCCCTATCTGCGTTGCAATTAATTTTGAAACCAGTTCCTTCGACAAGCTCTGGACATCGCATTGACAAGCTGACTCGCTGGGGAATTGATGCCTTCGACAAGCTCATCATCGAAAAGCTACATTTATTTTAAGTATTAATAAACATGGTCGCAGCATTGCAACTGCAGCGATGCCATGATTTAAAACCATCAAAAAGCAATTGTTCATTTGTTGTAGATAACATGTTATGTAATTAATCGGAAATGACAAGAAATAACACTATTTTCGCATTCAATTATGGAAGAAGTAGATAACCAAATGTCCTTCCTTGCTCATTTAGAGGAGCTGCGATGGCGAATAGTTAAATCAGTTATTGCAATACTTGTATTTGCGATAGTTATGTGGTTTTTTAAGGAATGGTTGATTCAGAATATGTTCATTTCAATGACGAAACCTAGCTTCATATCCTTTCGTTTTATGTGTGATTATTTAGGTATCTGTTTAGATGATATTCCAATTAAATTTCAATCCAATAAAGTAGGCTCTCAATTCTCTACTGCCTTACTCATGTCATTTGTAGGTGGATTCATAATTGCCTTTCCAATTGTTTTCCATCAATTATGGGGTTTTGTTAAACCTGGATTAAAATTCAACGAAAAGAAAGAGGTTAGCGGACTTACATTTTTTGTGACACTTCTGTTTTTAATTGGTGTGGTATTCGGATACCTGATTGTTGCTCCTTTGTGTATTCAATTCTTTGGTGTTTTCTCGTTATCGCCTGAATTTGAAAACATCTGGATGATTGCTTCATTTATGTCATTGATTATTTCAAGTGTTATCTTTACCGGTCTCCTGTTTTTATTACCTGTAGTCGTTTATATTCTAACAAAAATAGGCCTTTTGGATGCTGCATTCTTAAGGAAATACAGAAAACATTCAATTGTTGGGGTGTTAATTCTCTCTGCTTTGATTACACCTCCAGACTTCATTAGCCAAGTAATTGTGTCTATACCAATTATAGTACTTTATGAAGTTGGGATTTTAATTAGCGCGCGTGTTGAAAGAAAAAGATTAAAAGCACAACGAAATAAATAATTTACAATACTACACTGCAATGCATTATGAAAAATTTAATTTTAGCATCTAATATTTATACTCATTTTACTTACATTAGTAATCAATGAAGTGGATACTCATCATATTTTTATTAACAAGTGCTTTTTTAAGCGCTCAGAAAACAGGTGTTTCAGGGACTGTTATTGAAGAGCAAACTGGTGAACCTGTTCCGTTTGCAAGTGTGTTTTTTCAAGACTCTAAAATTGGAACAGAAACAGACTTTGATGGTAAATTTGATTTAGAATCTTATTATTCAACGGACTCTTTGATAGTACGTGCAACAGGATTTGCGACCCAAACAGTGTCTGTAAAAAGAGATGAATCTCAAGTCATAAACTTTAGATTAGAGCCCATAACTCAGACGACAGAAGAGGTATACATAACTGCACCAGATGAAAAACCTTCAACCACTTTACACAAAAGGATTGTTAAGAACAAACCTATCAACAATAAGGAAAAATTAGGTGCTTACGCATATGAAACTTATAACAAGATCCAATTGGATTTAAACAACATTGGAGCGCAATTTGGAGACCGAAAAATAGTTAAAAACTTAGATTTAGTAATGGATTATTTGGACACCATGAACGGTGGTCAATATTTACCACTTATTTTAACAGAATCGTTATCGGACTATTATTATCGGACAAATCCCAAAAAAAAGAAAGAAGTTGTAAAAGCATCTCGCATAACAGGAGTTCAAAATCTTGAGGTCAATCAGTTTTTGGGAGAAATGTATCAAGACATTAACGTTTATGATAATTACATAGGTATTTTCGACAAATCTTTCATTAGTCCAATTGCGAATTTCGGAAGAGGTTACTACACTTTGTATTTGAAAGATAGTGCTTTTATTGGTAAGCAATGGTGTTACTTATTGTCTTTCGAACCAAAACGAAAAGGTGATTTAACTTTTACAGGTGAAATGTGGGTAAATGATACAACTTACGCTGTAAAAAAATGGTCGGCAACAGTTGCTGAAGATGCAAATATCAATTACGTAAATGGGTTTTATTTAGAACAAGAGTTCGAGCAAGTAGAGAAGGAAGTTTGGATGATGACATCTGACAAACTGATTGTAGATTTGAAAGCGCTACAGAATTCCAAACTTTTAGGATTTTATGGTCGTAAACTAACCACTCGGAAAAACTTCATTATCAACACACCTAATCCTCCTAGTTTTTATAATTCCTCTGAAAATGTTGTGGTCGAGGAAGATGCGAGTAACAGATCTGACCAATATTGGGAAAAATACCGACATGTCCCCTTAAACAAACAAGAAGAGGATATTGATGTAATGATAGACTCATTGAATGAAGTGCCACTTTTCAAAGCTTTCAAAAACTTTACTTTCTTAGCAACTACTGGTTTTTATCCAATGGGGAAATTTGAATTAGGAAGTATCAGAAGCTTATTTAGTTACAATACTGTTGAAGGATTTAGAAATCAAATTGAATTGCGTACTTCTAATGATTTTAGTAAAAGAATTGAATTTTCAGGAAAACTAGCTTACGGATATTTAGATCAAAAATTTAAATATGGCGGAGGAATAAGGTACAACGTTTCTCCAAAAAAGCGAGGAATGTTAAGCCTTTACTATGATTATGACGTCAAACAACTTGGGCTAGGAAACAATGCTGCGGATATCGATGATGGATTTGCATCATTTCTAAGAACAAGACCTTTGAATCAATTGGTAATGAAAGAATCTTTTGGAACCAAAATCGAAAAGGATATGGGGAAAAACATCATCGTAACGGCAGGTATAGAGTGGAAAAAACTAAGTGCATTAGGGGTTACTCAATTCCGCATTCCCACTTCTACCATTACGTTTGATTATATAGAAGATATCTCCACCTTTGAAACATCAATAAAAGTGAGATATGCCAAAAATGAAGAATTTATTTCTGGAACTTTTGACCGTATTTCTGTTGGCTCGAAATATCCTGCTATAAGTCTTGAAGGAGTTCTTGGCATCAAAGGAGTATTAGGATCAGATTATGAATATCAAAAATTAGAATTAAAGTTGAGTCACAGTCCAAAACTAGGTGTTTTTGGAAAGCTTTATTATGAGATTTATGGTGGGATATTTTCCGGTCAAGCCGCTTATCCATTTTTAAAAATTCATGAAGGATCACAAACATATTGGTTTCAGTCCACTGCGCACAACAGAATGGATTTTTTCGAATTTATCTCTGACCGATATATTGGAGCATCAGCAGAACAACATTTCAATGGATTATTTTTTGATCGCGTTCCATTGGTAAGAAAATTAAAATGGAGATTAGTTGCATCGGCAAAATCTGTTTGGGGTGACATCTCGGATAGACAAACTTCAGAAATGTTATTGCCAAACAATACAAAATCGTTTGGAAACGTTCCCTATTTAGAAAGCGCTTTGGGTATTGAGAATATTTTTAAGCTTTTTAGAGTTGATGCAATATGGAGAATGACACACTTAGACCCTGGAGTTTCCCCTATTGGAATTCGAGCAAAATTCAGAATACGATTCTAAAAGAGTTAATATTATTTATGAGAATAGACAATTGAATATTTTGAATATATTACATTAGTGAACCCTATTGAAAAATGAAATTATATACTGAAAATATAACTAAATCTTACCGCAGCCGAAAAGTTGTGAAAGGTATCTCAATCGAAGTTAATCAAGGAGAAATCGTTGGTCTTTTAGGCCCTAACGGCGCTGGAAAAACGACTAGTTTCTACATGATTGTTGGATTGGTTACTCCTGACCAAGGGACTGTTCACTTAGACGGGAAAGACATCACACGTTTACCAATGTACAAGAGATCAAAGCTTGGGGTTGGCTATTTACCGCAAGAAGTTTCTGTTTTTAGAAAGTTGAGCGTAGAAGACAACATCATGGCTATTTTGGAAATGACCAAGTTGAACAAAGTAGAAAGACTCGCTAAACTTGAAAAATTGATTTCTGAATTTGGATTAAATCACGTACGTAAAAACAAAGGTTCGGCCCTTTCTGGCGGTGAAAAAAGAAGAACTGAGATAGCAAGAGCTTTGGCTACAGACCCTAAATTTGTGCTACTTGACGAACCATTTGCAGGAGTAGATCCTATTGCAGTTGAAGATATACAAGCAATTGTAGCAGATTTAAAAAACCGAAACATAGGAATCCTTATTACTGATCACAATGTTCAAGAAACATTATCTATAACTGATCGTGCCTACTTACTTTTTGAAGGAAGTATTCTAAAAGCAGGAACAGCTGAAGAATTAGCAGCTGATGAGCAGGTTAGAAAAGTTTATTTAGGCCAAAATTTTAAACTTCGTAAAAAAAAATAGTATATTTACTGGTATAAAATTATAACTGATGAAGAAACTATTTTTACTTTCCTTAATAATTATAGCTATTTCATTTACGTCCTGTAAGAAATGCGACCCGACTAACAGCTATGATGGGATAATTATAGTGGATGCTATTGTTCGTGTTATAGGATCTGAAACAGGAGAAAACTATATTACAAGCCCATCAGATTATGAAAAAGAAATAGAGGTTAGTTTTGATGGGGGGTTCAATTACAATCCCGTCGACTTTTTACAATACTCTGTATTTTCACTAACAACGACTGCGTCTTGTAGCTCAGGATATGACAGGAATGTTTTAATGAACGAGAGTGATTCTACTTTAAACTATACGGTAACTATAACTGAATGTCCTACTTGTAAGAACATCACAACTATTAACAATTGGGTTCTGACGACCACTATTCCTTCTTATTACGAGGAACCTACCTTTAACGTTAAAAATCGTTAGTCTTTTAACGTTAATTTTTAAAAAATTCTACAACTAAATATTGCAGTATCATCTGCGAGTTCTTCTTTTTCTCGGAATTCATCTAATTTTGAAAAAATCAAGTTATTCAAATCCTCCATCTTCAAGGGATAGAAACTATGAATCAATTTGATTAATCGATCCGTTTGGAAATATTCTCCCGCTTTATTTTGCAATTCAACAATTCCGTCTGTGTATAAAATCAAAGTAGAATTGGGCATAATCGTAACTTCATCTGGTTCTATAAATGGAATCTCATCTAACATTCCTAAACCTATAGATCCTTTATCTAAGAATTGCGCTTTTTTGCCATTGGTTAGTATTGGATAATTATGGCCTGCATTCACATATTTAAAAAGACGATTGTTGGAATTGTATTTTCCAATAAAAAACGTAATGAACTTTTCTCCTTTCGCAGCTTTCATTACTTTATCGTTAAGCTCATGAATGAGATATTCTAAATCAAATTTTTGAAAGCTCAATAAGGTTCTAATTGTAGCTTGAAAATTCGCCATCAACATAGCAGCTCCGACTCCTTTACCAGAAACATCTGCTATACAAACGATAAATTCATCTTCATTTATGCGGATAAAATCATAGTAGTCTCCTCCTACTTCGTGCCTTGCAGTATAAGTCGCTGCCAAATCAAGTCTTTTATCCGAAGGTAAATTATCTGGAAAAAGTAATTTCTGCATTTCAGATGCGACTTCTAACTCCTTTTTAATTCTCTCTTGAACCAAACCTTGTTGCATCATTCTTTTGTTCTCTATAGCTACGACAATAATATTCGTGAGCGTTTCAATAAAGGATAAATCACTTATGGAACTTGAGAATTTATAAACTTTTCTCTTTTCTTTTTTCAATAATAGAAACGCTAAGGCTTTCTCTTGGTGATATACTGGAATAACAACATCAAACTGATTGAGTTCTTTGTTACTTGAAGATTCAATTAAAGTAATATCAACAAACCGCAATAAATCTCGCTCGATATCAACATCTTTAATTCTTCCTTTAATCCCTGTTTTGATCAAGTGCGTCCAAGTTTCTTGCTTCTTATAAAGCACAAACTTTTGAACTCCCAATTGTTCTTTAAGGATAAATTCATATACAGAAAGTAGATAATCTATGGATTGATCTGAGTTGATTCCTTTTGCAACTTCAAGCAACGAATTTAACTCAAAGTCTTTAAACTTCAACTCTTCATTAAGCGATTGAATAATGGAATCTCGCTTCATTACATATTCTCTAAAATCTCTGGCAATTTGCGTATTGCAGCCATTTCTCTATACATTAAACGAATGTCTTTTGCTGGACTTCCGAAATACGTTTTATTAGGAGCTAAACTTTTTGAAATTCCAGATTGCGCCAAAACAATGGCGTTTTCTCCAATTACAACATTGCTCGCACAACCTACTTGCCCCCACATGGTGACATTGTTCTGTAATTCTGTACAACCTGCTATTCCAACATTTGCTGCCAGTAGACAGTTCTTACCAATTATTGTATCATGTCCAATCTGTACTTGATTGTCAAGTTTCGAACCTTCTCCTATAACAGTTGAAGCTGTAACCCCAGCATCTATTGTACACATCGCTCCTATTTCTACGTTCTTTTTTAAAATTACATTTCCACAAGTATGTAGTCTATCATAACCTGATTCTTTCTTTTTATAATAAAAAGCATTGGGTCCAATTACAGAATTAGCACCTATAATTACATTATCTTCAATAATGGTGTAATCCATAACAACTACCCCTGGATATATTAATACATTTTCTCCAATCCTTACATTATTCCCGATGGTAACGTTAGGATATATTTGTGCAGAATCGGCTATATGAGAACTTTCTCCAACTGCACCATGCATAAATAGTGTTGGTCTAAAGTGTTTGGTTAATCGATTAAAATCATCAAATGGAAATTTGCTAATCAAAAGTCCTTTTCCTTCAGGACACTCGACTTCCTTATCAATCAAAATGGTAGTCGCTTTACTTTTTAGTGCTTTATCATAGTATTTTGGATGATCTACAAAAACAACATCTCCATCTTCAACACGATGAATTTCGTTTAATCCTGTTATTTGGTGCGCTGGATCTCCTACAAATTCACAATTTAAGAATTCAGCTAGTGCTTTTAATGTCTTTGGTTCTTGTAGTTTCATGATGCAAGATAATATTTAGCTTTGAGTAAAACTATAAAGAATCTGAGTACAAAAAATTATTTTCAAGAATAGTTGTAAGCCTTATGGTGTTAGTAAAGGCTAATTCATGCGTTTTCGGTGTTCGTAAATTCAAAAGCAAACATTTTAACACAAAAGAAAATTTTTAATACAGTATTAATAGGCACTCGAAATAAAAATCATTTCTTTGTAGGGCAGATTAAGCAGCATCCTAAAATTTTTTATCCTGGAAGCCACTAAAGATAAATAAATGAAAATAAAAATAGATTATAGGAACATAGCAAAGATGGTTAGATTTAATACAAGTAAATTCTTGATTAAAGTAAGTCTAATCGCCATTTTACTCTTGGCAAGTTTCCATATTAATGCTCAAATCATTTTTCAAGAAACATTTAGTAGTCCAGATGGAACAACTGCTGGAACAGCTAACGGTGTAGATTGGTCTTCTTCTTGTCCAGCCTGTTTGAATAACGACTATTGGGAAGTTAAATCTGGTGTTTTTGAAGCTAATGACACCAATGGAGAAGCCGTTTGGAAGACCGATACTCCTATTGATATTTCCAATTGCGGACTATTAGAAATAAGTTTTGACATTGAAAGCGTTGGTACAATGGAAGCTTGTGGTACAGATTGCAACTCAGTTGACTGGGTTCGTTTCCAATATAATATTGATGGCACTGGCTGGGTCGACCCAAGCAACTCCTACTATTGCAGCGGTACTTGTGCCAGCATAAATGTTATTGCATCTGATGATGTAAATCTTACTACTTATTCAACAGGTTGTATTCCTACAAGTGGTTCAAGTTTACAACTTAGGATTTCGGTACAATGTTGGGCTTCTTCTGAATATTGGCAAATTGATAATATTACAGTAAATTGTAATTCTTCAAATGCAGGAACAAATGGAGTTTTAAGTATTTGTTCCACTTCTAATCCTAGTAATTTATTTGATCAATTGGGAGGGAACCCAGTAAATGGTGGCACATGGACAGGACCATCTAATTTAACTGGAGGATTTCTTGGTATATTTAATCCTACAACAATGAATGCTGGAACCTTTACTTATACTGTTGGAATTGGAAATTGTCAAGAAAGTTCAAACGTTACGGTTACAATTGAAAACAACAATAATGCTGGTAATGACACCACAGCTGATTTATGTTCTGATGGAATCCCTATCAATCTTTTCAACCTTTTGGGAGGAAATCCAGACAATAATGGAACTTGGACTGGACCATCAAACTTAAGTGGAGGAGATGCGGGTACTTTTAGCCCTGCGACAATGAACCCTGGAACATTTACTTACACAGTTGGAACAGCACCTTGCCATGATAGTTCAAAAGTTGCAGTAAACATTATACCTTCAGGTAATGCAGGAGAAAATGAAATAATTTATTTATGTAACAATTCTCCAGTATTGAATTTATTTGATGAATTAGGAGGGAATCCAGACGACAATGGAATTTGGACGGGTTCTTCTAGTTTGAGTAGTGGGAATCTTGGAACATTCAATCCAGCATCAATGAGTGGTGGAGTTTATACGTATACCGTTGGCATTTCACCTTGTGAAAACAGCGCTACAATTAGTATTGAAATAGATGGTCCAATTGCTAATTTCACAGCTAATCCAACCGTTTTAACCATCGAAAACACGGAAGTTGAATTCACAAATGAATCACAAAATTCTACTGACTACATTTGGAATTTCGGAGACAATTCGTCAAACACAAATGATGTAAATCCTATTCATAATTTCCCCGACTTTAAATCTGGAACCTACACAGTAACTCTTACCGCATATGATGCAAATAATTGTTCTGAATCTCATACTGCTTCAATTGTAGTTATAGCACCTAAAATTGAATATGAAATTCCAAATATTTTCACTCCAAACGAAGATGGAGAAAACGATTTATTTAAGTTAATTTCTTCGCAAAACACAAAATCATTAGAAATCGTTATTGTTAACCGTTGGGGAAATTTAGTATTCGAAAGTAGCAAAATAAATTTCGAGTGGAACGGAAAAGTTAAAAACAATGGAGCATATTGTACAGAAGGAACCTACTTCTTTAAGATAAAACTTACGGATTTAGATGGGAAAGAGATAAAAGAAAATGGGTTTGTTCAGATTGCAAAATAGAACATTCTCTTTTTTGTCGGAAGTTAGTAATTTAAAGCATTCAAATCTCTCGCTGCTCCGCTAATAAGGAGATACAGCATTGCAACTGCGGCGCTGCTAATAAGTGCAGCGAAAGATCTTTTTAGAGACGAAGAAAAAAGTCAATTATATTAGATCCTCTACTCTAACCCAAATTTTTATACAGTACCTAATCATGAGATTTTTTAGCTTAAAATTAACCCGAAGTTTTTTTAAACATAAATCAATAGAATATTTTAACTTCGCTGCTCTTATTTAATTTATAGAATGGCAACGCGCAACAAAAAAAAGATCATATCCATAATCAAGGTTGTTTTTCCTTTGGCTATTGGTGTTTATCTAACTTGGCACTTTTATAATGCAATGGATGCGTCTACAAAAGACATCTTTTTCAAAGCTATTAAAGAGGCCAATTATTTTTGGATTTTTCTGTCGATGAGTCTTGGCTTCTTAAGTCATCTGATCAGAGCTTATCGTTGGAAATATATGTTAGAACCTATTGGCTACACCACTAAGTTTTGGCACAGATACCACGCAATGATGATTGGGTATTTAGTTAATCTACTTATCCCAAGAGCTGGAGAAGCCACCAGACCTGCCTTATTGTATCAGACTGATAAAATCCCATTTTCAAAAAGCTTTGGAACTATCATTGCTGAGCGGATGTTTGACCTTGTAATGCTGGGGGTAATTTTCCTCGCTACAATTATCTTAAGTTTTGACGATTTAATCGCTGTTAAAAACATCATCATTGCTGGATCACCAGAAAATAACGGTGAGTCAGAAAGCAATCAATGGATCCTTAATATCATAATTTCAGTTATTGCTGGAGGAATTCTACTTTTTGCTATTTTATGGGTAAAAATTGAGAAATTCAGAACTAAAATCACTGAATTTATTAAAGATGTTATGAATGGAGTTTTCGCCATTTTAAAATCGAAAAATCCATTCCAGTTTATTTTTTACACAATTTTGGTATGGGTTTTATATCTTTTGTTTTTTGGAATATGTTTTAAAGCATTTGAACAAACACAAAATTTTCCAATCAATGGTGTTTTAATTGGGTTTATTGCAGGAACTTTCGGATTGATGTTTACCAGCGGAGGAATTGGTGCTTATCCTTATTTAGTTGGAATTGTAGTCATCTATTTTATTGGAGATCAATTTGAAGTAAAAGAACATGCAGAAGGAGTTGGAAAAGCCTTAGGAATGATTATTTGGTTGTCACAAACAATTATGATGATTCTCCTAGGTTTAATATCTTTGGTGCTGTTACCAAGAAATTATAAAAAAGAAAGCGATGACAAAGTGGGAACAAATAAAGCATAAATTAGTTTCTCAAGAAGAAGCTAAAGCAATTATATCTTCATGGAAAGACAACGGTCAAAAGGTTGTTTTCACTAACGGTTGTTTTGACATTTTGCACCGTGGACATGTTTCCTATTTAGCAAAATCTGCGTCACTTGGGAGCTTCCTTGTTGTTGGTCTGAATGCTGATGAAAGCGTGAAAAGATTAAACAAAGCCCCTGACAGACCAATAAACGATGAAGAATCTCGTGCCTTAATTATGGCTTCTTTACAGGTTGTCGACTTGGTGGTGGTTTTCCATAATGATACTCCTAAAGAATTGATCGACTTTATTAAACCATCAGTCCTTGTGAAAGGAGCCGATTACGATGCTAAAATTACGGATGAGAAGAATTCAAAATATATTGTGGGTTCTAATGAAGTCAAAGCATCTGGAGGCAGTGTTAAAACAATTGAGTTAGAAGAAGGATTTTCAACTACTGGCATCATTGAAAGAATTAAGTAGCTGTTAATTAATAATTTAACAGTATTATCGCTTTAGAAAACTAAATTCAGGCTTTGCATCATAATTCTTAGGGAGTTGGGAGGTCCAAAAAGCAGTAGTCAGAATAAAAATATTTGATCATAAATGAGATTTTTTATTCGCAAAAATCAAAGATTAAATAGTGTCTGGTCGGAAACAGACGATTTTTATTCCCAATTTTATCGGGATGAGAAATATTTATTCAATCATAATAATTTTTTAAGGTTTTTCCCGATTTCTCGGGACAGGCTATGAGCTTGCTTTGCTGCGGTTTGTTTTTCTTTCTTTAGGAGATGCCATGGCATCAGCCGACGAGAAAAAAAGTAAAATATACGCAAAAGAATCAATTTTAATTTTGTGCTGTTTCCGACCAGACACTAATTAGCTCTTTACTTTGGTTTTCAAAAGATAAACAGTCTGAAAAGCTAATCCCACTAAAAATAAGGCCACAAACTGCAGAAGTACTGATTTAGCATTTTCTTCAAAACGAAACTTAATGAAAGCAGCAAATAAAAAACAGCCCAACATTTGAATCGTTGTAAATAAAAGATATAATTGAGCAAAATCAATTTTCAATGTCCCTTTATTTCCTAGATAGAAGATTGTAGTTCCAATACTATTAATAATAAATAAGAAGGCGTAGGAAAGTATGATTTCATCTCCAAAATACATTCCTGGAAAAAGAGAATACAAACCGTAATGTATCAGTGCTAGTCCTGTAAAAAACAATAGAAAAACCAAATTATCCTTTAGCATCATCTTCATCTTTACCAATTTTAATTACTGATTTTATGATTTGATAAAGAGAACCAAAAATAACAACTAGTGTTAACACAAGTGTCCAAATAGGAAAATTGTTTGCTTGCTTTTCGTCTAACCAGTTTCCGCCAAGTGCTGCAGCAGTTATGACAATTGCCATTTGAATAGCGATACTTGAAAACTTAACGTAGTTATTAACTCGTTTTTTATCTTCTTGTTTATCCTTCATTAATGAGCACTTTCTAAAAGCTCTGATTTCTTTTCAGAAGATATACTGCCATTTTTTACTGTGGCTCTTTTCGATTTCTTCATTAGATCTCCCGTTTGGATATTACCTTCTATCTGAGCCCCATCCTCAATAACGATTCTTGCTGTATAAAGATCTCCTTTTACGGATGAAGTTTGATGCAAAATCAAAAGTTCTTCTGCATTGATTTGACCTTCAACTTTACCATCTATCTCAACCTCAGTTGCATTGATATTGCCTTTTACCAAACCGTCTTGACCAAGAACAAGTTTTCCATTACATTCTATATTTCCATAAACCTCCCCATCTATACGCAAACTACTATTTGCCTTTAAATCTCCAATTATCGAAGTACCAGAAACTAGTCTATTGAGTCTATCTGGACTTTCTGGTTTATTTTTATTTTTATCGCCTTTAAACATTATAAATATTTTATTTGTCTGTTTTTCCAAAGAACTCTTTGTACTCTATCATTTTCTGCTCCTGTAGCATAACTTTAAAGTTCTCTTTTGAGATATAAAGTAATTCATTGTCCTTTAAATTACCGATGTGTTGTTTCGTCTTTTTAAAATCACGGATATAATCCTTGGCTTCTGATTTCGTCTTAAAATCTTTAACCATTACAAAGTTAGTCTTTTTATCATAGATTTGCGAAGAAGATGTCAGACGAAGTCTACCAAAATAATCTCTATTAAAATTGGAGACATTGTTTGCAGAACTGTTCCCATTCTGAGTATCATTTAGAAAAACAAGTACAAAATACTCTTCTGAATCTAAGGAGAATAATTCTGTGTTCTCCAAAGTAAA
>Ga0307952_1000183_pt1 | contig 40672 bp, 38 predicted proteins | sample OrgLakmetagen376_FD_201821 | JGI IMG/M metagenome (GOLD analysis project Ga0307952, IMG submission 201821) | Saline water microbial communities from Organic Lake, Antarctica - #376 | ecosystem: Environmental > Aquatic > Non-marine Saline and Alkaline > Saline | place: Antarctica: Organic Lake...
TCTGGATGGTCATGTGCAGGCTGCCCGCGATCCGCGCGCCCTTCAGCGGTTGCGCCGCGCCATATTCTTCGCGCAACGCCATCAGCCCCGGCATCTCCGTCTCCGCGATGTCGATCTCCTTGCGCCCGTAAGCGGCAAGCGCGATGTCCTTGATGATGTAATCGTCGGTGTTGATCTTTTCCGATTTGTTCATGTCGTTCGTCCTTTGATTATTTCGATCGTGTCGCGTGTCATTCGGCGGCTTTTGTGACACCGAACACACCGGCAAGCTCCTGCGCGAGGTCGGTCTTTTCCCAGGAAAAGCCGCCATCCTCGGTCGGGGTGCGGCCGAAATGGCCGTAGGCCGAGGTGCGCGCATAGATCGGGCGCAGCAGGTCGAGATGTTCGCGGATACCGCGCGGGGTCAGCCGGACCATCTCGCGCAGCGTCGCCGCAAGCTTGTCCTCGTCCACGCGTCCGGTGCCAAGCGTGTCCACATAGACCGCGACCGGTTCCGGCACGCCGATCGCATAGGCGAGCTGGATCTGGCACTTGCTGGCCAGACCGGCGGCCACGACGTTCTTGGCCAGATACCGTGCGGCATAGGCCGCCGAGCGGTCCACCTTGGTGGGATCCTTGCCGGAAAACGCGCCGCCGCCATGCGGAGCCGCCCCGCCATAGGTGTCGACGATGATCTTGCGTCCGGTGAGACCCGCATCCCCATCGGGACCGCCGATGATGAACTGACCGGTGGGGTTCACGATCAGCCGGTCGTCGGGCAGCGTCCAGTCGTCGGGGAAGGCCTGCTTGATATAGGGTTTGACCAGATCGCGGATCTCGTCCTGGGTCACGCCCTCCTTGTGCTGGGTCGAGACGACGACGGTATCGACGCCGACCGGCACGCCGTTGCGGTATTTCAGCGTGACCTGGCTTTTCGCATCCGGGCCAAACGCGGGCTGCACGCCGGATTTGCGATCCTCGGCCATGTGGCGCAGGATCCGGTGCGAGAACTGGATCGGCGCGGGCATCAATTCGTCGGTCTCGTTGCAGGCATAGCCGAACATGATCCCCTGATCGCCTGCGCCTTCCTCACCCTTGTCGCCTTCATCCACGCCCATGGCGATGTCCGCCGATTGCTCGTGCAGCAGGTTCTCGACCGCGCAGGTCTTCCAGGAAAACCCCTTCTGTTCATAGCCGATATCGCGGATCGCCTCGCGGGCGAGTTCCTCGACATGCTGGCGCACGCTGGACGGGCCGCGCACCTCGCCGGCGATGACCACGCGGTCGGTGGTCGCAAGCGTCTCGCAAGCGACGCGGGCCATCGGGTCGGCGGTCAGATATGCGTCCAGAACAGCATCCGAAATCCGGTCACAGACCTTGTCGGGGTGGCCCTCGGATACTGATTCACTGGTGAACAGCCATGTCTTGTCGGTCATCTCGTTCCTCTCCTTTTCGAGTTCTTGTCACATTGCGCCTGCCGCTCTGGTCAGGCGATTTCGGGATCAGGCCGCATCCTCGCGCTCTGCGCGGTTCGGCGTGTAGCCAAGGCTGGGTGCCAGCCATTTCTCCATGTCGGCCAGATCCATGTCCTTGCGTCGCGCATAATCAGTCACCTGATCGGGGCCAAGCCGGCCGATGCCGAAATACTGCGCGTCGGGATGCGCGAAATACAGGCCCGACACGGCCGCGGCGGGCCACATCGCGCAGGATTCGGTCAGCTTCAGGCCGGTATGCTCGGTCGCCTGCAAAAGATCGAAGATCTTGGGCTTTTCGGTATGATCGGGACAGGCCGGATAGCCCGGCGCGGGGCGGATGCCGCGATATTTCTCGGCAATCAGATCGTTATTTTCAAGCCGTTCATCCGCCGCATAGCCCCAGAGCGAACGGCGCACGCGGGCATGCAGCGCCTCGGCGAAGGCCTCTGCGATGCGGTCGCCAAGCGACTGCACCATGATCGAGTCGTAATCCTGCCCGTCGGCCTTGTAGCGATCGGCGATGTCATGCACCTCGGGCCCCGTCGTCACGGCAAAGCCGCCCACCCAGTCGGGCGTGCCCTTCGGCGCGATGAAATCAGCCAGACACATATGCGGCTTGTTGCCGGATTTCTTGCCCTGCTGGCGCAATTGCGGCATGCGCGCGGCGATCTCGTGGCGGTCCTCGTCGGTCCAGACGAGGATATCGTCACCGTCGGCATTGGCGGGCCACAGCCCGATGACACCGCGCGGGGTGAACCACCCCTCGGTCTCGATCCGGTCCAGCATCTTTTGCGCGTTGTCGTAAAGCTCGCGCGCCGTCGGCCCCATCTCGGGATGATCGAGGATATCGGGAAACCGCCCGCGCATCTGCCATGTGTCGAAGAACGGACCCCAGTCGATATAGTCGCGCAGAGTCTTGACCGGCATGTCGTCGATCACCGTGAGACCCGGCGATTGCGGGGCGGGCGGGCGATACTCGGACCAGCCGCCATCGAAGGCATTCGCGCGAGCGGTCTCGATCGGTGTCGTCGCGCGGTCGCCGGTCTTCGCGGCCCCCTCGCGCATCTTGACCTGCCCGTCCAGCACCTCGGCCAGATACCCCGGCCGTGCGGTTTTCGACAGCAGTTTAGACACCACGCCCACGGCCTTGGAGGCGTCATCGACATGGATCACGCCGTGCTCGTATTCGGGCGCGATCTTCAGCGCGGTATGCTTTTTCGAGGTCGTCGCCCCACCGATCAGCAGCGGCAGATCGAGGTTCTGCCGCTTCATCTCGGCGGCCACGTCGACCATCCGGTCGAGCGACGGCGTGATCAGACCCGACAGCCCGATGATATCGGCCTTTTCTTCCTTGGCGCGGGCGATGATGTCTTCGGTGGGCACCATCACGCCCATGTCCACGACGTCATAATTGTTGCATTGCAGCACGACGCCGACGATGTTCTTCCCGATATCGTGCACGTCGCCCTTCACCGTGGCCATCAGCACCTTGCCCTTGGCCGAGGTGTCGCCCTGACGCTTCTTTTCCTCTTCCATGTAAGGCAGAAGATGCGCCACGGCGGTCTTCATCACGCGCGCCGATTTCACCACCTGCGGCAGGAACATCTTGCCCGCGCCGAAAAGATCGCCGACCACGTTCATGCCGTCCATCAACGGCCCCTCGATCACGTCGAGCGGCTTGTCGGCACGCTGGCGGCATTCCTCGGTATCGTTGACCACGTGATCGGTGATGCCATGCACCAGCGCGTGCTCGAGGCGTTTCTCGACCGCCTGTTCGCGCCATGCGGGGTCTTCCTTCTTGGTGGCCTCGCCCGAGCCGCGATACTTGTCGGCGATGTCCAGCAGGCGCTCGGTCGCGTCGTCGCGGCGGTTGAACAGCACGTCCTCGACGCAATCCCTCAGCTCCTCGGGGATATCGTCATAGACGGTGATCTGACCGGCATTGACGATGCCCATATCCATCCCCAGCGGGATCGCATGGTAGAGAAACGCCGAGTGCATCGCCTCGCGCACCGGGTTGTTGCCGCGAAACGAAAACGACACGTTCGACAGCCCGCCCGAGATATGGGTGTCGGGCATGTCGGCCTTGATCAGCTTGATCGCGTCGAAGAACGCGTTGGCGTAATCGTTATGTTCCTCGATGCCGGTGGCGACCGCGAAGATGTTGGGATCGAAGATGATGTCCCACGGCTCGAACCCGGCCTTTTGCGTCAGCAGATCATAGGAGCGGCGGCAGATCTCGAATTTGTGCTGCGCGGTTTCGGCCTGTCCGCCCTCGTCGAAGGCCATGACCACGACCGCCGCCCCGTAGCGGCGCACCGTGCGCGCCTGTTCGAGAAACGCCTCCTCGCCCTCTTTCAGCGAGATCGAGTTGACCACCGACCTGCCTTGGATGCATTTCAGCCCGGCCTCGATCACCTCGAACTTGGAACTGTCGACCATCACCGGCACGCGGGAAATGTCAGGCTCCGACGCGATGAGGTTCAGGAAGGTGATCATCGCCTGTTCGGAATCGAGCAGGCCTTCGTCCATGTTCACGTCGATGATCTGCGCGCCGTTCTCGACCTGATTGCGCGCCACGTCGAGCGCCGCGTCGTAATCGCCGTCCATGATCAGCTTCTTGAAGCGGGCCGATCCGGTGACATTCGTGCGTTCGCCGATATTGATGAAACTTGATGCGCCCGTGCTCATGCTGCGTCCTCCTCGGTCGCCACGCCTTGCGCCTCGAACATTTCCAGACCGCTCAGCCGCATGCGGCGCACGGATTTCGGAATGGCGCGCGGGGTCTTGCCCTCGACCGCCTCGGCGATGGCGCGGATGTGATCCGGCGTGGTGCCGCAGCAGCCGCCGACGATGTTCACCAGACCCTTTTCGGCCCATTCGCCGAGATGGCTGGCGGTTTCTTCGGGTGTCTCGTCATAGCCGCCCATCTCGTTTGGCAGGCCGGCATTGGGGTAGGCGCTGACTCGGGTGTCGGCCACTTCCGACAGGGTGCGCACGTGCTGGCGCATCTCGCCCGCGCCAAGCGCGCAGTTGAGCCCGACCGAGAACGGGCGCGCATGGCTCATCGAGACCCAGAACGCCTCGGGCGTCTGGCCGGTGAGCGTGCGCCCCGAGCGGTCGGTGATGGTGCCCGATATCATCAGCGGCGGCACCGTCAGCCCCTCATCGGCAAGGCTGTCGATGGCGAAAAGCGCGGCCTTGGCGTTGAGCGTGTCGAAGATCGTCTCGACGAGGATCAGATCGCAGCCCGACTCGATCAGGGCACGGGCCGCATCGCCATAAGCCTTGGCCAGATCGTCGAACGTCACGGCGCGAAAGCCTGGGTCGTTGACATCCGGGCTGATCGACGCGGTGCGGTTGGTCGGCCCGATCCCGCCGGCGACCCAGCGGGGCCGCTCGGGTGTCGAGGCCGCGTCGGCGGCCTCCCGCGCAAGGCGTACGCTTTCCGCGTTCAACTCGTACACAAGATCCTCCATGCCGTAATCGGCCTGGCTGATCGCGTTGGCCCCGAAGGTATTGGTGCACAGGATATCCGCTCCGGCCTCGAGGAAATCGCCATGAATGCGACGGATCATGTCGGGCTGCGTCAGGCTCAGCAATTCGTTGTTGCCGCCCACATCATGCGGGTGATCCACGAACCGCTCGCCGCGATATGTGCCCTCGTCGGGTTTTTCGTTCTGGATCATCGTGCCCATGGCCCCGTCGAGCACAAGAATGCGCCGTTCGGCGTGGTCTCTGATATCGGATGTCATCGTTGTTCTGGTCCTCTCGTCGGGCCGATCAGGCGGCACGGGCTTTCGCGTGTCCAACCGGAATACCAAGCGCCCGGCACACTGCAAGCGACAGATCGGGCTTGTTCAAGGTATAGAAGTGAAATGCATCAATTCCAGCGTCAATCATGCGCTGACATTGCTGCGCTGCAAGATATGTGGACACCATTGCGTGCATGTCGGGCGCATCGTCGAGGCCAGCGAACATCTCTTCCATCCAGTCCGGGATCGACGCACCGCAGCCTTGGGAAAACCGCTTGATGGTGGTGAAATTGGCCACCGGCATGATGCCGGGCACGATCGGCGCGGTGACGCCCGCCGCCCGCGCCCGGTCGAGGAAACGCAGAACGGTGTCGGTCTCGAAGGCATATTGAGTGATGGCAGAGGTCGCCCCGGCATCGAGCTTGCGCTTGAGGTGATCGAGATCGCTTTGCGCACTGGCCGCCTCGGGATGCACTTCGGGATAGGCGGCAACCGCAATGTCGAAATCCGCGACGCGGCGCAGGCCCGCCACCAGTTCGGCGGCGTCGTGATAGCCATCCTCGGCCAGCGTCTCGCCCTCCGGCAGATCCCCGCGCAGGGCGACGATACGACGAATGCCGTTGTTCCACAGCTCTTGCGCCTGCGCGTCGATCTCGGCCCGCGAGGCCCCGACGCAGGTCAGATGATGCGCCACCGGCAGCCCGGTGCTTTGCCGCACAGTCCGGACCACCTCGGCGGTGCGCGCCCGGGTGCTGCCCCCGGCCCCATAGGTGACCGAGAAATATTCAGGCCCGACCTCGGCGAGGCGGCCCGCGGCGCGGTTCAGGTTGGCCAGCCCCGCGTCCGTCTTGGGCGGGAACAACTCGAACGATACGTCGATCTGGTGATCGGGAATTGGCCCGGTCATCGATAACACTCCATTTCTTGAAAATCCGCGATCGCCGGGCGCGGCCCTGATGGGCCCGCCCGGCGGTGCCGGTTCAGGCGGGCTTGCGGAACGTCTGGATGCCCCAGGCGAGATGCCCGGCATCGGCGGCCTTGACCCAGTTCTCCAGCCCGACCGCCATCTTGTCGAGATATTCGGCAGAGCTGCCATTCTCGCGCAGGCTGTTGTAATTGGACAGCAATTCCTCGCGGACGCGGGCATAGTGGTTGCGCAGCTGCCCGGTCATGTCGTCCTGCTCGACGATCTCGAACCCGAGCGCCTCGGCCACTTCGCGGTAGAACCGCATCGACCCGAGGCTGTTGAGTTGCAGCCGGTCATAGACGGGTTGCAGCACATCCGGCGGCACGTCATCGGCCTGCATCGGATCGGTAAAGATCAGATGCCCGCCGGGTTTGAGCACGCGGAACGCCTCGGCGATCACCTTGTCGCGCTGATCGGAATGCAGAAAGCTGTCCTGGCTCCAGACGACATCGAAGGTTTCGGCATCTTCCGGCACATCCTCGAACACGCCGTGCCGGACGTTGATCTTTTTGCCCAGCTTGGCCGCGCGGATCTTGCCGAGATTGTATTCGTTCTGCGTCTCGGAAATGTTCAGGCACACCGCGTCGCAGCCGGTGTCACGCACCAGCGTGCGCATCGCGCCGCCATAGCCGGCGCCCATGTCCAGAACGCGGCTGCCCTCGGACAGCTTCGGCAGACGCTTGACCATGTCCGCGATGGTCAGATCGCTCGCGGTGCGGATATCGTCGGTCGTGTCGTAAAGACCGATATGCAGGTCCTCGCCGCCCCAGATCGTCGAATAGAACGTGTCGGCGTCGTCGCTGTCATAGTAGTCTTCGGTGATGTCGCGGATGTCGGCCTTGCCGTCTTCCTTGACGCCGCCCCAACGCACCAGATGAAGCGCCGACTTTTCCGCCACGTGGATGAAGAAATCGGGATCTTCCTCGGCATAGGCGTCCTGAAAATCGCCATAGGTGCGCACCCGCTGGAATCCCGCCTCGTTCAGCAGGCGGCGGACATAATTCTTGCGGATCGGGCACATGTTGAGCGTGTACTGAGCGCCATCCGGAAAGCTGTAGACCATGCGGCACAGGCCCTCGTCGACATGACTCGGCTCGGCGGTCACCTGGTCACCGCAATAGTAATATTTGTGCTTGGTGGAGAAGCCCTGATCGAGCATCGCGTCATAGTTGCGCTGATCGAGGATCAGGATGCCATCATGCTTGAGCGCGGCATAGAATTCGGCGAGCGCGCGGCGACGATCGTTTTCCTCATGCAGATGCGTGAAGGAATTGCCGAGACAGATGATCGCGTCGTATTTGCCGTGAAGGTCACGGTTCAGCCAGCGCCAGTCGGCATGCGCGGTCTTCAGGATCAGACCCCGCTCCTGACCGTTCTGGAACGCCTTGGCCACCATGTTGGCTGACCCATCGGCGGCGGTGACATCGAACCCCGCTTCGGTCAGGCGCACGGAATGAAAGCCGGTGCCGCAGGCCACGTCGAGGATCCGCTCCTTGCCGCGAGCGCGCAGGATGTCGATGAAGAACTGCCCCTCGCTCTCGGCGCGGGCGCGCCAGTCGATCAACTCGTCCCACTTGTCGACGAAGGTTTTGACATATTCCTTGCGGTAGTGATCGGTTTCCCGATCGGTCGTCGGATCGTCCCCGTAAACCTGTTCGGTACGTGCAAGCTCTGCACTGCTGGCGTGTAGATCTGTCATGCGTCTCGTCGCTCCTTTACATAATCAATTCGGCAGCGTGCCTGCAGAGGGATCGCCGCATTACCCAACGGCCAAACCTATCCAGCACGGATAATGCCCGACCGAGTGTCGAATTGTCTTTATCTTGGCCCGTCTGTTCAGGCGGCCTTGGGACGCGGCCGGATTATGTCCGGTTCGTTCTTGTGACAGCGGACTTTTAGTTTGTGTTCCTAAGCGAAGTCCACCGCCAACGTCCTTGTGGCTGCGACAATACATAGCTTATACGACAATTCAAGTTCTACATGCGACATTTTTGTGGACGTGTCGCAAGCACGATGATTTGCAAAGCAAACAATCAGTTGGGGGTGGTCGTGCTGCCGTTTCACGCAGTTTGAAAACAAATCGGAGGGATGGACACGCCGCCGCGCACCCGCCCCGGCGACGCGATATCCTTGTCGGAACCGGCCGGCGGCCTAGTACCAGACGAGGGGTTAGGGTCGGGATTCGGGCCAGAATTTGGGCCGGTCCAGCGATCAGATCGGGTCCCGCGTGACAGGCCGTGTCACGATGTGGCGCGCTCGACCCCTTCGGTGATCGCGGCGCGCAGCTTGCGTTCCAGCGCGGCGCGCTTTGCCTCGGAGTGGAACTTGAGGCCGAACATGTCCTTGACGTAGAATGTATCGACCACCTTTTCGCCGAATGTGGCGATCACCGCGGACGCGATATACACGTGGGACGCGGCCAGCGTACGCGTCAGATCGTAAAGCAGGCCGGGTCGGTCGCGCGTGTCGACCTCGATGATCGTGTAGACCTCCGACCCGTCATTGTCGAAGGTGATATGCGTGGGCACGCGAAACGCGCGCTCGCGTTTCTTCAGCTTGTCGCGCGACTTGATGGCCTCGCGCGGGACCACCTCGCCCTGCAGCGTCTTGTGGATCATCCGGCGCAGACGCGGCAGGCGATCGCTCTCGAACGGGTGGCCGTCATTGTCCTGAATCCAGAAGACGGCGGTCGCGAACCCGTCCTTGGTGGTATAGGTGCGCGCATCGACGACATTCGCCCCCACCAGCGCCAGCGCCCCGGCAAGACGCGAGAATATGCCCGGATGGTCGGCCAGCGCGAAGCAGGCGCGGGTGGCGTCGCGATCCTCGTCGATCGCAAGATCGATGCCGATCTCGTCGGCGTTCAGCGACGACAGCAACCGCGCGAAGATCACATGCGCGGTGACATGCAACCCCTGCCAGTAGGGCGGATAGTGACGGTTGGTCTCCTGCTTCAGGTCGCGCGGATCCCAGTCCGACAGCGCCTCGCGCAGGTTGCGCTTGGCATCGGCGCCGCGCTGTTCGCGGGTGAATTCCTCGAACCCGTCTTCCAGCACACGCCGCGTTTGCCGGTAAAGCGCGCGAAACAGCGACGCCTTCCAGTTGTTCCACGTGCCCGGACCGACGCCGCGAATGTCGCACACCGTCAGCAGCAACAGCAGATCCAGCCGCTCGCGCGTCTTCACCGCCTTGGCAAAGTCGCGTACCGTGCGCGGGTCGGCGATGTCGCGTTTCTGCGCCATGTCCGACATCAGAAGGTGATAGCGCACAAGCCATTCGGCGGCGTCCACCTCGCGCGGCTTGAGACCGAGCCGACCGGCCACCCGGCGGGTGAGGCGCGCCCCGAGGATCGAGTGATCCTCGTCGCGGCCCTTGCCGATATCGTGCATCAGCAGCGCCACGTAAAGAACGCGGCGATTGACCCCCTCCTTCAGGATCGAGGACGAGACCGGCAGTTCCTCGATCAGTTCGCGCCGCTCGATCTGGGCCAGATGCGAGATGCACTGGATGATGTGCTCATCCACGGTATAATGATGATACATGTTGAATTGCATCATCGCGACGACAGGCTGAAATTCCGGCAGGAAGGCCCGCAGCACGCCAAGCTCGTTCATCCGCCGCAGCGCGCGCTCGGGGTTGCCGTGTTTCAGCAGCAGATCGAGAAACAGCCGCGCGGCGCGCGGATCGTTCCGCATGCGTCCGTCGATCAGGTGCAGGTTGGCGGTGACCAGCAGCATCGCGTCGGGATGGATCAGAAGACCGGTGCGCAACGCCTCCTCGAAAAGCCGCAAGAGGTTCAGCGGGTCGGCAAGGAACGCCGCCTCGTCACCGACGGCAAGGCGACCGTTGACCTTGGCATAGCCGGGCCTGAGCTTCTTGCGCCGCGTCAGAAGCCGCTGCAGCAGCGGTTCCGACTTGAGATTCGAGGCTTCGAGCTTGGTCAGGAACATCCGGGTGAGATCGCCGACGGCGGTGGCGTGGCGGAAATAATCCTGCATGAAGATCTCGACCCCGCGCCGCGCCGAGGTATCCTTGTAACCCATGCGATCGGCCACTTCGACCTGCATGTCGAAGGTCAGCTGCTCATTCGGCCGCCCGGCGATCAGGTGCAGGTGACAGCGCACCGCCCACAGGAACGTCTCGGCGCGCAGGAAGGTGCTGAACTCGTCCCGGCTGAACACCCCGAGCGCCATCAGCTCGCTGACATCCTTGACCCGGTGCTGGTATTTCGCGATCCAGAACAGCGATTGCAGATCCCGCAACCCGCCCTTGCCCTCCTTGACGTTGGGCTCGACCATGTAGCGCTCGCCCAGCTTTTCGTGGCGCGCGTCGCGTTCCGCCAGCTTGGCCTCGATGAAGGCACGCTCGCTGCCCTTGAACAGCTCGTCCTGCAGGCGTTGGTTGAGATCTTCGGCAAGGCTTTCCTCGCCGGCCAGAAAGCGGTTTTCCAGAAGCGTGGTCCGGATCGTGAAATCCTCGCTCCCCAGACGCAGGCAATCGCGGATGGTGCGGCTGGCATGACCCACCTTGAGACGCAGGTCCCACAGGATGTAGAGCATGCTTTCGATCACGCTCTCGGCCCAGGGGGTGATCTTGTAGGGCGTCAGGAACAGCAGATCGACATCCGATTGTGGGGCCATTTCGCCGCGCCCGTAGCCACCGACGGCAAACACCGCGAGACGCTCGGACTCGGTGGGATTGTGCAGCGGGTGCAGGACACGCGTCGCAAGGTCGAGCGCCGTCAGAATCAGGCAATCGGTCAGCCAGCAATAGGCGCGGGTGACCGGGCGCGCATCGAATGGGCGGGCGGCGAACGCCTCGGCGATGGCCGCGCGACCGTGCTTCATCCGGCGCGACAGGATCGACACGGCCGCGGCGCGCAAGCCCGTCCGGTCCGACCCCGCCGCGCCGACGGCCTCGGCGAGTTCGGCCTCGGTCGCGGACAGGTCGAATATTTCACTGGCCGGACGAATCAGATCGTCCGGGCAGGTCATGGACCGGCTCATGTCAGGGTCTGCTGGCCGATATCAAAACCCGGCCCCGCCAAAGCTCTGCGGGGCGGGCGACAGGATCGTGACCCGCTCGTCGGTGATGGTGGCAACGGCAAGGCCGCGCTCGTTGGTGCCGTCCGGGCGCAGGCGGAAGACGCCGTTCACCCCCTTGAAGCCTGCCGATTGCGTGAGAGCGCCCCGCCCGAGCCCCTGACCCGATTGCAAGAGCGCACCGACCGCGGCGATCCCGTCATAGGCGAGCCCGGCAAGCGGGTGGGGCGCGCTGCCATGCGCGCTGCGGAACCGGCTCTGGAAGCGCTCCGAGCGATTCGGATCGGGCAACGCGAACCAGCCGCCCTGCACGCCCGACAGTTGCAGCGTTTGCGGCGGCGTGTCCCAGCGGGCAAGCCCGATATATTGCAGCCGGTCCGGCCCGAGGCCGTTTTCCGGCAGCATCTGCGCAAACAGCGGCAGCGCCCCGGCGGCGTTCGAGGTCAGGAAGATCGCATCGGCTGATCGGGTCTCGACCATCTCGCGGATCGTGGGGACGGCGTCCAGAACGCCCTCCTGCGAGAACTCGTAGGCGACGCTGCCGGCCAGCGTCGCACCGTTGTTGCGCAGCGCCTGGTCGATCGCCGTGCGCCCCAGACGACCGGAGAGATTGTCAGAATAGACCGCGACGATGCGCGACGTGCCCTGGCCCACGGCATAGCCCGCAAGCCGGTTCGCGGTGTTCTGGAAGGTCTGACCCAGAACGAAGAGATTGCCCCCCGCGATGGTCGGGTTGTTGGAAAAGGTCAGCACGTTGATGTCCCGCGGCGCCATGGCGACGGCGACGGCATTGGCCGATTCGGCATGCAGCGGCCCGATGATGATGCGCGCGCCCTCGTTGGCGGCATTGATGGCGGCCTCTTGCGCCTGTGACGCCTGCCCCGCGGTGCCATAGACCCGCAGGTCGATATCGACGCCCGACAGATCCGCCACCGCCATGCGCGCGGCGTTCTCGAGATCGCGGGCAAGCTGTTGTTCCTGCGCATTGGACGTGCCATGGGGCACCAGAAGCGCAACCGCAACCGCGTCGCGCGTGGCCGGCGCGCCACCTCCGGTCTGGGCCATGGGGATCGGCTCGCAGGCGGCAAGCCAGATCATCGCGAGACCCGCGATGATCTGGCCGAACGGCTTGCGGATCGGGTGTGGAATGGCAAACATGAGAACGACAACTCCTATATTGCGCTGCACCGCTGTCTGGCCCTTGCCCGACCGTGGTAGCATCGAAACCTTGCACGATCATAAACGTCATAAAGGGCGGGTCCAGTGGTGAATCCCGAAACGCAGAAACTGGCCGCCGGACTGTACCTGATCGCCACGCCGATCGGGGCGGCGCGCGACATCACGCTGCGCGCGCTCGATATCCTGGCGGCGGCGGATGTGCTCGTGGCCGAGGACACGCGCAGCCTGCGGCGGCTGATGGATATTCACGCGATACGCGTCGGCGAAAGGCCGCTCTGGCCCTATCACGACCACAATGGCGCCCGCATGCGGCCAAGGATCATGAACGCGCTGGCCGAAGGCAAATCGGTGGTCTACGCCTCCGAGGCCGGCACGCCTATGGTGGCCGACCCGGGCTTCGATCTGGGGCGCGCGGCGGTGAGTGGCGGGCATCCGCTGATCTCCGCGCCGGGGCCGTCTGCGGCGATCACCGCGCTGACGCTTTCGGGCCTGCCCACCGATCGGTTCCTCTTTGGCGGGTTTCTGCCCAGCACGTCGGCCAAGCGCAAGACCGCGCTGACAGATCTCGCCGAGGTGCCCGCGACGCTGGTCCTTTACGAATCACCCAAGCGGATCGAGGCGATGCTGCGCGACGCGGCAGGCGTTCTGGGGCCGGATCGCCCGGCCGCCTTGTGCCGTGAGCTGACCAAGAAATTCGAGGAGGTGCGGCGCGGCACGCTGGCCGAACTGGCCGAAAGCTGTGCGCTCGATGCCCCGCGGGGAGAGATCGTTGTCGTGCTGGGGCGCGGGGATTCCGCAAATGTTAAGGAAATTGATCTAGACGGGTCGTTGATCGAGGCGTTGAAAGACCTCTCGGTACGGGATGCCGCGGATCAGGTCGCGGCACGATTGAGGCTACCGCGGCGCCGGGTCTATCAGCGGGCCCTTCAACTGGCGACAAGGGACGAAGGCGAATGACACAAACCAGTTTCGATTTCGAGGCAACTCGGGAGCATCGCGTGATGGCGTCGACATCTGTCGCACCGCGTCGCGAGCGGGGGCAGCGGGCGCATCTGTCGGGGCTGGCTGCGGAAGACATCGCGCTGCGCGGCTATGCGGCGCGCGGCGCACAGGTGCTGACACATCGCTGGCGCGGCACCGGCGGCGAGATCGATCTCGTTCTTTGGGACGCGGGAACCTACGTGTTCTGCGAGGTCAAGAAGGCCGCGACATTCGATCTGGCGCTGGAGCGCGTCCGGCCGGCACAGGTTCAGCGCATTTTCAACGCGGCCTCGGAATATCTCGGGCAGACGCCCGAGGGGCAGCTTGCGCCGGTGCGATTCGATCTGGCGCTGGTCGACGCGACCGGCGATTTGCGCATCGTGGAAAACCCGTTCGGTGATTTCTGAATTGCACCTCGCCGGTTCATGCCGCATGTAAATGACGGCAAGCAACAGAGGCCGCGCATGAAAATCGCCTTTCAGATGGACCCGATCGGGCCGATCGACATCAATGCCGACAGCACCTTTCGCCTCGCCGAAGAGGCGCAGGCGCGCGGGTATGATCTGTTCTATTACCTTCCCGAACGGTTGGCCTATGACGAGGGGCGCGTGACCGCCCGCGGTTGGCCCTTGCAGGTGCAACGCGTCGCGGGACAGCACTTCACGCTTGGCGAGGAGCAGACCGTCGATCTGTCGGAGTTCGATGTGGTCTGGCTCCGGCAGGACCCGCCTTTTGACATGTTCTACATCACCACCACGCATCTGCTGGAGCGGCTGGGACCGGGAACGCTGGTGGTGAACGACCCGTTCTGGGTGCGCAATTATCCCGAGAAGCTTCTGATTTTCGACTTTCCCGATCTCATGCCGCCCACGACCATCGCGCGCGATATCGAGACACTGCGCGCGTTTCGTGCGCGGCACGGCGACATCATCCTAAAACCCCTTTACGGAAATGGCGGGGCCGGGGTGTTTCATCTGCCGCAATCCGATCGCAATCTCGCCAGCCTGCACGAGATGTTCACCGGGCTCAGCCGCGAGCCGCTGATCGTGCAGAAATACCTGTCTGCCGTGAGCAAGGGCGACAAGCGGGTGATCCTTGTGGATGGCGCGCCCGTCGGGGCCATCAACAGGGTGCCCGCGGAGGGCGAGACGCGCTCCAACATGCATGTGGGCGGGCGCGCCGAGAAGGTCGAGATGACCGACCGCGATCTTGAAATATGTGCCCGGATCGGGCCGCTTCTGCGCGAGAAAGGTCAGGTTTTCGTCGGAATAGACGTGATCGGCGACCACCTGACCGAGATCAACGTGACATCGCCGACCGGATTGCAGGAACTGGAACGCTTCGACGGCACCAACGCCGCGGGGCTGATCTGGGACGCGATCGAAGCACGGCGGAAATGAGCTGGCAGCTGGCACTCCTGAACCGACACCTGCGTTGGTTCGAGAGGCCGGCGCTGGCGCGGCTGACGGTCGAGCGGTTGCGGCGCTCCTTCGAGGTCAAGTCGAAGATCTATTTCCACGGGCCCCGGGGGCGCGTCTATCGTCGCGACAGCCTTGCCGGCGTGCCGGTGCAATGGGCGCAGGCGCGCGAGGCCGGGGCGGGGCCGGTGATCCTGTACCTGCATGGCGGAGCCTACGTGTTCGGCTCGTCCGACACGCATCGGGCGATGCTGGCCAAGCTCTCGGCGCTGACCGGGATGCGAACCTGCCTGCCGGATTACCGGCTGGCGCCCGAACACGCCTTTCCGGCGCAGATCGAGGATGTGCTGGCCGTCTACCGGGCGCTGCGACCCGAGCATGAGGTGATCATCGGGGGCGACAGCGCAGGCGGCGCGCTGGCGCTGGCGCTTCTGCATGAGATCCTCGCGCAAGAGATCGCGCCGCCCTTGGGTGTCTTTGCCCTGTCGCCGCTGGCGGACATGACGTTTTCAGGCCCCTCGATCACGGAGAATGCCACGCGGGATGTGGTGCTTTCGCCCGGGCGCATCGAAGAGATGCGCGAGATGTTCCTCGCGGGACAGGACCCGGACGATCCGCGCGCCTCACCGCTCAGGGGGCAATACGCGGGCGCGCCACCGGTCTGGATGGTGGTGGGCGATACCGAAATCCTGCGCGATGATGCGGTGCGCATGCAGGCCGTGCTCGAGGCGCAGGGGGTGCGGAGCGTGCTGACTGTCGCGCGCGATCACCCGCATGTCTGGCCGCTTTTTCACAATGTGCTGCCAGAAGCCAAGGCAAGCCTGCGCGATCTGGCGGATTGGATCAGGTCTCTTTGAAGCCATTGAGGCGAAAACTCACCGCTTCGGCCACATGCGGCTGGCACATCTCCTTGGACCCGTCGAGATCGGCGATGGTGCGCGCGACGCGCAGGATACGGTGATAGCCCCGTGCCGTCAGCCCGAACCGGTCGGCCACGCGGCTGATCAGCGCGCGGCTTTCGGTGTCAGGCTTCGCGATCTCTTCGAGCGCGGCCCCTTCGGCATCGGCATTGAGCCGCATGTCCGGTGACGCCGCAAAGCGGGCCTGTTGCACCGCCCGCGCCGCCGCGACACGTGTCGCCACCTGCGCCGAGGTGTCGCCGGTGGCGGGCAGATCGAGATCGCTGAACGCGACGGGCGGCACCTCGACGCGTAGATCGAAACGGTCCATCAGCGGCCCGGAGATGCGCCCCATATAGTCGTTGCCGCAGTCCGGCGCGCGTGAGCAGGCCCGCGCGGGATCGCTCATGTAGCCGCATTTACAGGGGTTCGCGGCCGCCACCAGCATGAAACGACAGGGATATTTCACATGTGCGTTGGCCCGTGCGACGATCACCTCGCCGGTCTCGATCGGCTGGCGCAGGGTTTCGAGTACCGGGCGCGGAAACTCGGGGAATTCGTCCATGAAGAGCACGCCGTTATGCGCGAGGCTGATCTCGCCGGGTGCTGCGCGGCGCCCGCCACCGACGATCGCCGCCATCGAGGCGGTGTGATGCGGTTCGCGAAACGGGCGGTCGCGGCTGATCCCGCCCTCGGACAGAAGCCCGGCGAGCGAATGGATCATCGAGGTCTCCAGCGCCTCGGGGGCGGTGAGCGGCGGCATTATGCCGGGCAGGCGCGCGGCCAGCATGGATTTGCCGGAACCCGGCGTGCCGACCATCATCAGGTGGTGGCGACCCGCCGCGGCGATCTCCAGCGCGCGCTTGGCGCGCTCCTGTCCTTTGACGTCGCGCATATCGCGACCGCCGGGGGTTGCTGTCACCTCGCCGGGTTCGGCGCAGGGCAGAAGCGCCTGCCCGGTGTAGTGGCGCACGACATCCGTGAGGGTGGCTGCGCCGATCACCTGCGTCGCGCCGACCCATGCCGCCTCGGCCCCCGAGGCCTGCGGGCAGAGCAACATACGGCCCTCTTCTGCCGCGGCCATCGCCGCAGGCAAAGCGCCGATGACGGGGATGAGCGTGCCATCGAGCGACAGTTCGCCCAGGGCCGTGGTGCCCTCGACCGCGTCACCGGGGATGATCTCGAGCGCGGCAAGCACCGCGAGCGCGATCGGCAGGTCGAAATGGCTGCCTTCCTTGGGCAGGTCCGCCGGGGACAGATTGACGGTGATGCGGCGCGACGGCATGGCGATGGCCATGGATGACAGTGCCGTGCGCACCCGATCGCGCGCCTCGGACACGGCCTTGTCGGGCAGGCCGACGATCGCGAAGGCCGGCATGCCCGGCGTGACCGCGCATTGCACCTCGACGGTACGGGCCTCGACTCCTTCGAAAGCCACGGTATAGGCGCGTGCGACCATGCGGGTCCCTTTGTCAAATCCTGGTTAAGACCTTGGTCACCGGATGTTGAGAAAGGGTTAATACGCGAAGGGTCAAAGCAGGCGTCACCTGCCGATAGCCGGCGGGGAAATCGCGTCGGTCAGTTCCCCGAAAAGGGCCTTGCGTTCGCCCTCGGACAGAAATGCACCGATTTCCACCTCGCGCCCGGCCCCCTTCAGGGTGATGTAATGCTCCACCGGGCCGCCATTGGGGTGGATCTCGACCTTCGCCCAGTAGCGGTTGCAATCCCATTCCTGCGTATCGCCGCGCGGGTTGGTGCGCACGAGGTGCAATTCGTCCGGCGAGATGGTCAGAACCTCGCTGAGGCGCGCGGTACGGTAGCTGTGTTCGAGCGCCCACCAGATGGCCCCGACCGCCGCCATGAGAAACGGCAGCAGGCCCCAAAGCACCGCCGATCCCAGAACGGCAAAAAGCGGCAGCGTGATCAACGCGAAGGTGATCAGCAGGAACGCCGCAAACCCCCGGCGCGGCAACGACCGGTGCGGCCAGAGCGACAGCGTGATGTCCTGCGATACGCCGTGCGGTTCGCTGTTCCATACATAGGGCATGATGTGACGTTTAGCCCGCTTGCGGGAAATGGAAAGGTGCGCGGAGGGCCTGTAAGCCGGATTTTGTCCCGGGGGTCGCCCCCCTTGGATGACCATTCATCTTGGCGCATGGTTGCCCATGCGCCTCTGGCTGCCAACCCGGACCGCCGGGCCAAGACGTGCCTGCGGGCGATCGGTTGTGCGATCTGCCCCCGCGCGCGGTCCCTATTTGGCATTGCTCCCGGTGGGGCTTGCCGTGCCGGTCCGGTTGCCCGTCCCGCGGTGAGCTCTTACCTCGCCGTTTCACCCTTACCCGGCCAACGCGGGCCGGGCGGTCTGTTTTCTGTGGCGCTTTCCCTCGGGTTGCCCCGGCCGGGCGTTACCCGGCACCGTTGTCTTGTGGAGTCCGGACTTTCCTCGACGGGCTGAAGCCCGCCGCGGCCATCCAGCCCTCCGCGCGAGGTCCCGCTTAGGCGGTCGCAGTGTCGCGGTCAACGGGGAAGCGCCGCGCGAGATCGGCGATCATCCCGCAATCCCGGGGGTCAAGCGGGCCTGGGAGGCCAGGGCGAAAGCGCGTGCGAAAGGCGCGCAGGATATCGTCGGGGGTCACGTCCGCGTGCAGCCGGTAGCCGAATGTCACGGCATCGCGCAGGAACGCCTCTGCCGACACTGTCGGCGCGCTTCCGGCGCGCGGCCAGATCGACAGCCCCTGACAGGCCAGCCCGCGCCAGTCGAAGCGCGGGCCGGGATCGAATTTGCGCGTCGGGGCCATGTCGGAATGTCCGATCACCCGTTCGGGCGCGATCCGCCATCGCCGCATGGGCCCGGCGAGCAGATCCTCCAGCGCCGCCATCTGCGGCGCGGGGTAGGGGTGCCCGCCAGTGTTGGCCAGCTCGATCCCGATGGAGCGCGAGTTGACATCGGTGACCGCGCCCCACTGCCCGGCCCCGGCATGCCAGGCCCGCATGTCCTCATCCACGAGCTGCCAGACCCGGCCCCGCTCGCCGATCAGGTAATGCGCCGAGACCTCGGCCCCCGCATCGCAGAGCCGGTCCAGTGCCGCCTCGGCGGAGGTCATCGCGGTATGATGCAGGACGATCATGTCGGGGCGAGCACCGCCCCGACGCGGCCCGAAATTGGGCGAGGGGGCCGCAATGACCGGATGCTCGGTCACCGACCTAATTGCGGTACGGGGCCGGGTCCCAGTCGCAGGCATAGCCGTCGCCATCGGGGTCCAGCCCGCGGCGGTCCCGTTCCGGTCCGCCCTGTCGCAGAAACGCGATCTGCGCCTTGTCGGGCGAGGTGAATTCCGAGCAGTTGCGCGCCGTCCGGTCGTCCGAGTTGAACCCGATCCGGTTATAGATCTGCGTCCCCTTGGGATGCGTGGTGGCAAGCGCATAGGCCACGATATTGGGGCCGACATCGTCGGGGCGGGTGCCGATATCCTCGGGCTGGACCACCTCGTATCGTTCGCGATTGCGGGCGATGCGGGCGGCGTCCTGTTCGATGGTGCGCCGCGCGTCGACCGCCTCGAAATCCTGTTCGCGCGAGATCCCGTCGGCATTCGCCGCGGCGGAGGGCGGGGTCGACCGTCCCGCGCCGGATCCGGTGGCGGCCAGCGCGGCCTGCGCGTCGGCCCCGAGTTGCGAGGCCTCGGAGTCGGGGCCAAGCGCGCTCAGCGGCTCGGACGAGACCGAATCGGGCGATTGGAACCCATCACCGGCCAGCGCCGCATCGCGCGCGGCGCGGTTGTTCTGATCGACGGCACCGCCCATCTGCGCGGGGTCGTCAAACGGCACCGCCGGGGCGCAGGCCCCGAGCATCGCCATCATCACCAATCCGAACGTCAACCGCATCTGTCTCATCCTGCTACACTTGGTCAGGGTAAAGATTTACCACCATTTGGCCGGCTTGGCCACAAACCCGGCAGCGTTTTCCAGCGCGTAGGCGGTGTTCAGCAAATCACCCTCTTCCCATGGCCGGCCGATGAGTTGCAGCCCAAGCGGCAGCCCGCGACTGTCCAGCCCCGCCGGCACCGAGATGCCCGGCAGCCCGGCGAGGTTCACCGTGACGGTGAAGACGTCGTTGAGATACATCTGCACCGGATCGGCATCCGTCATCTCGCCCAGACCGAAGGCCGCACTTGGCGTGGCCGGGGTCAGTATGGCATCGACACCGGCGGCAAACGCCGCGTCGAAATCGCGCTTTATGAGGGTCCGCACCTTGCGGGCGCGGTTGTAATAGGCGTCGTAGAACCCCGCCGACAGCACATAGGTGCCGACCATCACCCGGCGCTGCACCTCGGCCCCGAAGCCTTCGGCGCGGGTTTTCTCGTACATTTCGGTGATGCCGTCGCCTTGCGCAAGCTGCGCGCGGTGGCCGTAGCGCACCCCGTCATAGCGCGCGAGGTTCGAGGACGCCTCGGCGGGGGCGATCACGTAATAGGCCGGCAGCGCGTATTTCGTGTGTGGCAGGGAAATGTCGCGGATCTCGGCGCCGGCCTCCTTGAGCATGGCGGTGCCGTCTGCCCAGAGATCGCTGATCTCCTTTGGCATGCCCTCGATCCGGTATTCCTCGGGAATGCCGATCACCTTGCCCCTGATATCGCCGGTCAACATCGCCTCGAAATCCGGCACCGGCAGATCGGCCGAGGTGCTGTCGCGGGGGTCATGGCCGCACATCGCGCCCAGCATGATCGCCGCGTCACGTACGGATTTGGTCATCGGCCCCGCCTGATCGAGCGACGAGGCAAAGGCGACGATCCCCCAGCGCGAGCAACGCCCGTAGGTGGGCTTGATGCCCGTAATGCCGGTGAAGGCCGCGGGCTGACGGATCGACCCGCCGGTATCCGTACCGACAGCAGCAAGGCAGAGATCGGCGGCGACCGCACTGGCCGAGCCGCCGCTTGATCCGCCGGGGGTGAGTTGCGTGTCGTCATTTTCGCGCCGCCACGGGTTGACCGCATTGCCGTAGACGGAGGTCTCGTTGCTGCTGCCCATGGCGAACTCGTCCATGTTGAGCTTGCCCAGCATCACGGCACCCGCGTCGAAAAGCTGCTGCGTGACTGTCGATTCGTATTCCGGGCGAAACCCGTCGAGGATGCGGCTGGCGGCCTGCGACGGCACGCCGCGGGTGCAGAACAGATCCTTTATGCCAAGCGGGATGCCACACATTGCGGGCGCGTCGCCCTGGGCGATTCGCGCATCGGCCGCCCGCGCCTGATCGCGCGCGAGATCGGCGGTGGGATGGATCACGGCGTTGAGCGCGGACGCGCCCTGCCCGGCCGCGAGACACGCCTCGGTCAGATCCACGCTGGTCACCTCGCCGCGGCGCAGCGCATCGCGGGCTTCGGCAATCGTCAGGGCGTTGAGATCTGTCATCATTCCACCACCTTGGGGACCGCGAAGAAGCCTTCGCGCGCATCGGGGGCGTTGGACAGGACGCGTGCCTGCTGATCGCCTTCGGTCACCACATCCGCGCGCCGCTTGAGCCGTTGGGGCGTGACGCTCGTCATCGGCTCCACGTCGGTCACGTCGACCTCGTTCAACTGTTCGATGAAGCCGAGGATCGTGTTGAATTCCTGCGCAAGCCCGGGCAGCGCCGCCTCGTCCACGCGGATGCGGGCCAGCTTGGCGACCTTGGCCGCGGTTTCGAGATCGATCGACATGAGCCTCTCCTCTTGTCCGGTTGCCCGCGTTTAGCGCCCGCGCGATATGGGTGCAAGACGCGCGCCGCCCCCTTTATTCCCGCCGCAGGCTTGCTACTGTCAGGTCTGTGCAAAACCATTGGAGGCGGAAATGAAAATCACATGGCTGGGACACAGTTCGTTCCGGATCGAGATCGGCGGGCAGGTTCTGCTGATCGATCCGTGGCTCAGCGGCAACCCGATGCTGCCCGAGGACAGCCACGACGCGGCGCTGCAGGGGGCGACGCATATCCTGCTGACGCATGCGCATTTCGATCACGCGACCGACGTGCTGGATCTGGCCAGGCGGCTGAAGATCCCGATGGTCGGGCAGTTCGACCTGATGACGCATTGGGAAGCGACCGAAGGGATCGAGGTCGTCGGTTTCAACAAGGGCGGTACGGTCGATCTGGGCGGTGTGGGCGTGACGATGGTGCACGCCACCCATTCCACGAGCTTCGGCACCGATGCCGGCCCGCATGTGCCGGGCAGCGAATGCGGCTTCATGATCGCCGGCGAGGGGCATGTGATCTACGTGTCGGGCGATACCGACGTGATGGCTGATATGGGCGTGTTTCACGATCTGCACAAACCAGATATCGGCATTCTGTGCGCCGGCGGGCACTTCACGATGGACATGCGCCGTGCGGGCTATGCCGCGAAGACCTTCTTCGACTTCAAGACGGTGATCCCGTGCCATTACAAGACCTTCCCCCTGCTGGCGCAATCGGCGGAAGAGCTTGTCGCGGCCCTGCCCGGTGTCGATGTGATCGAGCCCGAGGTGATGACAGCGATCGAGATCTGAGGCGTGGTCGGGGGCGCTGCCCCCGTCGCCCGTTCCGGGCGACTCCCCCGGAGTATTTGGGGCAAGATGAAATCAGGGAGCCGCCATCAAGGGCCTGTCTGGCGCCGGCGCTTCGGTTTCGGTCGGGGTTTCGCCGTCGCGGGGGCGTCGTCGTCCTTGAGGCCCAACTGGTCGCGCAGGACGCGGGGGCGGATCTCCTCGACCTCGCCGGGTTTGAGCTGGCCCAGCTGGAACGGCCCGAAGGACAGGCGAATGAGGCGGTTCACCCGCAGGCCCACATCCTCCATCGCGCGGCGGATCTCGCGATTTTTGCCCTCGCGAATCGCGACGGTGATCCAGGCATTCGCGCCCTGCTGGCGGTCGAGCGTCACGGTCATCGGCTGGAATGTCTCGCCGCCCACGGTCAGGCCGCGGCGAAGGGGCTCGAATGCGGAATCCTCGGGCCGACCGTTGACGCGGACCCGGTAGCGGCGCAGCCAGCCGGTCGAGGGCAGTTCCAGTTTGCGCTTGAGCGCGCCGTCATTGGTCAGAAGCAGGAGGCCCTCGGAATTGAGATCGAGCCGGCCGATACTGACGACGCGAGGCATGTCGCCGGGCAGATCGTCATAGATCGTCGCGCGGCCCTGCTCGTCACGCGTGGTCGTCACCCGGCCGGTGGGTTTGTGGTAAAGCCACAGGCGCGCCGGTTCGGGCGCGCCAAGCGCGCGGCCATCCACCGCGACCTTGTCGTCGGGTGTCACGTTGAGTGCTGCGCGTGAGATCTTCTGCCCATTGACGGTGACGCGCCCGGCCTCGATCAGGCGCTCGGCCTCGCGCCGGCTGGCGACGCCGGCGCGGGCGATGACCTTGGCGATCCGTTCGCCCGGGGGAGGGGTGCTGCTCATGGCTGAGGCGATAGCGCAAAGCCCGCGCTTGCGAAAGCACCGATCGGCGGGCAGAAGCAAGCTATGAGTTTTCGCAGCCACATGAGCGAGGCCCTTATCGAGGCGCGCGCTGCTGCCGCGCGCGGCGAGGTGCCGGTGGGGGCCGTTGTGGTGGACGCGTCGGGCCGGGTCGTGGCGCGGGCCGGCAACCGGACGCGTGAGTTGCGCGATCCCACCGCCCATGCCGAGATCCTCGCGATCCGCGCCGCCTGCGCCGCGCTCGGGTCGGAGCGGTTGCCGGGGCATGATCTCTACGTGACGCTGGAGCCGTGCGCGATGTGTGCGGGCGCGATCGCCGCGGCGCGGATCGCGCGGCTTTACTACGGCGCGGACGATCCGAAATCGGGCGGGGTGGCGCGCGGCGCGCGGGTGTTTGTGCATCCGCAATGCCATCATGCGCCGGACATCTACGAGGGCATCGGCGCGCGCGAGGCCGAGGCGCTGCTGCAGGCTTTCTTCAAGGCGCGGCGCGGCTCAGAGCAGGGTCAGGTCTGATGCGAGGAACGGGTGCTGCCGGATCGCGGGGGCCACGATGGTGTCCTGCAGGATGGGCCGCAGATTCGCCGCCAGCGTCGCGGGCATGTCCTGCAGCAGGCCCTTGCGCGCGATCACGCTGATCGTGCGGGTCAGCGGCGCGATCGGCAGCTTCAGCACGTCGATCTGATCTGCGAACCGCCGTGCGCGCATCAGTGCCAGCGGCGTCAGGATCGACCAGCCCGCCCCCTGCCCCACCAGCGCCAGGATGGAATGGTAGCTGTCGAGCTCGAACCGGTGTGGCAGGCTGAGCTTTTCGCGTGCGAGATGCGCCGAGATCAGCCGCCCCATGTAATGGCGCTGTGTGTACTGGATGAGCGGCAGGCGTTGAAGTTGTCCCAGCACGTCGCCGTCGGGCGCGATCATGCCGCGCGGGGCGGCGACCGCAAAGCCTTCGCGCAGAACCGGGTGCACTTCGGTCCAGTCGGCCGCATCGCCCAGCTCGGCGGCGACGATGACATCGAGCGACCTGGCGTCAAGTTGATCGTAAAGGTGGTGGCTGGCCCCGGTTTCCAGCAGGAACTGACAGCCCTGCAATTCGCCGGCCATATGGGTCAGAAGCTGCGGCGTCACATCCGCTTCGAGATCCTCGATCATGCCGAGGCTGAAGCGCGTCAGTGTCGACAGGTGCGACATCGCCAGTTCGGCTCTGGCCTGCGCTGCCTCGTTGAGAATCACCTGCCCGCGGCGATGCAGGATCTCGCCCGCTTGCGTCAGCCGGATGGGTCGTGCCTTGCGCTGCAGAAGGGTCGCGCCGACCGCGCTTTCGAGATTGGTCAGTTGCTGGCTGACGGCCGACGGACTGGCCCCCAGCCGGCGCGCCGCGGCGGAGATCGACCGCTCGTCGGCGGCGGCCAGGAACACCTCGATCCCCCAGAGAGTGATCCGCCCCGGGCTGTCGACCATGCGGGGTTACTTGTTCATCTTCGACAGCTTGGCCTGCAGATCGGCAAGCTGTTTCTTGATCTCGTCGATCTCTTCCTCGGTACCGCCGCTATCGGGATCGGCCTCGGGCATGCTGCTGCCGAGTTTCGGCAATTCGCCGCGCGTCATCGCCTTCATGAAGGCTTCCTGCTGGGCGCGCATGGCCTCCATTCCGGGCATCGCGGTCAGCGGGTTCGCCTTGGTCATGTTCTCGAGCATCTTCGATTGACCGTCGCGCAGCATCTCGAAACTGGCGGCAAGGAATTCCGGCACGATGCTGGTGGCCTGCGTGGTGTAGCTGCGCACCAGATCGGTCAGCACGTTGTTTGGCAGCACGCTCTGGCCGCGGCTTTCATGCTCGGCCACGATCTGCAGAAGGTATTGCCGGGTCAGGTCGTCCCCGGATTTCAGATCGATGATCTGGACTTCTCGCCCCTCGCGGATGAACTCGGCAATATCTTCGAGCGTGACGTAATCCGACGTCTCGGTGTTGTAGAGCCGCCGACTGGCATAGCGTTTGATCAGCAACGGTTTCTGGGGGTCGGCCAACAGGTATCCTCCGGATGGAATGCAGCAGTGCAGCACAGCCTAGACGCAACCGCAGCAAAAAGAAAGGGCGAGCCGACTGGCTCGCCCTCACAGACCATGCCCCAGGGAGGGGAGGGGGCGGTTGATCTGTTACTTCTTCGCTGCGTTGCCGGCTTTCGCGGTCGCTGCGGTCATGTCGTCCGATGCTTTCTTGACGACTTTCGTGGCGTCTTCCTGCATGGTCTTGCCTGCGGACATCATCAGCTCGACGGTTTCCATCTGAACCTTCTTCGCGACTTCGGCGAAGGCGGCCATGTGCTCGGCGGTCGCTTCGGACTGGGCCGATGCGAAATCGGTCATCGCCTTGGCGTAGTCTGCCGGCTCGGTCTTGGCTTTCGACATCTCGGTCATCTTGGCCAGGGTGTCCTTGGCCCACTTGTTCGAGATCTCGGCCGACTGCTCGGCTGCGTTCAGGGCGACGCCCGACAGCTTCTCGTTCAGGCTTGCCTGATTCTTGAACGCATCTTCCATCGCCTTGGTGTCGACGGGGAAGGAGCCCATGACGTCTTTGAACATGGTGTTGAAGTCTTGTGTGTTTGCCATTGGTCTGATCCTTTCGTGATCTTCGTTTCTGATGACAAACACATAAATGCTGCACTGCAGCATTGCAAGGAGTTTTTTGCTGCAGTGCAGTAATTATTGTCGGGACCGCCCGGGATCAGGCGGACGCCTTTTTGGTGACATACGTCCCGGGGGCCGGCTCGAGCGGCGGATGCTCCGCGTCGCCGGGCATGCGCGCCTTTACCTTCTTGCCGGACCGCTTGGCGAGCCAGGCCTCCCATCGCGGCCACCACGACCCCGGATGATGCACCGCCCCTTCCATCCAGTCCTCGGGCGAGGCGGGCAGATCGTCATTGGTGTAATGCCCGTACTTGTCCTTGACGGGCGGGTTCACGATCCCCGCGATATGGCCCGACTGCGATACGATGAACGAGCGGCTGCGCGAACCCGTCGCCTTGAAGCCGCGATAGCAATCCTTCCAGGGCGCGATGTGATCGCTCTGGCAGGTGATCGACATCAGCGGCACCTTGACGTCCTTGATGTGCAGCGTCTCGCCGCACAGCTCGATTCCGCCCTCGACGAACTCGTTGCGCTGACACAGGCCGCGCAGATATTGGATCGTCATCCGGGCCGGCAGGTTCGCGCCGTCGCCGTTCCAGTAGAGCAGATCGAAGGCCGGCGGCGCCTCGCCCATCATGTAGCGGCGGGCGGCGGGCTGATAGACAAGGTCACGCGACCGCAGGAACGACATCGTGCGACCCATGATGAATGACCGCAGGACCTTCTGCTCGGCGACCTCCTTTTCGATGCCGTTGATGAAATCGTCATGCAGGAAGGGGGTGAATTCGCCCTGCTCGGAAAAATCCGTGAGCGCTGTGAAGAACGTCGCCGATTTCACCGACTTGTCACCGCGCTTGGCCAGCAGCGCCAGAACCATGTGCAGCGTGGTGCCGGCGATGCAATAGCCCACGGTGTTGACCTGGGCCTGCCCGGTGATCGCCTTGACCTCGCGGATCGCGGTCAGGAACCCTTCCTCCATGTATTCGTCCATGCCCACCTCGGCATAGCGCGCATCGGGGTTGACCCAGCTCACGACAAACAGCGTGTAGCCCTGATCGGTGATCCACTTGATCAGGCTGTTTTCCGGCTTGAGATCCATGATGTAATATTTGTTGATCCAGGGCGGAAAGATGATCAGCGGCACCTCGTGCACCTCGTCGGTGGTCGGGCTGTACTGGATCAGTTCCATCATCCGGTTGCGGTAGACCACCTCGCCCGGGGTCGTCGCGATATTCCTGCCCAGCTCGAACGCCTTGTCGTCGGCGAGGCGCACGACCATCTCGCCCTCGTTCGATTCGAGATCGGCGATCAGGTTTTCCAGCCCCTTCACCAGACTTTCACCTTCGGTCTCGACCGCCTTCTCGAGCGCATCCGGGTTGGTTCCCAGAAAATTCGTCGGCGACATCATGTCGATGATCTGATGCGCGAAATAATCGAGTCGCTTGCGGTCCTTGTCGGGCAGATCCTCGTCGATATCGGCCAGCGCCTGCTCGATCGATTGCGAGTTCAGCGCGTATTGCTGCTTGATATACCGGAAAAACGGATGCGACTCCCAAAGCGGATTGGTGAACCGCTTGTCCCCGGCCAGCGAATCGGGGGCCTCCTCGTCCGTCTCGGGGGCGGTCCCGCCGCGCAGCATCGACTGCTGCGCCTCCATGAAGTGACGCACGGACTTGCCCCAGTATTCAAGCTGTTGCTCGTACATCCGGCCCGGATTCTCCAGCATCTCCGTCCAGTAGGATGTCGCCGCCTTCGTGAGCAGGTCATTCGACGGGCTGCTCAACGAGGCATCGGCCGGATTCCGCGTCGCCAGCACCTGTATGAGGCGTTGCGACAACTGTTCCACCTTGGCGAGGTTTTCGTTGATCCCGGGAACAGATTTTCCACTACCATCGTCTTGCATTGCCATTTCAGTCATTTTCCCTTACCAGTTTCTGCAAAGCAGCATCTTGACGTGACGTCCGAAGGGCGGATTGATGACTGAAATCCGGTGCTGACCAAAGACAGGAACAGATTATGCGTTACATGGCCACACACGATTTGATGGAATCCTTCCGAAATGCCAGTCAATGGATGGGTGCCTCCGCCCTCTCAATGGCATCCTATCCGGTTTTCAGCATGTTGCCAAACCCCGCATTTCAGTGGATCGCCGCGTGGGGCGAGGTGACCGAGCGCAGCTTTCAGCGCATGGACACCAAGCCCGACTGGGGCATCCGCACCTTTACCGGCGAGGATGGCAAGGATCATCTGGTCAATATTGACACCGTGGTCTCAAAGCCCTTCGGCGACCTGATCCACTTCAACGTCTCCGGGCGCGAGGAACAGCCGCGCAAGGTGATGCTGATCGCCCCGATGTCGGGCCATTACGCGACGCTGCTGCGCGCCACCGTCAAGTCGCTGCTGGTCAATTGCGAGGTCTATGTCACCGACTGGCACAATGCGCGCGACATCCCGGTGTCCGAAGGCAAGTTCGACATCGAGGATTACACCCTCTATCTCGTGGATTTCATGCGCGAGCTGGGGCCAGACGTCAATGTCGTCGCGGTGTGCCAGCCCGCGCCGCTGGCCCTTGCCGCGACCGCCTATCTGGCCGAGATCGACCCCGAGGCGCAGCCGCAGACCCTGACCCTGATCGGCGGCCCCATCGACCCCGACGCCACCCCCACCGACGTGACCGATTTCGGGCGCCGCGTGACCATGGGCCAGCTGGAAGAAACGATGATCCAGCGCGTCGGGTTCAAGTACAAGGGCGTCGGGCGGCAGGTCTATCCCGGCATGCTGCAGTTGGCATCCTTCATCTCGATGAATGCCGAACGCCACGCCAAGGCCTTCAACGAACAGATCATGCGGGCCACCAAGGGCGAGGCCAGCGATCACGACCAGCATAACCGGTTCTACGACGAATATCTCGCGGTCATGGACATGCCCGCCGAGTTCTACCTCTCGACGGTCGAGCGGATCTTCAAGGGGCTCGAGATCGCCGAGAACCGCTTCACGGTCTATGGCCACAAGGTCGATATCGGCAAGATCACCGATGTCGCGGTGAAGACCGTCGAGGGCGGCAAGGACGATATTTCGGCCCCCGGTCAATGCGTGGCCGCGCTCGATCTGCTGACCGGTCTGCCGGATCACTTGAAGGCCAGCTATCTCGAACCCGAGGCCGGCCATTACGGCATCTTCGCGGGCAAGTCCTGGCGCAACAACATCCGGCCGCTCATGCTGGATTTCATCGACGCCAACGCCGGCAAGCATGCCGACAAGAAACCCAAGGTTCGCAACATCGCCGCAGCCGGGTAAATCCCGACCTCGCGCGGCACTCAGCCCCGCGAGAAAGACACGACAGCCTCGGTCGGACACTCGAGGCTGTCCGGACGCGCAATCGAATTCGGCGGGGCGTCGCTGATCAATGGCACTTCGGTGTGGATCACGATCAAGTGACCGGCGTAGTCACTGATCGGCATGGCAGGGGCCATGCGCGCGGGTCTCATCCGCGGCTCAGGACGCTGCCCTCATTCCCTCAGTTGATCGATCCGTCCAGCCCCTCGGGCTGTCCGACCACGACAAAGGTCAGTGTCTCGGGATCGACACGGTCCTGCGCGACGCGGTTGATCTGCTCCAGCGTCACGGCCTCGACCATGTCATTGCGGTTGGCGATGTAATCGACCGGCAGACCGTCCATCTGCATTCCCACGGCAATCCGCGCGATCTGGCTGTTGCCTTCGAACTGAAGCGGATACGCACCCGTAAGATAGGTCTTGGCATCGCGCAGTTCCTCTTCGGTCACGCCGTCATCGCGGATGCGCGCCCATTCGTCGCGAATGACGCGGATCGCCTCGGCGACGCGATCATTGGCCGACGACACCGACCCGACCCAAAGCTGTGCTGCGTCCTTGTCGGACAGGTAGGAATAGACCCCGTAGGTCAACCCGCGCTTTACGCGCACTTCGGTCACGAGCCGGCTTTCGAAGCCGCCACCTCCGAGGATGTGGTTGAGGACATAGGCGGCGAAGAAATCCGGATCGTCCCGCTCCACTCCGGCCTGCGCGAAGGCGGCGATGGATTGCGGCGTCTCGAACGGCTCCATCAGAACGCCGCCCGGCAGGTTGAGATCGGCACGGGCGGGCAATTGCGCGCCTTCCTGCGGCAGGTCGCCCAGCAGGTCATCGAGCAGCGGCCCCAGTTCTTCGGCGGTGATATCGCCCACTGCGCTGATATGGACGTGCTCGCGCGTCAGCGCCGCCCGATGCGCCGCCGCGATATCCTCGCGGGTCAGACCCTCGACGCTGTCCATCGTGCCCTCGAGCGGACTGCCATAGGGATGGTCACCAAAGATCAGCCGGTCGAACGCGCGACTGACCAGATCGCGCGGATCGGTCTGTGCCGAGCGCAGGCCCGACAGGACCTGTCCGCGCACACGCTCTATCGCGTCGTCGTCGAAACGCGGCGCGACAAGGCTTGCCCGCAACAGCGCCGCGGCCTCGTCCCGGTTCTCGGTCAGCATCTGCGCCGAGATCGACACGGTGTCGTCGCTCACATCATAGGAAAACTTCGCGGCCAGCGTATCGCGTGCCCTCGCGAAGTCCTGCGCGGTCATGTCGTCGGCACCCTCTTCCAGAAGGCCGACCATGAGATTCGTCGCCCCGCGCGCGTCGGACGAATCGAGCGACGCCCCGCCGCGAAACCGGATCTCGAGCGCGACGAACGGGATCGAATGATCCTCGACCAGCCATGCGTCGAGGCCACCGGGGGTGGTCACCTCGTCGATCTCGATCTCCGCGTGCAACGGTGCCGCTGCGAGCATCAGGGCAAGGCTCAGGAAAAGAAGATGTTTCATTGGGTAACCTCCGGGGCCAGCAACTGGCCGGTAACCGAACTCTGGTGGTCGAGCACGCGCTTTGCGGCCGCGACGATCTCTTCGGCGGTGACGTCTTGCAGCAGATCGGGCCAGGCCTGCACATCCTCGACCGTCAGCCCCGAGGTCAACGCGGCTCCGTAGCGCCGCGCGAGACCGCTCGCATCGTCACGATCATAGATCTCCTCGGCACGAAGCTGCATCTTGAGACGGTCCAACTGCTCGGGGTCCGGACCTGTTTCCACGAACTCCGTCAGCACCTCGTCGAGGGCGTCCTCGGCCTCTGCCAAGGTGACACCGGCCGCAGGGACCACCACGAACTCGATCGTGGTCTGGTCAAGCGATGTGCCGGAATACCATGCCCCGGTCTGAACCGCGATTTTCTGCTCGATCTGCAGGCGCTCGTTGAGCACGGAGGTCTGGCCCCCGCCCAGCACCTGCGCCAGCAGATGAAGCGCGGCGGCTTCTTGCTGGGCCCCGCTGTCACGCTCGGGCGCAAGATAGGCGCGGTTCACGTAGGGCTGCGATACGCGTCCATCGCGCAGCATCAGACGCCGCTCGGCCAGTTGCGGAGGCTCCTGCGGGCGGGTGCGCGGCGGCAGGTCGGGGTTGGCCTCGATCACGCCGTAATGCTTTTCCGCCAGCGCGCGCACGGTGTCGGGAGTCACATCCCCGGCGACCACGAGGATCGCGTTGTTGGGCGCGTAATGCGTCTCGTAGAACGACAGCGCGGCCTCGCGATCCAGCTCCCGTATCTCGTGCTGCCAGCCGATGATCGGTATGCCGTAGGGATGGTTCAGGTATTGCGTCGCGGATTTCTGTTCACGAAACAGCGCCGACGGACTGTTCTCGACGCGCTGGTTGCGTTCCTCGAGGATCACGTCCCGCTCGGTCCGCACATCCGCCTCGGCAAGTCGCAGATTGCTCATGCGGTCCGCCTCCATCCCCATCACGAGATCGAGACGGTCTGCCGCAATCCGCTGAAAATAGGCGGTATAATCCTGACTGGTAAAGGCGTTGTCTGACCCGCCATTGCGTGCGACGACAGACGAGAATTCACCGGGTGCCAGTGTCTCTGTGCCCTTGAACATCAGATGTTCTAGAAAATGCGCGATGCCGGACTGACCTGCCGGCTCATCCGCCGCGCCGACGCGGTACCAGACCATGTGCGTGACCACCGGCGCGCGGTCATCCTCGATCACCACAACGTCCATGCCGTTTTCCAGCTGGAACGCGGTCACGTTCTCGGATGCGAAAGCGGCCACCGGCAATGACAGCCAGGCTGCCAGAACGAAGAGCCAGAGGAATGGTTTGCGCATGTTATGGGGTTCCCGGTCAGTGCGTGTCTATCTGTCTACATACACCGCAGCCGCCCGGTTTCAACGCCTCAGCCGTCCGGGTCCGGCGGGCTGGACGGTGTCAGTATGCCGCGCGCCCTCAGGCGCCGCTGTTCGGCCTGCGCATCCAGCCATTGCCGGCGGTAGGCCTGCACGTAGTCGTCGCCGGGCAGAATGCGCAGGATGTTCACGCGCCCATGGTTGCGCCGGATTTCCCGATCCTCGCGGGCCAGCGTCTGCCGGATCCCGGGCGTGCCGCCGTACCGGTTGGCGTGGTTGATCAGCGCCGCATTGCCCGCGTCCGGCGCAGCGCTCGCGGCAGTGCGCGTGCCACCGAGGGCCGCCGCGCCATCGGCCAGCGGGTTCTGATCGGTCCGGTTCGCGGCACCCAATGCGGGTTCGGGCAGGCGGGTCCTGTCCTGGGGCGGCTCCAGCGGCTTGCCCGGCAGCACCGAAAACTCGTCCGGCCCGTTGCCGGTATTGCTGATCCGGGTCAGCGTCACGTCCCCGTCCCGCGGCGCACAGCCCGCCACGATCGTGGCGGCCAGAAAGATCAGAACGCTCTTGCGCGGCATGCTCATCGCCACTCCCCTGCAACTTGTCATCTGTCTATCGCATTCCTCGTCAGAGGTCACGAGGGGTTTTTCGCCCCCGGCGCCAGAACCAGCCCGATCGCCCCGGCAAACACCGCGATATCGGCCACGTTGAAGGCATAGGGGTTGTCGATCCCGCAACACGACATGTTGAGAAAATCCGCCACCGCGCCATAGATCAGCCGGTCGACCACATTGCCAAGCGCCCCGCCCAACAACAGCCCCGCGGTAAATCTCTGCCACCCGGTCAAGGGCTCGCGGTGCACCCACCACAGGATCACGCCCGAGATCAGCAACGCCACGGCGATCAGGATCCAACGGGTCAGCGCGGCATCGCCCGACATCAGCCCGAAATTGATCCCGGTATTCCACGCCATGCGCAGGTTGAGGTAGGGCGGAAACACGTCGATCCTCCCCACGAGGCGCAGATCCATCATGTGCACCACGTAATATTTCGTCGCCTGATCCAGCACGAAGACGCAAGCCGCGATCCAGTAAAACAGTCTCATGCGCGCCTCAGTGCCGGAAATGGCGCAAGCCGGTCAGCACCATCGCCAGCCCCGCCGCGTCGGCCGCCGCGATCACCTCGTCGTCGCGCATCGACCCGCCGGGATGGATGACCGCCGTCGCCCCCGCCTCGGCCGCCGCCATCAGCCCGTCGGCAAAGGGAAAGAACGCGTCCGAGGCAACTACGCTGCCCTGCGTCAGCGGCGCGGGCAGGCCAAGCGTGTCGGCCATGTCGCGGGCCTTGCGCGCCGCGATCCGGCAACTGTCGACGCGGCTCATCTGGCCGGCGCCCACGCCCACCGTGGCGCCGTCCTTGACGTAGACGATGGCGTTGGATTTCACGTGCTTGGCCACGGTCCACGCGAACAGCATGTCCGACATCTCGGCATCGGTCGGCGCGCGTCTGGTCACGACACGCAGATCGCCCGCGTCAAGGCGGCCCGCATCCTTGTCCTGCACCAAATACCCGCCCGAGACCTGACGAATCATCCGCGAGGCGCGGACGGGATCGGCAAGCCCGTCGGTCAGGAGCAGGCGCAGGTTCTTCTTCTTGGCAAAAATACCCAAAGCCTCATCGCTGGCCCCGGGCGCGATCACAACTTCGGTGAAGATCCCGGCGATCTCTTCGGCCGTGGCCGCCTCCAACGGCTGGTTGAAGGCGATGATGCCGCCGAACGCGCTGGTGCGGTCACAATCGAAAGCGGCCTTGTAGGCCGCGATCTGGCTGGCCCCCCGTGCCGCGCCGCAGGGATTGGCATGCTTGATGATCGCACAGGCCGGGCCATCCACGGGGTCCATCTCGCTGACCAGTTCGAACGCCGCGTCCGTGTCGTTGATGTTGTTGTAGCTCAGCGCCTTGCCCTGCACCTGCCGCGCGGTGGCGACACCGGGGCGGTTCGCGCCGTCGACATAGAACGCCGCCTTCTGATGCGGGTTCTCGCCATAGCGCAGGGTCTGGGCCAGCGTTCCGCCAAAGGTGCGGCGGCGCGGCGCGGCCTCGCCCTGTGCTTCGGCCATCCATGTGCTGACCGCCGCGTCATAGGCGGCGGTGCGCCCGTAGGCCGTCAGCGCCAGCCGCTGCCGGAACGCGTAGGAGGTCTGCCCGCCATGCGCGTCAAGCTCGGCCAGCAGGGGCGCGTAATCCTCGACATCCACCACAACATTGACGAATGCGTGATTCTTGGCCGCCGCGCGAATCATCGCCGGGCCGCCGATATCGATATTCTCGATCGCCGTGGCGTCATCGGCGCCCTGCGCCACGGTCTCCTCGAACGGATAGAGATTGACCACAAGAAGGTCGATCGGCGCGATTCCGTGCGCCTCCATCGCCGCGCGGTGATCCGCGTCGTCGCGCAGCGCCAGAAGCCCGCCATGCACCATCGGGTGCAGCGTTTTCACGCGCCCGTTCATCATCTCGGGAAAGCCCGTCACATCGGCCACGTCCCGCACCGCGAGGCCGGCCTCGCGCAAGCTGCGCGCGGTGCCCCCGGTCGAGAGCAGCTCGACACCCCGATCCGCGAGCGCCCGGCCCAGATCGACAAGCCCGGTCTTGTCGGAAACGGAAAGAAGGGCGCGGGTCACGGGCGCGAGATCGGTCATCTTGTGAAAATCCTGTCCTTGGATGCGTCTTGGCGCGTTGGTCGGTTCAACCTTGGGTCATGGGGTCCGGCAGCGCCTCGGCGACATCCCGAATGCCGACCGGGGTCTCGTTCGCCTTGGCCAGTGACCACCTGATTCGGGTCGCGTGGTCCAGCACGTGACCGGACAGGACAATCTGCTCGGACGCGCGCGGGGTTGCCCGCGTCTTTTCAAGATAGACGCTTGGTTGCAAGGACAAAGCGGTCTGACCGTCGGCCCGGAACACCCATGTCTCGCCGCTGCGCAGCGTCACCGAGACGGCCGTACCCCCGGGATCGACCACCGTGGCGACCTCCGGGTGCAGATGAAAGCGGATGTCGAACGGCACGCCGCGCGGATGGCTGGCATGGCGCAGCCGGTCAAAGCGGTGCCTGTCGGTCTCTTCGACCGCGAGCAGCATGTCCTCGCCGGCCAAAGCGCCCCCGTCCGCCGAAAGATCGAGGTTACGCACATGCGTCAGGCCGTGGCTACGCAGATAGCCGTCATGCGCCGCCTCAAGCCGCACGCCCCGGGCGGTTTTCGACACACGGGACGGCACATGGCGCGGCGCATCGCTCAGCCGGTCGGGATGGCGCGCATCATGGCTCAGCCGCGCGCTCGACCCGGCATCGAGCACCAGCGCCGAATGCGACGGCGTGGCGCGCCCGGCGCGCCGCCAATCCGCGCCGAACCGCCTGCCGGACCCGCAACTGACGATCAGCGGACGCCGCCCCGAGGTCACCTCGAAGGCCAGCGTCGAGGCATGCGCCTGCACCGAGGCCGCGCCTGCGGGCGGGGCGGCGGCATCGACGATAACGCTGGTGCGGCCCCCGCCCAGCCGGGCGAACCCCATCGCCACGCCGCCCGATCTGCGCGATTTGACACCGCTTGTCGCCAGCGCGGCGTCAAGCCGGCCGGCAAGCCCGCACCCGCCGCCATGGAACCGCGCCAGACCGCCATCGGCATGGCGCAGCGTGCGCAGCGTCGGCGCGATGCGTTCCACCGCGCGCCAATGCGCATCCTCGACGGGCTGTCCCGCATCGCTCAGGGTGCGCGCGGCCCATGTGAGCAGGGTGAAAACCTCCAGCAATTCCTCGGGATTGCGGCTGGGGATCGCGCCGCCCTCATCGATCTGCCGCGCGCATTCGCGCGACAGCGCCGCGCGCGGCGCAGCGATCAGGCCCTGCCTGCCTTTCAGCGCCACGCCCGCGTGGATCAGCCCGGTCAGCGCGTTGAGGCGGGGCAGGCCCGGCGGTGCCGCCGGCCAGCGCCGCCGCAGGAAGGTGGTCTGCCGGGCAAGCGCACGAAAGTATCGCCGCGCCGCTGCCGGGGACTGCCCGCGCAGCAGGAACTCGGCATGCGCCATCCAGCGGATCAGGCGCTGCCCCACGAGGTCCGGGGTCCATCCCGGCCCGCCGCCAGCGCCATGGCGGGCGATCCACTGCCAGGTCCAGTCCTGTGCCCGCTGCTGCGCTGCCCTGTCGGCCACCGCCGCCAGATCGTCGAGCCAGCCAAAGCCGTGCAATTCGGCGGAGAAACCCGCATCGGGGGGCGCGATATCCCAGATCGAGGTTTTCGGCGCGTCCAGAAGATGCCCCGCAACCACAAAACGCCCGGCGCAGATCTGCTGTCCGAGCGCGGCGCATCCGATACAGCGCGGCTCGGGCTGCAGGGTGAATTCCGCGGGCGCAAGGGTCAGAGCGGCCCGGCGCGCCGCGATGCGGTTTCGCGCGCGCATCCAACGCGCCGACAGGGTTTCACGAGTGAACATGGGCACAGGCAAGGCTCTCGGGTTGGTCTGGCCGAAGCATAGAGGACGCACGGCGCAGCGTCATTGCCTGATTGCATGCCTCAGATGCGCAGGCAGGCGATGTAGAAACCGTCCATGCCGCCCAGATCCGGCCAGTGATCGGGCCGCAGGCGCAACCCGCCCTCGTCGGTGATCCAGCCCGGATCGACCCCCGGCAGATCGAGCGCCGCGCGGTCCACCCGCAGCCCCGGATGCCGGGCCAGCGCCGCCTCGACCTGACATTCCCCCTCGTCGGGCAAGAGCGAACAGGTGCAGAACACAAGCCGTCCGCCGGGCCGCAGCAGCGTCAGCGCATGGTCGATCATCGCCGCCTGCAACTCGATGAGCGCGCCGAAATCATTGCCATCCTTGGCATGCGGCAGATCGGGGTGTCGGCGGATCGTGCCGGTGGCCGAACAGGGCGCATCGCACAGGATCGCGTCATACTGGCCTTGATGCGCAAACGCGTCGCCGGTCACGCACTCCGCCGTCAGCCCGGTGCGTGCGAGGTTTTCCGCCACCCGCGCCATCCGCCGTTCGGAGATGTCGAGAGCGGTGACCCGCGCGCCCATCGCGGCCAGTTGCAGGGTCTTGCCGCCCGGCGCCGCGCAGAGGTCCAGCACATGCTCGCCCGGTTGCGGGGCAAGAACCTGCACCGGCAGCGCTGCGGCGGCGTCCTGCACCCACCAGTCGCCCGCCTCAAAACCCGGCAGGGCCGAGATCTGCGACGCTGCGTGCAGCCGCACCGATCCGGTCGGCAGCACCGTGCCGCCCAAACGCTCGGCCCATGCGTCCGGGTCCGATTTCACCGTCAGATCGAGCGGCGCGCCGGCGAAATGCGCCCGCTCCATCGCCGCGACCGGCCCCTTGCCCCAGGCCTCGACCAGCGGCGCGCGCAGCCACGCGGGCAGACCGGGCTGGCGCAGATCGTGCCATTTCGCCGGGGCCTCGTCGACCATCTTGCGCAGCACCGCATTGACCAGCGCCTTGAGACGGTTGTGCCGCGGATGCCGCGCGATGATCTCCACCGCCTCGTTGACGACGCCATGCGCCTCTCCGCCAAGCGCAAGCTCCACGGTGGCCGCGCGCAGCACGTTGCGCACCGGCAGGGGGGGCGGCTTGCGCAGGTGCCGGGTCAGCATCCGGTCCGCCCGCTCGAGCCCGCGCAGGGTATCGCCGGCCAGCCGTTGCGCGCGGGCGCGGTCTGCCGGGGGCAATGCCTGAAGCGCGCCACTTGCCAGCAGATCCGACATCAGGCGACCCTCGCCGAGAACCTGATCCAGAAGATGCACCGCGGCGGCGCGCGGGGTGGGGTCGGGCATTTTCATCGGCATATCCTTGGCGATCGGGCAGGCGCGGGATATATCAACGATGGAAGATGGAGAAAAGATCGATCATGAGCACCCAAGACACACCCGATCTGCCGCCAGCCGCGCAACGTGCGCTTGCCGAGGCCGAGCAACGCCGCAAGGCCATGCAGGATCCCGACCTGCCGGTCGAGCTTGGCGGTCGCCGCGAGGGGCTGGACCCGGCACGCTATGGCGACTGGGAAATAAAGGGACGGGCGATCGATTTCTGATCGCCCGCCCATCTGTCGGCCTGCCGCAGCTGCGTGTTACCTGAGATACAGGTCCGCATGATCTCCCCGGCCTTGATCGGATGTGAAACGCAGCGTGTTGCCATCGCGTTCCACCGCCTGACAATTCGCGCCGAGATCCCGCGAACCCCAGTAGAGATCGCGGCAGAAATACGACCCGTCCCAACGCCATGCACCGGTCACATCACGCCCAAAGGCACGACCCCTGATATCGCCGTCGGGCGTCACGTTCACGCTTATCCCGAAACGGGTCAGATCCCGGTTCTCGATCAGCGAGACGAATTGCGAGCGATCCCTGATCTGACTGAACTCTTCAGCCATGACCGGGGCGGCCAGAAAAGTTGCGAGAAGGGCGAACAAAGCTGCACGCATGATAACTGCTCCGTTTTCAAGATATGACATGATTACGTGTCACACCGCTGTTCGGATCAGTTTTCGCCTCAGGTCTCGCCGAGGCCCAGCACGTCGAGCATGTCATGGCTGCCCGGCTGTCGCCCCTGCCCCCAGAGGGCGGCCTTGAGCGCGCCACGCGCGAATATCGCCCGGTCGGTCGCCACATGGCGCAGCACGATCCGCTCTCCGGCGGCGGCGAAGATCACGTCATGCTCGCCCACGATATCGCCGCCCCGGATGGCCGAGAATCCGATATGGCCGCGTTCGCGCTTGCCGGTGATGCCGTCGCGCGCCGCGTCGCGCACGGTGTCCAGCCGCACCCCGCGCCCGTCCGCCGCCGCCTCGCCCAGCATCAGAGCGGTGCCCGAGGGCGCGTCCACCTTCCGGTTGTGATGCGCCTCGACGATCTCGATGTCGAAATCCTCGTCCAGCGCGGCCGCCACCCGTTTCGTGAGCAGCGTCAGCAGGTTCACGCCAAGCGACATGTTGCCGGCCCGGACGATCACCGCATGGCGCGCGGCGGCGGCCAGTTTCTTCAGCTGGCTGTCATCGAACCCGGTCGTGCCGATGACATGCACCACACGCGCCTGCGCGGTCAATGTGGCCATCTCGACCGATCCCGCAGGCGTGGTGAAGTCGATCACCGCATGCGCCCGCGCCACGATCTCCAGAGGATCATCGGTCACCGTTACCCCGAGATCGGCGCCCCCCATCGCGGCCCCGACATCGCGCCCGATCCAGTCGTGGCCGGGCCGCTCCACCGCGCCGATCAGGCGGGCACGCGGGCTGTCGGCGACGGTGCGGACCAGCATGCGCCCCATCCGGCCCGACGCCCCGGTGATCACGATACCCGGCAGATCGCTCATGCGTCTCGTCCCTTTCCAATCGGCGTTTTCAAAGCCATAGCGCGGCGCGTGCTGTGCGACAAGCCGCACGCGTTCTTGATCTTGCACGCGATTCTGGCGCATAGGGGGCCAAACCGTTTGCAAGGAGGCCCCATGGACCCGCGCCGGATCACAGACGAGTTCTTCGTCTCGCCCCAGATCACACCCGACGACATGCCCGCCGTCAAGGCGGCCGGGTTCAAGTCCATCCTGTGCAATCGCCCGGATGGCGAGGAGCCGTGGCAGCCCGGTTTCAAAGACGTGGCGCAATCGGCCGAGGCGGCGGGGATCGAGGCACGTTCGGTCCCGATCATTTCCGGACAGTTGACCGAAGCCGACACGGAGGCGTTTCGCGCCGCTTTCGAGGCCTTGCCGAAACCCATCCTCGCCTATTGCCGCAGCGGCACGCGCTGCACGATGATGTGGAGCCTGACACATATCGACACGCTTGGCGGCGACGCGATCCTGCGCGCGGCGGCAGGTGCGGGCTACGACATGTCGGGCCTCGTCGCCCAGCTCGACCGCCGGACATGAGCGATTGGGCGCTTGTCGGTCATGACGGGCGGCGGGCGCGGGCCTTCGCGCTGAACGGTGCGGCCCTGATGCATGCCTCCGAAGGGGCCGATCAGACGGCGGCGCTCGCGGCCCTCGGGCCGGTATCGGGGCCGACCTTGCGCATCGGCGAGGGTCAGCCCGATGCCGTGCCGGCCCCGCTTTTGCCCGCGACACCGGGGCGGGGGCTGGCAGGCCTGATCCAGAAAACACCACCCGACGTGATCGACGGATGGGTGCGCCTGCAGCTTCTGGGCCTGACGCAGGACCGGCCCGATTGGGATGGCGTCGCCTGCGTGCTTGCCGGCGACGTGCGCCACTGGGTGCAGATCAGTGCGGGCGAGGCGGTGAGTTGCCAGAGCTTTCTCACCCCGCGCCTTGCGGCCACGTTGGGGGCGACGACCGCACCGGATACCGACGCCGTGACCGACAGCCTGAGCCGTCCCGAACGGCTTGCCGCCCATCTGCGCAGCGCCGAGGTCACCGGCAACACTGCGGCGCTGTCGGGCCATCTGATCGGTGTCGAACTGGCCGCGGCGCGGCCCTACTGGCTGGGCCAGAACGTGGCCGTGATCGCCCCCGCCGGGGCGGGATCGGATCTGGCCGACGCGCTTGAGAGACAGGGCGTGCCGACGCAGTTGCATGACCCCGAAAGCTTGCTCGCCCCGGCCTTCGCCGCGCTTGCCACGTGGATGGAGTGAAGCCCGCGCCGGAATTGGGTGCGATTAACCTGAAGGGGACAGTGGAAATGTTGTGACGAGCCGCGCATCGACGGGCCGCGGTGCGGCGATCCGCCGTGATTTTGGCAGC
>Ga0307952_1000186_pt1 | contig 40544 bp, 39 predicted proteins | sample OrgLakmetagen376_FD_201821 | JGI IMG/M metagenome (GOLD analysis project Ga0307952, IMG submission 201821) | Saline water microbial communities from Organic Lake, Antarctica - #376 | ecosystem: Environmental > Aquatic > Non-marine Saline and Alkaline > Saline | place: Antarctica: Organic Lake...
TTTGTTAATAACAGTAATGATTTTCAGAAAAACAGAGTAATAACTTTGCCAAATTGTTGATAACATTAAGAAAAATCAAAATTTGAAAAATAATCTGTTAATTTTGGTACTGATTAGTTACAAACATATTAATGATGAGGCTTTTATCAAATATTGAAATCATTAACAATACAAAAAATCACCAATATATATGAATTGTCTATTAATTGGAGGAGCAGGAATTGTTGGAAGTCATATCATTTTTGAGTGGATCCACAAAGCGCTTATTGAGAAAACAGTAAATCATCTTTTTGTTGTGATCAGAGACAATAAAAAATCTGCTCAACAACGTTTAGTAGCTATTCTGAAAGATGAATCTCGTCCAGCTTTTTTGAACCATTTCACATTAGAAACTTGCTTGAAAAAAATAACTGTTATTCCAAAAGATTTATCTTCAATAGCTAAAACGGATTTACAAAATTATACTTTCGATACAGTTATACACTGTGCTGGATCTACTAGCTTATTAGATACCAAAGATTCTGAAGAAAAAGTACATACGCAAAACTTCCTGGTAACTCAGCATCTTTTGGAGCAATTGCCAGAAGCTGTCAATCGTTTTCTTTACATCAGTACCGCTTACTCTTTTGGTATTCAAAATGGAAAGGTGAATGATTCAATTGGAAATTATAATGTGAGTGATTTTAGAAATGCTTATGAAAAATCTAAATATGAAAGTGAGCATTTTGTAAAGGAAACTTGTGAATTAAAAAATATAGAATATCAAATTTTAAGACCAAGCATTATTTGTGGTCGTCTTATAGATAAGCCATTTTATGAAACACCGAAATTTGATGTTTTTTATTCTTGGGCTATATTCTTAGATAAATACGCTAGCAAAAAAGTAGACACTTTTAGAATTTGGATTGATAAAAAGAGTGGTCTAAATATCGTTCCTGTAGATTTCGTTTCAAAAGCAATCCTATATGCTTTTCTAAACCCAGGTATTAAGGAGCTAAATATTGTGAACCCTAAACAAATATTACACAAAGATTATGTTGGTGATGTACTAGAATATTTTGATGTTAATTCATACGAATATGTATCTGAAATGCCGAAAAATCTAAATACTTTCGAACAATTATATTATAAAAGTATTGGTGGACTTTTCGAAAAATATGTATCAATTCCAGATTTACAATTCAAATCAGACCAAATTTCAAAACTTATAGAACACTTAAAATTGGACCTTACATTGGGAGTTCATGACAATTTCATGAATTTAATTAATTTTTCAGTGGAAAAGAAGTTCAAGAAAAGTTATTGATTGCTTTAAGTACTCTCCAAATCATTTTTCCTATATTTAATGAGCTTATAGTTTTTGATTCTAAACAAAACTGGTTTCAATAATTGATTACTGATAAGGAAAGTGTTAAGGATTAACAGCTATAATAAAACAACATTAAAACAACGCCAATAGAGTCAATTTATTAAATTAATAAATTAATAAAGTCTCAATCCTAGATATAACGATGTTGAATCGCTAGATTTGTTTAAAATTAAAATATATTATGAATAAAATTTACTTATCAGCACTGGCTTTACTAGTTGGTTCTGCAATTAATGCTCAAGTTACAAACCCTAGTTTTGAAAACTGGACATCTGGAGATCCTGATGGATGGACTACAAACAACGTATTTGCCGCATTTGGAGACATTACAGATGGTTCTGGTAACACAATCAGTGCTGCAACTGAAATTATGACAGGAGCAACAAATGGAAATAGTTCTCTCAAACTAACGTCTTTCAATCTAGCTAATTCAACAGATTCTATAGCGCCGGATGGAGACTACGGAGGAATTTTACTTCAAGACGTCGTTACGACTAATAAATATGCTGATTTCTCTTTCGATTTAAAGTATGATATTAAGACAAACGATACAGCAATCATTGCAATACAAGCTTTCAATGCAGCAGGTAGCCTAGTTGGTAGTAAAATTGAAAGTTTCGCAGGTATTCAATCATCATTTGGAACAACTACTATTGCTATGACATACAGTGGATCAGTTGCTGAATACACAATTTTCATGGTAAGTAGTGAAGCACAAGTTCTTACTAATGCTCTTTCTACAATTGCACCAGGTTCTTTCTTAGAAGTCGACAACATTGTTCTTGGAGCAATTATCCCAGATGCACCTCTTGCAACTAATATTGTAGCCACTGATGTATCAAGCAATAATAACGGTTCTGATTTAGAAATATCTTTTGATATTCCAGATGAAACAAACGTATCAAATTATTATGTACTGGCAATGACATCCGCAATTACCCCAGATCAATTGAATGATGATATAGGATTCTTATTAAATAATGGAATTCAAATTGCACCTGATGGCGCTAATCAAACATATAACTTTACCGCTGCAGGTGAATACTGGAAACTTAATGCTGGAGGGACCGCTTTAGAAGTAGCTCCCATTGTAGAAAATGAAGAAATGATTGTATATGTTTTAGTTGAGGGCACAAATGGATACAGTTCCGTTTATGCTGGATCTAATGCTATCACTTTAACGTCATTAGTCTCTGTAGTTGATCAATATAAAGAAATCAGTATCTACCCTAACCCAGCAAATAGCTTTGTTAACTTCAAAGTTGATGGTTTAGTAAATGGAACAATTATGATTAACTCTGTATCAGGACAAGAAGTCGTTAATACTCAAATCAATGGTACTAAAAAAGTTAATGTAAGTCACCTTAATAATGGAATTTACATTTATACTCTACATAACCAAAATGGTGAAGTTGTAAAAACCAACAAATTGGTTATTCGTAAATAATTGAAATTAATATTTCTTTTAAAATATTTAGAGGTCATCCATCAGGGTGGCCTTTTTTTATAACAATTTATTTTCAATATACCAGCTAACTTTAAAACAACAAATTCATTCTTCCTAAAGCGAGTATTATTTGAAACAGGAACTACTTCAACTGATATTTGCTCATCAGCAAACAGATTTACCTTATTTATTTATTTTTGTGATTTGTGATTTTGAATAGCCTTGATAAATATGTATATTGATGGAAACACAAATATAAAATAAAATTTAAAAAAATATTATGGACGACAAATCAAAAATTATTGTATCAGCACTAGCAGGGGCTGTTGTAGGGGCAGGAGTAGCATTATTATTAGCTCCGCAGAGTGGTAAAGAAACAAGAGATATAATTACAGACAAATTAGGTGAAGCGAGAGATGCTTCAAAAGATGCTTTGGGAAATGCCAAGGACGCCTTAGCAGAAAAAAGTGACGGAATTTTAAAAAAAGCACACTTAAAATCATAAACTATTTACTGCGATTAGTAACTACAAAAAAATATGAGGGAAAATAACACAACCAAAGAAGGATTAGAAGAAGTTAAAAGACTAGCGAAGTCATATATTAAATTGATTAGGGTTAGAGGAGTAAAAAAAACTGCTGAAGTAAGCACCAGAGCCACTTACAGTTTAATGACCTTACTTTTAATTAAAATGAGTCTATCTTTTTTTGGTTTTGCACTGGCCATATATTTAGGAAGTTTACTAGAATCCTATCCTTTAGGTTTTGTAATCGTTGCAGCTATACCTCTGCTCTTTGCTCTTTTCATGCAAATCTTTAATAAACAAACATTTCGTTTTTTACTCGACTTTTTCACACGTATAATGACTAAAGACCAATGAATAATATTAAAAACTACAAAGACTTACTAAGAGAAGAAAATCGTATTGAACAAGAGATAGAACTTTCTCAGGAGCTTATTGAAGCTAAAATAAAATCTTATCTGAAACCCAAGCACTTATTTAGTTTTTTGGAAAGTAAAATAGAAAAAGAAGTGGATCAAGAATTCTCCGAAGAATTTGAAATAAAGAAATACTTAATCAGTTTATCATTAGATCTTTTATATGAAAAATTGGCAAGCTCATTATTAAGAAGTTCTAAAGATCCAAATAGTGGAATAGATTGGAAAGCAATAGCAAAAACTTTTGTTGATCAATTTTACATTAATAATAAATCTATGCTCACTGACATTGTATCAGACTTCATAGATGAAAACATAAAAAAATGGACTAATAAATAGTCCATTTTTTTATGTTTTTTTGTTTTGTATAGAAACAGTGCGAAATTCACCTAGATAAAATCAATCAGCCAATTCTCCATATAAATCATAATGATCAGCAGATGTGATTAAAATTGGCGCAAAATCACCTATTCTCACATAATTATCTGCTGCCTTAATCAATACCTCGTTATCTACCTCCGGAGAATCAAACTCTGTTCTTCCAATGAAGTAATCTCCTTCTACTCTATCAAACAATACTTTTCTTACTTGACCAATATGCTTCTGGTTTAAATCATAACTGATTCCAGATTGTAATTCCATAATTGTATCAGCACGTTCACGTTTAATTGTATCAGGAACATCATCCTCAAACTTATGGGCGTGTGTATTCTCTTCGTGTGAATAAGTAAATATTCCTAAACGTTCAAATCTAGATTTTTCTACCCAGTCATACATTTCTTGGAAGTCTTCCTCTGTTTCTCCAGGATAACCGGCAATTAAGGTAGTTCTAATAGCTATTCCAGGAACTCTATCACGAATATCAGAAATTAGTTTTTCTGTTTTCTCGCGTGTTGTTCCTCTTCTCATAGCTTTCAGCATACGCGTCGAACCATGCTGTAATGGCATGTCCAGATAATTACAAACATTACTTCTGTTTCTCATTACATCTAAAACATCCATTGGAAATCCTGTTGGGAAAGCATAATGCAATTTAATCCATTCAATTCCTTCAACATCTGCTAAACGATCTACAAGTTCAGCTAATGCGCGCTTTTTATATAAATCTAAACCATAGTATGTTAAATCTTGTGCAATCAACATCAACTCTTTCACCCCTTTTGCAGCTAAACTATGCGCTTGCTTAACCAAATCCTCAATTGGAGTTGAACGGTGAGCGCCGCGCATGATTGGAATAGCACAAAATGAACATGGCCGATCACATCCTTCAGCAATTTTAAAATAAGCATAATGAGAAGGAGTTGTCAATAAACGTTCTCCTACCAATTCATGTTTATAGTCCGCTTTCAATGTTTTTAACATACGTGGTAATTCACGTGTGCCGAAATAAGCATCTACTTCTGGAATTTCTTTTTCTAACTCGTCTTTATATCGTTGTGATAAACATCCTGTAACGTATACTTTATCAACTTGACCTTCTTTTTTTGCTTGAGCATAACGTAAAATCGTATCAATTGATTCTTGTTTTGCGTTATCAATAAATCCACATGTGTTAATAATCACAATCTCGGAATCATCTTGTTTTGCCTCATGCTCAACATCAAATTTATTGGCTTTCAACTGTGCCATAAGCACTTCAGAGTCATAAATATTCTTTGAACACCCTAAAGTGACAACATTTACTTTGTTTTTCTTAAGCGTTTTTGTCTTCATGCTGCAAAGTTACAGCTTAAATAAGATTTTCAAGCACTCCAATAAAAAAAAGAATGGTTAGGATTACCTAAAAGATATCAAATGCTTTTATAACAAGGTGTTTGGCTTATTATAAAGGGGGAAATGTAAAGTATTATGCATCAAAGTTTCAATTACTTTATATTTTGATATAAATAAGTTGATTGTTTTTTTATTGATTTTAAGTTAACACGATTTCATTATAGTAGAAGAAATGAATAACTCTGCAGTTCGATAGATATTGTGATAGTGATTCAAACAAATTTATATCTTTGTTGTACCGACTCATGACAACTATGAAATGTATAAACTATGACAAAAATTAAAGCTTTTAAAGCAATTCGTCCTGTTAGAAACAAAGCACATTTAGTCGCTTCTCGAGCAGTCTCAACATATAAGCACTCTATTCTCGAAGCAAAACTAGAGTCTAATCCTTATTCATTTATTCACATTATTCATCCTGAATTTTTCGAAAATGATGACACAAGGACTTCTCCTAATTCAGTAGAACGCTTTTTGAAAGTGAAAGACAAATACGAAGAGTTTACAGCACGAGGAATCTTAAACCAAGATGAGAAAGAAGCCTTTTATGTATATAGACAGTCAACGCCGAATCATTCTTACTTAGGTGTTATTGGTGGAGCTAGCGTTCAAGAATACAAAGAAAATAAAATCAAAAAACATGAGGCCACTTTAGCTTCCCGTGAGGCAATGTTTACAAACTACTTGGATGTGGTAGGTTTTAACGCTGAACCTGTTTTATTGAGTCACAAGAAAAGTGAGGTTTTGGATGAAATACTTGCAAAATTGACTGAAAAACGTCCAGAATATGAATTTGCTACCACAGATGAAACAACGCATGAATTTTGGATTACCACTGAAGAAGAAGTAAAAGAAATTCAAAATGCTTACGCAAATATAGAAAATTGTTATATTGCTGATGGTCATCACAGATCTGCTTCATCTGTTCGTTTGCATGATTTAATTTCTTCAAGAGGCGATTATAATAACAATAAAAACTACAATTTTTTCTTGAGCTTCTTCATTGATGAAGAACGCTTAAATATCATGCCTTTTAATCGTTTGTGTAAAACCTTAAACGGACATTCAGAAAAAGATGTATTGGCATTGGTTGAAAAACATTTTGAAGTTATAAAATTAGAAAGACCAAAACCACCTGAACAATTACATGATATTCATATGTTTATGGATAGAAGTTGGTACCGAATGAGGCTCAAAACTGACATGCATAGTAAACTAGATGCAGTGAGCAGTATTGATGCTGAAATCTTGACACGTTATATACTCTCTCCTATTTTAGGAATTCATGATTTAACAACCAATGAAAACATTTCATTTCAAAGTGGTGAAGACGGAATTTTAGCGATAGAACATTCAGTAAATTCGGGTGTTAATCTAATAGGGTTTTTGCTTTATCCAGTTACAATGGAACAAATAAAAGCGGTTGCTGATGAAGATGCGATTATGCCACCAAAGTCAACCTATATTGAGCCTAAAATGCGCAGTGGATTAACAATTTATAAAATAGACGAATGATTTCAGAGAATTTATCAAAAATAAAAGCAAACCTTCCTTCAGATGTAACACTGGTTGCTGTTTCTAAAACGAAACCCAATGACGCAATTTTGGAAGCATACGAAACTGGTCAACGTATTTTTGGAGAAAATAGAGTTCAAGAACTGGTTGATAAACACGAATCTTTACCTAAAGATATTGAGTGGCACATGATTGGTCACTTGCAAACAAAGAAGGTGAAATATATAGCTCCATTTATTTCTTTAATACATGGAGTGGATAGTTTTAAATTGCTCAAAGAGATTAATAAACGCGCTAAAAACGAAGAACGCTCTATTGATGTTCTCATACAATTTCATATTGCACAAGAAGAAAGCAAGTTTGGATTTGATTTTGACGAGGCAAAAGAAATGTTTGAAAGCGGAGACTTTTCCGAACTAGAGAACGTAAATATTCGTGGTGTTATGGGAATGGCTACTTTTACTGATAACAAAGAAAAAGTAGAAGACGAATTCAGAACACTTAATAATTATTTCCTGGTGTTTCAGAGTCATTTCTTTAAATTTAATGATAGTTTCTCAATTATCTCGATGGGAATGAGCGGAGATTATGAAATTGCCATTGAGGAAGGGAGCAATATGGTGCGTATTGGTAGTACTATTTTTGGAGAAAGAAATTAATAGTGTCTGGTCCGAAACAGACACCAAATAGCTCAAAAAAGAGTTTACAAAAAAAGTTTTAAACTATTCAATTATGAAGTTCTATTTATTAGCTGCATTGCTCTCTTTAAGTCTTTCAAATGCTTTTGCTCAAAACAACTACACCGATTCAATCCGAGCTGAAAGAGATAGTTTTGAACAAAAACTGATGCATACAGATTCTATTTTGAATACTGAAGAACAAGAAGCAATAGAAAAACTAAATCATTTTCCAATTGATTCAAGTTGGGTCCTAGCTGCAAATTTTAAAAAGAAAAAAGGTAAAGTTTTCAAAATGCCAACCACAACAGAGAGAACACCAAACTATAAGCGTATAGGCTATCTTAATTTTGAGCGAAATAATGAAAAATTCAGATTAGCAGTTTATAAGAATCTGGGTTTAAAAGGTGCAAAATATAAGAATTATGTTTTCGTTCCTTTTGTAGATGCAAATGCACCTGAATTAACTTATGGCGGCGGACGTTATTTAGACTTGGAAATGTCGATAAAAAATGAGTCGATAAAAGTTGACTTCAACAAGGCTTACAATCCTTATTGTGTTTATTCTTATCGCTATTCCTGCCCCATAACCCCAGAGGAAAACCATCTTGATATAAAAGTAAATGCTGGAATTCAAAATCCTGTCAAATCACATTAGGCATGGCTATTGAAACACTGAAGGTTTGCCCAAGTTGGTCAAACTATTGCGTTTCACAGGGTAACTTATAATCCCATTCAAAATCTTTAAAGGTAATTCGTGATTCAAACCAAATGGTTTTGGCGTTAACTTCAAGGGTATCATTTTGAATAAATTGAATTTGCTGAACAGCTTTAGTTAGCATTAAATCGCTCTTAGAAAAATCAACTCTACCCGTCGTTTTCATGGCATTAATGATATTTTGACTCTCTTTTGAAGCCAATCCACGCGCTTTACATTGTGAGTAGTTTGATTTATCAATAAATACAAATGCTGAATCTTTTGGCAATCGCACCATTTCACCCCAACCATCCAACTGCTCATACCTTTTCGGTATTTCTTCTTTTTTCAAAGCATGAACAATAGTAATATAGCTGTCTTCATACAATGAAAACTGCAAACGCTTGTCAATCGAATCGTTTTCTTCAATGATATAAACCTTGGGATAAGTATCTTTAAGACTATTGGAGAAATCTACATCTCCCATAACAAGGAATTTATAGATATTGTCTTTATTTAAACCAAGTTCATTAAGAGATGAAATTTGATTTTCTGGGAAAACGATAATCCTATCTTGAATAGAGTTTTTCACTCTGTTCGCTGGCGTCCATGAACAACCTCGATCTTTGAATAAAACACTAACGAAAACGATCCCGATAAGAAATCCAATCAAATAATATCTAAGTCTTTTCCAAATTCCTCGCATAATCAATCATTTTAGACTGCAAAAATAGGAGGAAACTTACATCCCCATTAATAAAAGCTCGATTTCTTTATATTTAAGGTCAAAGATTTTGCCAAGCACCTCACTAGTGAGTGTTCCTTTATACATATAGACACCACTTCTAAAACCTTGATCTCTTTTAATCAGCTCCTTATCACCTCCTTTCTCTCCCATTTCAATTAAAACTGGCGCAAAGATATTAGAGATAGCAAAAGAAGCTGTTCTGGAAACACGAGAAGCAATATTTGGAACGCAATAATGTGTAACACCATGTTTATCAAAAGTAGGCATTTCATGATTTGTCAACTCGGAAGTTTCGAAACAACCGCCTTGGTCAATACTTACATCTATAATTATAGATCCAGTTTTCATATTACTCACCATTTCCTCAGAAACGATACAGGGTGTTTTACCGAACGGAGAACGCACCGCACCAATTACAACATCTGCCCTCATTAATGCTTTACTCAATACTTTTGGCTGAATAATAGAAGTATAAATTCTTTGTCCAACGGTAGTTTGTAACCTTCTTAATTTACCGAGAGAATTATCAAATACTTTTACAGAACATCCTAACCCCATTGCTGTTCGTGTTGCAAACTCACCAACAGTTCCAGCGCCTAAAATAACTACCTCAGTTGGTTGAACTCCTGCAATACCGCCTAACATCACCCCTTTTCCATTTTTAAAGGTATTGAGTAATTCAGCAGCAATAAGTATTGAAGTATTCCCTGCGATTTCTCCCATTGCTCTAACTACAGGGAAATGACCTTCATAGTCTCTCATGTAATCCCAAGCAATAGCTGTGATTTTCTTTTGCATCATTTTCTGCAAAATCTTTTTTGGCTGCATACTAATTTGAAGCGCAGAGATCAGTGTTTGTCCGATTCCCATCATTTCAACTTCTTCCTCAATAGGAGGAGAAACTTTAAAAACGATATCACATTGGAAAACTTCTTTTCTATCGTATACGATTTCGGCACCTGCTTCAGAGTAGGCACGGTCCGAGAAATTAGCATTTTCACCTGCTTTAGTTTCTATTCTAATATCGTGTCCGTTTGCAACTAATAATGAAACAGCTTCAGGAACAAGCGCCACACGACGCTCTTGGAATGAATATTCTCGAGGAATACCAATTTTCAAACGGCCTTTTTTACGGGCAATTTCCAACATTTCCTCTTGAGGAAGTAACCTTCCTTCTTTCATTAAGCTTTTTATTATCTCTGGATCTGTCTTCATATATTTACTTCAATCTCTCGACCTTCATGATCATCTTTAGTAATATTTACCCATACGCAATCTTTGGGTAAAAGGTTCTCAATATTTTCAGCCCATTCCATCAAGACAATGTTATCTCCATAAATATACTCTTCAATCCCTATGTCATAGGCTTCATTCTCATCTTCAATTCTATACAAATCGAAATGATAAACTGTTCCAAAATAAGGACTCTCATATTCATTAACATATCCATAGGTTGGGGAACTTACTTGATCCTCAATTCCCATTGCTTTAGCAAGATAAGAAATAAAAGTGGTTTTCCCGACACCCATTTCTCCTTTAAAGGCAAAGCATTTGTATTCTTGCATTAAATCAAGAAATTCTGTACTCACATGAATTAAATCTTCTTCTGTTCTGGCGTAAAACTTCATTTTAGAGGATTTTTTTACAAATTGAGCAAGCAAACGCCAATTCGTAAAATCGTTAAAAAAGAATACGAAGATACTAAATTAGCAGCTTCGTATTCAAATCCTAAAACCTATTTTTTCCCTCTCATTTCCACATAAGGAATAAGAATTTCCTCTAATGAGATGCCTCCATGCTGAAAGGTGTCAGCATAATATTTAGAATAATAGTTGTAATTATTAGGGTATACAAAAAAGTCATTGTTACGACTAAAGACATAAACATCTGAAATATTATCTTTTGGCAAATAGGCATCGTCCGGGTTTTTAACCTCAAAAACTTCTTTATTTTTATAGTTCAAATTCTTACCAATTTTATATCTCAAATTCGTATTCGTTTCTTTTGGACCAACAACTTTAATTGCATTATTCACTTTGATGGTTCCATGATCAGTTGTTAAAATAACCTTTGCTCCTGTTTTTGCAATCTCTTTCATTATATCTTGCAGCGGAGAATGCTCAAACCAACTTGAAGTCAATGAACGGTAAGCAGGTTCATCATCAGCTAATTCTCTAATTACTTTCATATCTGTTTTGGCATGAGAAAGCATATCGACAAAATTATAAACGATTACATTTAAGTCATTATTTTTTAATTGATTAAAGTTATCATATAGTTTCTTCCCCGCCTCTAAATTGGTTATTTTTCTATATCCTACTTTCACATCACTTCCAAGGCGCTTCAATTGCTTCATCAACAATTCTTCCTCATGGTTATTTTTACCTCCCTCTTCGTCCTCTCCTACCCAAAGTTCTGGATATTTTTTTTTGATTTCGCTCGGCATCAAACCTGCGAAAAAGGAATTTCTCGCATACTGTGTTGCGGTTGGTAAAATAGAATAAATAATATCTTCTTTGTCGAAAGAAAAATATTTACTCAGTACTGGTCGCAAAACTTGGTATTGATCGTAACGTAAATTATCGACTACCAATAAGTAAACAGGTTCTTTTAAATGAGGTGCTATTCGATCTTTAAAAAGTGTATGCAGCATTTGCGGACCTTTTTCTACTCCATTCAACCAATCCAGATAATTTTCTTCTATGAATTTTGAAAAAGAAGAATTCGCTTCTTTTAATTGCATGTCAAAAACTTCCTGCATTCCTTGATCCTCCAATTTAGAAAATTCTAAATCCCAATTCACAAGTCTTTTGTACATCGCTTTCCATTCATCGGAATCCATGCGGTCACTCAAATCCATTCCAATTTGTCTGAACTCTCTTTGATAATTTGTATTTACCTTTTCAGAAACCAATTTACTTTGATCAAGATTCTTCTTTAAACTCAATAAAATCTGATTTGGATTTACGGGTTTAATTAAATAATCAGCGATTTTCCCACCAATGGCTTCCTCCATGATGCTTTCTTCCTCGCTCTTAGTAATCATAACAACTGGTACCATAGGACGTAACTCTTTGATCTTCGCCAAAGCATCCAAACCTGAAATTCCCGGCATATTTTCATCTAAAAAGACAATATCATACGCTGTTTCTTCACATTTTTCAATAGCTTCTCCGCCACTGTGAACACCCTCTACCTCGTACCCTTTCTGAGTTAAGAATATAATATGTGGCTTTAATAAATCGATTTCGTCATCTGCCCAAAGAATTTTCACTTGCATTGTCTGATTATTTTTAAATTTACATGATTTATAAAAGTAAAGATTTGCGTCCAAACCTCAACATAAATAACAAGAAGAAAATTATTAACGACCCGGTATATGGATTTATTTCCTTACCGAAGGATATAATTTTCGATTTAATAGAACATCCTTTTTATCAAAGATTAAGAAGAATCAAGCAATTGGGAATGTCTCATTTGGTATATCCTGGTGCCTTGCATACCCGTTTCCATCATGCACTTGGTGCAACTCATTTAATGACGAAAGCTATTGTTACTTTGCGTTATAAAGGAATTGAAATCACCGAGGAAGAAGAAACGGGAGTTTTAATTGCCATTTTATTGCATGATATTGGGCACGGTCCTTTTAGTCATACTTTAGAAAGAGATATCGTTAAAAATGTCAGTCATGAAGAGATTTCTTTACTTTTTATGAAGCGTTTATCAAAAGAATTTAATGGTAAACTAGATTTAGCCATTGCAATTTTTGAAGATAAATATCCTAAACCCTTCCTTCATCAATTGGTTTCAAGTCAATTGGATATGGACAGAATGGATTACTTGAACAGAGATAGTTTCTATACAGGAGTATCAGAAGGAGTAATCGGAAGCGATAGAATAATTGCGATGCTTGATGTTGGAGATAATCAGTTGGTCGTAGAGCAAAAAGGCGTTTATTCAATTGAAAAATTTCTAGTTGCACGTCGATTAATGTATTGGCAAGTATACATGCATAAAACGGTGGTTGCATCTGAAGTGATGCTGACTTATATTTTAAGAAGAGCAAAAACGCTAGTTCAATCAGGTAAAGAAATTTTTGCAAGTCCTCCATTCAAATTATTTCTTGAAAGAGATATTAGTCTATCAGATTTTGAAAAAGAGGAGACTTTACTTAATCAATTTGCACTGCTAGATGATTTTGATATTATGGGAGCTGTGAAAGTTTGGCAATTTAATGAAGATAAAGTCTTGTCTTTATTAGCAACACAATTGGTCAATAGAAAATTATTTAAAATTGAAATCTCGAACGAAGCTTTCACAGAAGAAAGAATTCAATATGAAACTGATTTAGTGAAAAATAATTTTAATCTCACCCAAGAGGATGCAAACTATTTTGTTCATACTGACGTTTTAAGAAACAATGCCTATAATGAACAGAGGGAAATTATCAATCTATTAATGAAAGATGGCAGCGTAAAAGATGTGAGTCAAGCAGCCGATAATTTAAATATTCATGCATTATCGGAACCTGTAGAAAAGTATTTTTTATGCTATCCGTCCCCAACAGTTCATTTATAAAGGTTAGATTGTGGAAAAATAAAGCAAATCAAAGGGCTTTGAACAAACTCTTTTTATATTTTTGAGGAATGGAATTTTCAGCAGAACAAATTGCGGGCATATTAGAAGGTGAAGTTCAAGGAAATGAGCAAGTAACGGTATCTGGTCTCTCAAAAATTGAGGAAGGTCAGCCCAATACACTTACTTTTTTGTCAAATATGAAGTATGAACCTCATATCTATGAAACAAATGCTTCAATAGCAATTGTAGCAAAAACATTCAATCCAACAAAACCACTTCCTTCTGCACTTACTTTAATTAAAGTTGAAGATCCTTACAATTGTTTTGCTAAGTTATTAGAGGTTTATGACCAAATGCATCAGAAAACAGCAAAGATTGAAAAGAATGCATTTATTGCTGAATCAGCAAAAATCGGAAAGGAAGTTTACATTGGTGCCAGCGCTTATATTGGTGAAAACGTCGTGATTGGTGACCATGTTAAAATATACCCTAACACCTTCATTGGTAACAATGTAAAAGTTGGCGACGAAACAACAATACATCCAAATGTTTCTGTTTATCATGATTGTGTGATTGGAAAATCTTGTTTAATCCATGCTGGGGCAGTTATCGGTTCAGATGGGTTTGGATTTGCTCCAAATGAAAAAGGAGAGTTTCAAAAAGTTCCACAAATCGGAAATGTTATACTAGAAGACCATGTTGATATTGGAGCTAATGCTACGATAGATAGAGCAACTTTAGGCTCAACAATTTTGCGCCGTGGAGTTAAAATCGACAATCTTGTTCAAGTAGCTCACAACGTAGAAATTGGTTTAAATTCTGCAATGGCCGCTCAAGCAGGGGTTGCAGGATCTACTAAAATAGGTCAAGGTGTACTTATAGGTGGACAAGTTGGAGTTAGTGGTCATATTAAGATTGCTGACCATACCCAAATCGTTGCACAATCTGGAGTTCCAGGAAACGTGAAGAAACCAAATACTGTTTTAATGGGATCTCCTGCTATTCCAATCGATGATTACAAAAAATCATTCGTTGGGTTCCGCAGATTGCCATCCATATTAAAGCGTTTGCAAGAAATAGAAGAAAAACTTAAATAAAAATTACCCGAATAGGTTTATATTAAGCTATGATTGAGAATCAAAGAACATTAAAAAGTGCTGTAAAGCTTGTCGGTGTTGGTTTACACACTGGTGAAAAAGTAACAATAGAGTTATGTCCTGCTCCAGATAATCATGGATATAAATTCCAACGTACAGATATTGAAGGAGAGCCAACTATTGATGCAGATGCAGATTTAGTTGTTTCTACGGATAGAGGAACAACACTTGAACAGAATGGAGCCAAAGTTTACACTACAGAGCATGTCTTAGCTGCTTTATACGGTATGCAAGTAGATAATGCACTGATTAAAATATCTGGCCCTGAGATACCAATTATGGACGGAAGTTCCTATCCATTTGTTCAAGCTATCGAATCGGTTGGTTATGAAGAGCAAAAAGCAATTAGAGAATACTTGGAATTAGATGAAGTTATTCCTTGGGAAGACACAGAAAAAGGAATTGAATTTTTAGCTGTTCCTGACAGTGTTTATCGATTAACTGTAATGGTGGATTATAATTCTCCTGTTTTAGGTACGCAACATGCCACCATATATAAAATTGAAGAATTTAAAGAACAAATTTCTACTTGTAAAACATTTGTATTCCTGCGTGAATTAGAATATTTGGCTTCAAATGGATTGATTAAAGGTGGTGACATCGATAATGCAATCATTTTAGTTGAACGCGATGATGTAAGTCAAGAAGAACTAGATCGCTTGGCGAAAATTTTAGGTAAAGAAGATTTAGAAGTAAAGGTAAAAGGAATCGGAACGCTGAATAATTATCAGATGAAATTCCAAAATGAGCCTGCGCGTCACAAATTACTAGATATCGTTGGAGATTTAGCTTTGGTAGGTAAACCAATTAAAGCACATATTTTAGCAGCTCGTCCGGGTCATTCTGGAAATACAAGATTCGCTAAAGTATTGAAAGATCAAATCAAGAAACAAAAAAATGCGCCAAGAAAATTTGATTTAACAAAGGAGCCATTATATGATATCACTGACATTGAAAAAATGTTACCTCACCGTTATCCATTTTTATTGGTTGATAAAGTGATGGAGATTACCGATGACTCAATCATTGGTGTGAAAAACATCACGATGAATGAGCCGCAATTTACAGGCCATTTCCCTGGAAATCCAATTTTCCCAGGAGTACTACAAGTTGAAGCAATGGCACAGTGTGGTGGGATTTTTGCTTTAAGTAAAGTAGATGAAGCACACCTCTACTCCACTTATTTTATGAAAATAAATAATGTCAAGTTTAAGCAAAAAGTTATTCCAGGGGATACGATTGTTTTTGAACTAAATTTAATCTCTCCAATGCGCCGTGGCCTAGTTAATATGGCTGGAAAAGGTTATATTAACGGAAAATTAGTAGTAGAAGCTGAAATGCTAGCACAAGTAATTAAAGATAAAGTAGAAAATGATCAGTAAACTAGCGTCTGTTTCATCTAAAGCTAAGATAGGAACTGATGTCACCGTTGAAGCATTTACATCAATTTCTGAAGATGTAGTTATTGGTGATGGCTGTCATATCGGTCCAAATGTCACAATATATCCGGGTACCCGAATTGGAAGTAATTGCAAAATATATCCAGGTGCCGTTATAGGTGCTATCCCCCAAGATCTTAAGTTCGGCGGAGAATATACTACTGTAGAAATAGGAAATAATACGACTATTCGCGAATGTGTAACTATTCACAGAGGTACGACAGAAAAAATGAAAACCTCAGTAGGTGATAATTGTCTACTGATGGGCTATGTTCACGTTGCCCATGATTGTAAATTAGGGAATCATGTCATTTTAGCGAATTATGTTGGTCTTTCTGGACATGTAACAATTGATGATTACGCAATTATTGAAGGAAAAGCAGCAGCGCAACAATATGTTCATATTGGAACGCACTCTTTTGTCGCTGGTGCAAGTTTAATTCGTAAAAACATCCCCCCGTTTGTGCGTGCTGCACGTGAGCCTTTGAGTTACGCAGGAATCAATGCTGTTGGCTTGCGCAGACGAAACTTTTCTGATAGCGACGTGAAAATTATTGAAGATATTTACAGAATTCTATTTGTACAAAACAACAATATTTCAAACGGTTTGCAATGTTTAGCAACTGAAATGCCAGAACATCCTTTAAAAACATTAGTTGTTGATTTCGTAAAAAACAGTGATAAGGGAATTATTCGTGGATTAATGTAATCCATACTCCTCTATTTTTATTTAAAATATTCATTTAAAACCTCACATTCAATTGGTTAAACGCGGTCAAACAATAGAGCTTACCATCGAGGATTTAGCTTTTGGTGGTAAAGGAATTGCACGTATTCACGATGACAATGGTGCTTTTATACTTTTCGTTCAAAATACTTTCCCTGGACAAAAAGTGCTGGCTAGAATTACAAAGAAAAGGAAGAAACATGCGGAATGTAGTTTATTGAAAGTTTTAGAAAGATCTCCACATGAAGTTGAATCTTCCTATCAAGAAATTAGCGGCGCTCCTTATATTCACGTTCCTCCAGCAATTCAAGAAGAGCAAAAAGAAAAGGTAACTTTAGAAGTTTACCGTAGACTTGCCAATCTTCAAAACATCGATGAAATATTTGATGAATTTATCCCTTCTCCTGATCATTATCACTATAGAAATAAGATGGAATATTCCTTTTCTTGTATCGAACATGATATTCAAACAGATGAAGAGATTGATGATGCTTTTGCTTTAGGATTTAAACACCGAGGAACTTGGTGGAAAGTAGAAAGTTTAAATAAAGCATCTGGATTGTTTGATGAACAATGGGAAAACTTCTTGAAAGAATTTAGAGAATTCTTGTTTAAAACTGGACTTCCAGCGTGGCACCCGCCAAGAAAAAATGGATTTTTCAGACATATAGTAGTTCGTAAATCTTTTCATGAAGATAAATTATTGATTAATCTTGTCACTTCATCTCAAGGTGTTAAAGACTTTAATCTTCAATCTGTTGCTGATTTTTTACAAGAAAAAATGGGCAATAGAATCGCAGGATTTCAGCACACAATAAACGACAACGTTGCCGATAGAGCGAAAATAGAAAACGGAGATTGTGTTTTAGCATTTGGTAAAGACCATGTTATAGAAGAACTCAATGGACTATTTTTTGAGATAAGCATGGAAAGCTTCTTCCAAACAAACCCTAAAAGCGCTGAACGACTATACAATAAAGCATTGGATTATGTTTTTGAAGGAGATCGTTCTTTAAAAGGAAAAGTCGTGATGGATTTATTCTGCGGTACAGGAACAATTGGGCAATTGCTAACACAACGTACAGAAGACACGAAAATTGTTGGTGTAGACATCGTGGCAGAGGCTATATCAGATGCAAAAAGAAATGCAAAAAGGAATAATATTAGTGGAATTGAATTCTACGCCGCTGATGTTGGAAAATTCTTAAAAGCTTATCCATATTACGAGGGAAAAATTGATACGATTGTATTGGATCCGCCAAGAGCTGGAATCGCTCCAAAAACACTTTTAAAAGTAATTCAATTGGGCGCTGAAAGAATTGTTTACATTTCATGCAACCCTTCAACTCAAGCAAGAGATATTAAAACACTTGAAGAAAACGGTTACACAACAAAGAAAATTAGTTTAATAGATCAATTTCCACATACAAGCCACATTGAGGCTATTGGATTATTCGAAAAATAGAAAATTGTTACTTGTGGATATAAATTTTCCAATCTGCAATTAACTTGTCAAAAAGTTCTTTGTTTTGTTCGATGTAAGATTCACCATCTGAAATAAGCGCTTGAATATTTTCGGGAGTTGCGTTGTCCATTTGTGGATTTGCATTAACAATTTTAGGTTGAAATCTATAATAAATCAAGTTATCATTGCTCTCTCCTTTTTGACGCAAGGAAGTATCTACTAAATCAACATCTTTCTCAATATCATCATACATTTCTCCAACAAGCTGACCAGTTCCAAAGCTCAACAGTAAATAGGCTTCGTCAGGAAAGTAGGTCTTGGTATGACTAAACGCAATTCCAGAAGGGTTTTTAGCTGCCATAATTCCGTCGATCAATTCAAATCCATCTATTCTTACTGAAGGAAAATAATCAGGGACTGCACTACATGCAGCCAATGCAGTACTTAATTCAATAGAAGACAACTCTACTTTGTTGCGTCCAAATACAAATGGAAGTTTTGTGGTTTTGTCATAACTCACAAAAGCATAATTGGTATCTAAATCTGAAAGTAAAATGTTTTTAAAACGCCTTTTAAGAACAAGTCTTAAACCTTCTGAACCTTCATGGGCTGGATTGGACAAATTGAATAACTGTGGACCTCTTAAAGTGTAAAGTGCCAGTAAGTCATCGATTGAATAAAGATTACGATTGTTTTCTTTGACAATTAATCCAGCTGAAATAATGGCTCCTGTAGATGTTCCAGCGATTAAATCAATAGTACTACAAAGATTGTCTCCAAGATCATTTGCTTTAATTAGAGCATCAATATGATTAAGAATAAGAAGCGGTATAACGCCTCTTATCCCTCCTCCGTCTATTGAGACAATTACTTTTAGTTTTCTTTTATTCATTTTATTAAGATAGATAAAAGAACAATATAATCCTATTCATATTTTCACAATATTATCAAATTATCTTACAAGTAATCTTCTACCAATTTTTAATGTTGTTGTTGGTTTTATATTATTGAGTCGGCACAATCTACTAATCGTTGTTTTATTACGTCTTGCAATATGACCCAAAGTGTCACCACTACTTACACGATAATATGCTTCTGAAACCTTTGCAGAAGAAGCCACCAAAGTATGGCCTTTACCTGCTGTTAAACCCGTTGAAGAATGACTAGGTTCAGCTCCCGGTCGAAACAAACCATTGTGAACAAACAGATTCTCATCTCTGATGTGCTTGTTTTTAAAATCGATAAACTCTTCAGGATTCATTGGTGCGTCATAGAAACGTGTTTCAAAGTGTAAATGTGAACCATACGAATTCCCTGTATTGCCTCCAAGTCCTATAGGATCACCAGCCTTTACAAATTGATTTGGAACAACTGTTAATTCTGATAAATGCGCATAAAAAGTCTCTAGGCCATTGTAGTGGCGAATAATCACTAAGTTACCAAATCCTGATTTATTAAATTTAGAATACCTTACTTTACCATCAAAAGCAGCAACTACAGTATCCCCTGTATTAAGACTGATATCAATTCCGTTGTGGTAACGACCTCTTCTAAAACCATAACGGGATGTTACTTTCCCATCAAATGGAATTACAAAATCAGAGTATTCTGAATCTGTAACACACAACCAAAGTGTATCTTTCATTAAGGACAAGTCGTTCGATTTATTGGAGGAGTAACATAATTCACTATCCCATGGCCATTCATAATTCAATAAAGAATCATTTGTAAAATAATCATGAACTAAGTCATTTAAAACTCCGTCAAAAGCCAAATCATCAAGGTATTCCCATGTGTGATTATCGTACATTAATATTTTTCCATTAGGAGAGTCTATTGTGTCTTTTACTGTTTGAGCAGATAATGTATTCACCATTGCAAAGAGAACAGCTATTATGAAAAAATACTTCATTAATGTGCTAGTGTTTATCAATCGTAAAATTATGATTGAAATTAGTGAAGCAAATTTAAAACTTAAACCAATCGATTATTTTAATGAATGTTAAAAGTTGTAAACAGAATAATCATGAAAACTCTGCTGCAAACTCTTCTATAGCATATTGTAGTTTCATCTGTGTACTTTCTTGAGAGCCAAAGAAAGAGTAGAGGATTTGTTGTTTATCATTCATTAAAACCCAATGAGGAGTTCCTTCACAATTAAAAAAGTCATATAGCTCATGATTGTTCTCTCTGTAGATTTCGATAGGACTTTCTTGATCTGTAAAGACAGACAAAACTTCCTCTTTGGAGAAATATTCTTTTCTAAAACTCGAATGAATTACGGTTAATGCTAAAAATGGATGCGCTTTATGAAATTTATAAGCCAGTGGTATTGCTCTTCCTGTGCAACCCAAACAATTGGTGTTGTAGAAAAGAATAAGATTCAATTTATTTTTTCGAATCAGTGAAGACAAAATATGTTTTTCACTTTTAAGATCAGTTAATTCTACAATTGGAAGTTTCATTTAATTATTTAAAACAAAGTTAGCCTTTTTGCGCATGTTTTAAAGTGTGTTTTGTTACGCAATAAATTAAATTATCTAGTTCTACCCTTATTTTAATGGTAACAATTAATTTAATGGACAGTTGCTTAAAACCAATACGATTTTAGTTTAATACAATTGCTGCCATTAAAAGTGAATTATTGATATTTGAAACCTTGTGCTTAGTCTTTCATAAATTCCAAGTTCGAAGCGCTTGGGATTCCACAGCGAAAGATAAGTTATCATGTGGAATCCCTCTTCTCTATGAAAGAGTGGAAGCGAATGGGGGCATAGATACCACGAAGTCGCAGCGAAGCTAATCTCATGGCACGCAGCATTCGCTTTGGTCCCGACAAAATTCGTTGGGATTGTTTCGTTTTTTCATCAACAGACCGAAGGGAGCTCACAGCATGTCCCGAGAAATCGGGAAACACGATTGATAATTTACAAAAGTGAGTAATAACCGACGCGAAGCTAGTTCACTTCGGTAAGTTCTGCGCAGCGCATGAAAACAATTGAACCGCAGCGAAGCAAGCTCATGAAGGCAATAAAAAATAATTAAGAACTGAATAAAAGCTTTAAACAATTGAATAAAAAAATAACCGCAACGAAGCAAGCTACCACTGAGTATTTAATCAACCATATAGATCTCAAAAAAAGGGATTCCTCTATTTTTTAAAACCTTTGGTTTTTAAACCTTGATATTTAAGATTTGATTTACATAATTTAATTTTAAAAAAACAACCAAATCCTACTTGATTTTAAAGCATTGAAAGACTACCACGCGGGTATTGTTTTAAAAACAAGCACCATATTCGCTTACGCTATCAGCTGGAACCAAACTCATGAACAGTTACTAAGCTTTTTTTTAATATTTTATGAAGGGGAAATTGAGATCCCTCACAAATGTCGCTTTACAACAAGTTGATAAAGCATCATTTGCAAAGGATGACAGGGTTTGTAGAATTGGTTCAAAAAAGAGTTAAGTTTAAATATAAATTTCACCCTTTACTGATGAAGTTTACTTTAATCGGTCAATAGTGAATTGTAATAATTTCTATTAAAAATAGAATTCTTATTGTAAGCCTTCCATTAAAATAAGGGTAGAACAAATTATCTTAATTCAGTCTATACTATTTTACTTGCACTGTGATTTTAGAGGATGCCTCAGCGGAAAGGTTTAAATTATTTCCGTTTAATAAAATTTCTGTAGAATGATCAAACTCAAAACGGTCTTTTACTATCACAGATACTCCTAATTGAATTCCGTGTTTATCTAAATATTTTAGAAAGGAAGCCGAGTTGTCCGCCACGCCAGTAACTGTTGCTGGGACATCAATTTCCAAATCTATTAATTTATATGTTTCTTCCCTTTGAGCAATAGTACCATTTTGATCTGGAATAGGATCTCCATGTGGATCAAATTTAGGGAAGTCTAAAAACTCATCTAACCTATTGGTCAATTTAACCGACTGGATATGTTCTAACTGCTCCGCTATTTCATGAACTTCCTCCCATCCAAAGTTTAACTTTTCAACTAAAAATGTTTCCCAAAGACGGTGTTTTCGAATCGTCTTCAATGCGACTTCTATACCTATTTCAGTTAACTCGCAGCCTTTATATTTTTCATAAATTATAAAAGACTTTTCAGACAACCTTCTTACCATATCAGTAACAGAACTCGCTTTGGTATCCATTTTATTGGCCAAATCATTTGTTCCAACAGGTTTGCCTAATACTTTCTGTAGATAATATATGGCTTTGATGTAGTTTTCCTCGCTCTGCGTTAAGTAATCCATTCGGCATAATTAATTAGTGCACAAATATAAATACTTATTTAGTTTTATCTAAAAATAGTCATTCCTAATCTCAGCGAAATTTTAAAATTACTTGAACAGGATTTGTTTAAACAAAAAAGACCGCTATTACTAGCAGCCTCTATTCGTAATTTTATATGCAGAAAATCTATTTCAGTATAGTTACAGTTCCACTAAATTCATATTTATTGTCATTTTCAAAATCGTAAGCTTTGACAGTCCAAATATATGCCCCGTCTTTTACAATTTTACCATTACCATAAGTACCATCCCATTCTCCTTCAGGATCTAAAGATTCAAAAACTTTCTCTCCCCATCTATTAAAAACTTCAAGTCTGAAATTTTGTACATCAATCCCTTGCAATTGGACTTTCCAAGTATCATTAATACCATTTCCATCAGGGGTAAATGTATTAGGAGAAAATACCAAGATTTCGTTTTCTATTCTTACTAACTTTTGTAATGTATCATTGCAGCCATATCCATTTTCAACAACTAAAATTAAAGGATAGTTTTTAATCTCATTGGAATATTCAAATGTTGGATTTTGAATTGAAGAATAATCTGGATTTGCACCTTCTGCAAACCATTCATATGATCCAATATCACTTCCTGATTGGCTATATGCTGTAACCTTTGGCTCAAAGATAGAAGCAGGATTTGGATTCACATAAAAACTAGCTTCTGGATAAGGAAAACCTTCTATCAAACCAGAAAATGATTTTAAATATACACATCCACGGCTTGTCACAACTTCCATATCGACACCATAAACTCCTTTACCAAACTCGTGAACAACTGAATTTTCACCTGGAATTGTATCTCTATCACCATCGGTATATTTCCAAATCGTATAATCAATTGTTTCAGTAGTATTTGTGACATTATCGAATGTTACTTCAATTGGGAAACATTCTCCTGTTTTATCTGGTGATAAACTTGGATCTACCTCCTGAGGATAATCAATCACAACACATTCTATAGCTACTGGAGATCCACATTGTTCGCTCAAGGTCAAACAATATTCAGTAGTCGCTGCAGTAGGAGTTACGAAAACAGAATTTCCGATTGTAACGTTTTGATTATTTGAAGTCCACGTATATATATAAGGACTACTTCCTCCTGCACCTTGCGCAAAAAGCTGAACTGAATCATCAATACAAATTATCGTGTCTTGTGATATTTGCCCAACAGAAAGCGCTGTTGGCTGATCCATAAAAATATCTTCTGTAACTACACAACCATTATCATCTGTAATAGTAACCGTAGTTGTTCCAAAAGCTAAATCAGTCGATAATTCTGTAATAGAACTTGAACCTGTCCAGCTGTAAGAATAAGGAGCTGTTCCATCCGTTACTGCTATCTCAGCAATTCCGTCATTCCCGCTATTGCATGTCACATCTACCTGATTAACAACCTGAATACTCATTCCAGGTATTTCCGAAACCAATACAGTCACTGTCTCTGAACATCCAATACTTGAAGTTATTATACATTCATAAGTTCCAGCACTTAAACCTGAAGCTGTAGTTGTAGTTTGGTTATTTGGGTCGTTCCACTGATAGGTTACCGCACCTAGTAAAGGGACCATATCAGCAGTAGCAGTTCCATCAGAACCACCTGGACAAGAAACTGGAGTGACACTAGAAGGATAATTTGCTGGTGTATCTCCAACTGTAACATTTGTTGAAGAAGAGCAGCCGTTGGCATCTGTCATTTGAACGGTGTAGGTTCCTGCAGAGACATTATTAACTGTTTGTGTTGTTGCGTTTCCTAAACCTGGCCAAAGGTAAGTGAAAGGCGCATCACCAGAAACTGGTGTCGCTGTTACACTTCCTATTCCTGCAGAACATAAATCATCCACTGCTGATGCTGAAACACTTGAAGTTAATCCAGTGATGAACGAGGTATCAGAAACTGCTCCAACTTGAGATTGACAATTGCTACCAGTGACTGTTAAAAAGTATCCAACAGTTCCGTTCGAAGCGCTAGGAACATTCAATATACCATTATTATATGGGAACGTTTGTCCGTTTGTATTTTCCCAACCGTAATTTGCATTACCAGAAAGTATAACCTTATAGGGTGTTGTAGTGTTTGTGTAAGCTGCAGTATTCGTTGGACTAGTTGGCTCAAATAATCGGCCATCATTCGTTGCTGTCCATTGTGAGTTATTTCTACCAGAAGTTATTGAAGCTGCAGAACCCGCATTATTTTGTACACCTTGTATTGCTAAACCACCATTCCAACCGTTATTTATAGTTTTATTACCTATATGATATTCAATATTATTGCTTCCTTCAAAGAAAATAATTGACAAATAGTTACAATCAGTAGCGGAAAACATAGGCACATTAGCATACACCACATAAAATTCTCTATTGGGAGCTGTCCCTATAGTTTCATAGAAAACAGAACCTCCTGCGCCTGGATTGATATCTGAATAACAAATCATTGCGGCGTTAAGTGCATCATTATTGCTAGTGGTAGGCAATGTTCCTGTTCCCGTAAGTGTATATGCATTGTAACCGTTAGCAAATGAAGTATTAAAAGAAACAAGACCATTAGAGCCTATGACACATTGGGTATAAGTATTACCATAGAAACTAAAAGAAAATCCAATATTAATAGCCGCAGACCAGGAATCATCTGATAATGAAACAGTCGTTGAGTTCTGCAAAACTATTGCTCCACCCCCTGGAATTGCAGTACCTCCACAATTATCAATTTGCACGTTTGTTCCAGCACAAACTGTTGCATCAGTTCCTAAACAAACTGTTGTTTGCGAAATCGCATTTGCTGATGCAAAAAACATAGAGATTCCTATAAATAATTTCTTAAACATAATTTAGTCTTTTTCTTATTGCTAAAACGTTCTGTAAACGATTAGAGTTGTGTCTTTTTAATTATTATTTAATAATAAATGAAAGTAAACTATCAGAATAATTTTCTAATCCCATAAAAGTGGGTACATCATCATGCCCCGCCCCTGAAACCTCACTTTTCATTTTCCAGTTTATATTGTGATTATTATAAACTAATCTACCATGTGTTTCCATTGATAAAAAGTTATCATTCACTCCATGCAACCAGTATAAAGGCACAGTACATTTCTTAATTTGTTCCGCGTTATCAATTTTAGTATTCACAAAATAAGAAGCAGGCATATTTAGTAAGGCCGCATCTTGAACCATTACCTCACTACTTGCAAAAGGAGCTTCAAGAATTATTTTACTGGGGTTCATAACAAAAGGCTTATCACCTACTGATTTAGTTGCTGGAGCACTTCCTAAAGAATAGCCGTAAATAATTAATCGATTATCGGTCAATCCTTTCTCTGAGAGCCATTTCATTGCTCCATCTGTTGCAGCATAAACATTTGACTCGGTAGGATTACCTTCTGACAAACCATAACCTGGATAATCAAACATTAATACTCCAAATCGACCCTGCTCACCAACATGACTCAATAATTTTTGTCTTGGCCAATAATGATCCATATGGTCTTTGTTACCATGACAATATAAAATGACAGTATCAGAATTAATATGATTGATATTTCCAACGAAAATCGCTGAGATGTTAAGATTTTCGCCTTCATCTTCAACTTGGTATTCAAACAAATGTATATCACTATTTGGGACAAGATAATCTATTGGAAGCTCCAATGATAAATCACCACCGTAACTGTCTAGTTTATATTCTGTAATAGAATTGTCATTATTAAACAGAAAACTATCTAGTCTTTTTCTACATCCCATTAAAAGAAATAGAATTCCTATGAAACTTATTAAATACAACTTTCTCATTTGACTAAAATTTTCTAATTAAACCTAAATAAAACCCTGTGGAACCATTTTTACCTGTCAAGCTAACATAGTCCAGCACAACACTCTCATTGGGAGAAAAAGGAGCAATTAATTTCAGTTCTGTTTTCAATGTCCATTTTTTCCAATTCAGATCATGTCCAATATTTAGCATAGGAACAACAATAGTTTGTTGACTTTCACCATGCGCTTTTACGCCATCTAATTCGTACCATGTTCCAATTCCAAAATAGAGCAGATTTGCAACTGAGTTACCATTGGTGAGCAGATCTTCTTGTCGTATTCCTTTGTGATTATATCTAAAGTAATAATGTGCATCTAATTTTGGCCAGAATTTAAAGTTGTTTTCAAAAACATCAAAAGCAGAATTAAAGCCTAGCATTGTTGAAACCCCGTGTTTATTTCTTTTACTTTTCCAAACACCATAAGTGGCTCCTGCCCCAATTTGAGCAACTCCAAAAATAGCGGCTGTTGTGAACCAACTTCCATGCACAGTTAATCTATTTGTTAGTCCACGTCCATAAGTTATGGACGAAAAAGGCAGAGGTGTTGTGGCTACCCCAGGAACTTTTACAATTGGCCCTCCAACATCTACTGCTATTGCACTTTGATATCTTTTAAGTGGTTCTACAAATCTGGCTGGTCCACAAGAACTCAAAATAAATAAAGTAAGCAAGAAATAAAATATAGATTTCATATTTCAAAAATAGATATTTTTATGAATATTCGAAAACTTATTATTTAATTACTTATGACCAATGCCAGTATGTGCTGTTATAGTTGTTTTAATTAACAAAAAGCCTTACAAAATCTATTAAAACTTAGAATAACAAAGGCTAGTGACACAGCGTTTTTATAAAAGACTTAAAGCTGAAGAATGATCTTACCAACACTATTTATATTTATAGCGAAAGTAAAATCAAAATATCCACCTAAATCAAAGTTGCTATAACTACTTAGATTTTAAAAAAGGACTTAAATAATCTTTGCCATAAAAAGTCAAATACTACATTACGTTCGTTTTTAATTGCAGTTATTTATAAATATAAACGCCTGACAATTAAAACTTCACAAGCCTTGTCTTTAACGTCATCTTATCAAAGACTTAAAGATGTGGAGTTTTCTGCAAAGCACTCCGTATATTTTTGGTATTTTGTAACATTGAAAATACTATAAAAAGAAAACTATGTTGAAAATCGATATGCACACCCACATCATTCCCAAAACGTTACCTGACTGGACAAAAAAATTTGGCTATGGTGACTTTATATTTTTAGAGGAAAGAGATGATGGGAAAGCAGACATGATTCAAGGTGGGAAATATTTCAGAACGATTAAAGAAAATTGCTGGAAAGAGGATTTACGTGTTGAAGAATATAAAGAATTCAATACTTCGGTTCAAGTGGTATGCACAATTCCAGTTTTATTTTCTTATTGGGCAAAGCCTAAAGATGGTTTGGAAGTCAGCGAATTTTTAAATGATCATATTATTGATTTAGTCAATCGCTATCCAAAAAATTATATTGGATTAGGAACAATTCCAATGCAAGACAGCGAATTAGCAATTCAAGAAATAGAGCGCATTGCAAAATTAGGAATGAAAGGTGTTCAAATTGGTTCTAATATTAATGGACTCAATTTAAGTGAAGAACGTTTCTTTCCAATTTTCGAGGCATGTGACCGTTTAGGAATGGCAGTGATGATTCACCCTTGGGATATGATGGGGTTTGATGATATGCAAAAATATTGGTTACCATGGCTTGTAGGAATGCCTGCGGAAACAACTCGAGCAGCTTGTTCTTTAATTTTTAGCGGAACTCTAGAACGTTTACCAGGATTACGTGTTTGCTTTTCTCACGCAGGAGGCTCTTTACTTTCAACAATTGGCAGAATTGAACATGGGTTTAATTGTAGACCCGATCTGGTAGCCATAGACAATCCAGTAAATCCAAGAGATTACATTGGTAAATTTTGGATTGATTGTATTACCCACGATATTGACATTTTAAAATATTTATTAAAAATGCAAGGAAGTAAAAAGATATGCCTAGGTTCTGATTATCCTTTCCCATTAGGTGATCTTGAAATTGGTAAGTTTATTGAAGACAGTGATTTATCACAACAAGTTAAAGAAGATATTTTCGGAAATTCTACGGTAGAATGGCTTAAATTGGATAAGAATAACTATATTTAATGTAATTATAATGAAATTATGAAAACAATAACTCTAGTCCTTTGGTCATTTACTGCTCTACTTCTAGGCTCATGTGGTAATTCAAAAGAAATAGATGACAAAAAAAATGAAACCGTGCCGAAAGAAGTTACTCATCAAGATATTAGCGGAGTCGATTTTTATGCTAATGCAGAAGATGAGTCATGGAAGTTATCAATTACTTTCGATGAGGAAATTGTATTTACTGACACCAAAAACAATATTCAATTCTCATCTAAAAATATTGATAAGCAAGTAGCTCAAGGAGCAGATGTAGTTAATATTTCAGCTAAAAGCAAGACCCATGTATTTCGCATAAACATTGACATAGCAGAATGTAAGCACGATGGAAAACAAGTGAACATAATGGTGAGGAAAATTAGTGAAAAAAACGGACTAGATTATAACGGATGTGGTTATTACCGCGGCAGTCCTCAACTTCATAACATTTGGGCACTTCATCAAATCAATGGAAAAGAAATCACTGCAGATCAGTTTCCTAACGAACTTCCTCATTTTGAGTTCAACTTGGAAACAAAACAAATTAGCGGATTTGCAGGATGTAATCAAGTAAACGGAAAAATAAAATTTGAATACAGTAAGGTTATTATTGAGCCATTGTCTTCTACAAAAATGTATTGCGGAGAAACTTCTACAGTTGAGGAAGACATTTTAAATATTTTAAGAAGCGGACCAATTTACAGTATAAATAATTTACAATTAACTCTTGAATCGGTTGAAGGGAGTATCATACTTAAAAAAGTTGACTAATGAAAACTGAAAACGATGATAAATCACCAGCGCAATTTGAAGGAACAAGTTCTTCATCATCGGCTGAAAATAATACTAAGAAAATGACAAATACGAAAAAACCTTTTTGGAAAAGACATCTTATGAGTCTGTTTTTACTGTTGTTAATCATCGTGAGTATAATCTGGGGATATGCTGCAAATAGAGCTACAATATCTTCTTATGAGAAGCAAATTACGGAGATTAATACATCGCATCAAGAGAAGCTGAAAGAAATTAAAGGTGTGCACCTAAAAGAATTGCTAACTACGCTGGCATTAGCTGTTCGCAGTGAAATGATTGCTCAAAATATGTTTCAAATAAATCAATATTTTAATCAATCACTTAAAAATGTGAATGTTTCAAAATTGGTTATAGTTGATCAGAATACTGGAAAAGTACTCTTAAGCACTAACAGAAAGGATGAATATGAAGCTTTTGATAAAAAAGTATTGGTTCGTACAAAGAAAACAATATTGAAAACTTATGGTAATTCAACCTACGCTGCCACTCCAATTATGGGATTAAATACCCAATTAGGTGTATTAATTATACAAGTGGATTAAAAAGACAATAATAATATTTAAAGCATTCTCACTTTGAGAATGCTTTTTTTTGATTTTTTTTTGATTTCATACCTGCAATATTTTGAGACCTTCCTAGAAATTAAGTTCATGATAATCAGTGTTTTGAAGCCTTACCTCTTTTGATTCTTAACCTTTAAAATAGGTATAACACCAATATACTTCAACTGCTACATTAGCAATACCACAAATATAAATTAGCGTTTTTAAGACCAAGGTGAAAACTGAATGAAATTGGAACCATTCTTGCCTTACAATTACCAAATTAAAAGAAATGTGTATAAAAGAAACGAAAATGCCGAAATGGAAAAAAGAGTTGTCTAAAGCTAAGTCTTTTGATGCTGCTTTAACTGAATTAGGAATAAATGGAGCATTCTTAAATGCAAAAGAAATTGGTCAAGAATTGAAGTCACCTACTAAAGTTGATTCTAAACCATGCACAGCGGAATAAAACTCAAGAATTAATAATTATTAATTGAATTTCACTACCCTTGCAGAGGTTCATCTAACAAATAATTGTCGATAAACTCACGCACACATCCATCACCGCCTTTGCTGGTTAAAACCAAGTCAACGTTCTTTTTAACTACTGCCACAGCATCTGAAGGTGCAACAGAAAAACCAACACTTCGCATTACCTGAAGATCATTAATATCATCACCAATAATACCCACTTCCGATAAGTCAATATTTAGCTTTCTACACCAAGCGTTTAGAATATCAATCTTAGGATCACGTCCAACATAAAGGTGTTCGATTTTCAAGAGTTCAGCTCTTGCTTTTACCATCTCTAATTTAAAACCAGAAGAGATTATTCCGACATCAATACCAGACTTTTTTAATGCCATGATTGCCATTCCGTCTTTGGCGTTGTATTTTTTGATTTGATCGCCATTCTCAGTAAAAAACATTCCAGCATCTGTCATGACTCCATCAACATCTAAAATAAGCAACTTAATTTTCTTTGCTTTTTGAACATCAACTGTCATATTATAGAACAGTAAATTGATATAATCTATATTTTCTCTATAACAAAAAAGCTCAAGCGTGCCTATAGTCAAATCTTCAACTTTAGACACCTTGTTCTCTTTTAAAAATTGCGCTAAGCTACTTTTTTTTTTTGCTAAAACAGCCTCAATATTTGCGGTTAATAATTTCATTATACAATTTTATATCCTACACTATTCGCAACCGGTTCAATTGCTGTTTTCAATGCTTTAAACTGGTCATGAGATAATTGTTGCGCAGCATCAGACTTCGCAACGGAAGGATCTGGATGTGCTTCAATTAATAAACCGTCAATTCCCATTGCTACGCATGCTTTAGCTAGTTTCTCAACTCCATAACGATAACCTAGCGCATGACTAGGATCTAATATAATTGGCAAGTTGGTATATTCTTGTAAATATGCTACTCCACAAAGGTCAAGAGTAAACCTTGTTTTTGTTTCAAATGTTCTGATTCCGCGTTCACACAAAATCACTTGATCGTTCCCTCCTGCTAGAATAAATTCAGCTGCTTGAACAAACTCTTGCAATGTCGCTCCAAATCCACGTTTCAACAAAACAGGTTTATTGATTTTGGCACAAGCACGTAAAATCCCTTGATCATACATCGCTTTTGCACCAATCTGAATGATATCACTATGTTCAATAACATCTTGCACATGTGTTGCATCCCTTACTTCGGTAATTACACTTAAGCCATGCTCTTCGCGCATTTGAGCCAAAAGTTTCAAACCTTCCAAACCTAAACCTTGAAAACTGTAAGGAGATGTTCTTGGCTTATAACATCCACCACGCAATGTTGTTAAGCCTAAAGTCTTAATTAAATGAGCACTTTCTTGAATCTGCTCTAAAGACTCAACAGAGCAAGGACCGCCTATAAGAATCGTGTTTTTTGTATCTCCACCAATTTTCAAACCACCGATATTGACTTCGCGTGTTTCTTTTTGAAATTCTCGAGATGCCAATTGCATATCATTGGCAAAAGCCCAGTTTTGATCAACTTTATCTTGCAACGTTAAAGGCACTTCTTTTACGGAAGACGAAGTAATTAAATGTTCACTTCCTTTGTAAGTTATGTGAAATGCTTTGAGCTCTTCTGCGAGCTTTGCAGCTTCCGCACTATAAACTGATGTATTAAGTTTTAAAATCATATTTCTCCTTTAATTAAGTTGATAAAGGTAACAATACCTTTTGCTTTATTATTCTTATCTATCACAGGCAAGTACATTACTGGATAGCTTTGCGCTCTCACCAAATTAAGCATTTCATCGACATTTGCTTCTGAATCAATCGTTATTGGATTCCGATTAATCATGTCTTTAACATCCAACCCTGGAATATCTTGAAAGTTTTTAATCAATGCTTTTCTTAAATCAGCATTTGAAATAATTCCTTCAAATGCGCCTTCCTTTTCTATCAAAGTAAAACCTTGTTTCCCATTGTCAATTGCCTCTAGAACTTGCTTAAATGTTATATTCTCGTAGGTTACATTCGGACATTCTTCGATTGGAATCATGAAGTCCTTAATCTTAAATCTTGATTCGATTGCTCTTTTCGTAAGATCCATTAAAGCATGCCCAACACTTGCTCCTTTAAACAAAAAGCTTCCTGAAACAGAAGAATGCACCCCCATATTTCGCAAAATAAATGATACCTCTCCATTTACTCCACCATCTACATGAACATTCTTATTTGGATATTTCTTTTTAAATTCTCTTATCTTTCTAAAATTTTCTGGATCAAAAACTCCACCACTTTGACCAGGAATTGTAGCCATAAAAAGCACAAAATCAAAAGAATTGTATTCATCAAAGGCCGATACTGGAGTTGGTGTAATTAAAGCTAAACCTATTTCTCCTTTGATATCAGATGGAATTTCTAACTTTTCTGATAATTGTTCATATTGAAAAGTCACATATTCCACAGGGTGTTTTCTCAAGAAATCAAAATACTTATCAGGAGTTTCGGTGATGATATGTAAATCGATTGGCATATCACACCAAGTTCTAATTTTAGCGATATCCTCAAAAACGCTAACATCATCATTACAATCTACATGTAGTAAATCAACTTGATGCGCTTCAAGATCGAGGATAGTTTCTTTTAAGGTTCTCTTTTTGTCAGAGTATATAGATCCTGAAATTTTCATAATTATCTTTTTAAAATTGGACGAAAGGTATTGTCGGTAATCATAATTTCCACGTCCTCGTGAAATATTTCTTTTCCCAAATATCTTTCTAATGCTTGTAACATGGCCTCTTCTTGAATATTAAATGCATCTGAATGATACATTTCTCTTTCAATAAGTTTAACAATAATAGATTGTTCTCCTTTTTCTAGTTGAATAACCTGCTTCTCCTCCCCTATAAAACCTTTATTTTTCCAGAACTGAGAAAAGCTTATTGCTTTATCTTTCTCTACACCTTCCAAAAAGTAAACGCTTAAATTCCCATTATCAACGCGGTCCCCCATAGAGATTCCACAAGCCTGCAAAAGTAATGCAACTAAGAATACAACAATCCATTTTCTCATGATGTTCAAAAATATAAAGATAATCTTAATGAGTATTGCTTTATAGGGGAAAAAGATGTAGAAATGTAATTAAAATTGAATCAACTGATGTTTTGAATTCCAATTGGGTTATTGGTAACAAAATATTGAATGATTATTTTCTAAGAATAACTACCATTTATGGTTCTAGCCTGATTTTAATCGTAGCCATTAGAATCAAATATTTATTATTCAAATCCAGATGAACCAATCGGTAGAACAAGTGATCTTTTTCAAGGCAAAATAAATTTTAAGCCATTTATATTAGTATTCGATAAGTCATTGTTATTTATTGTCTGGTTGGAAACAGGCGATTTTTATTCCCGATTTTATCGGGATGAGAGGTATTTATTCAATCATAATAATTTTTTGAGGTTTTTCCCGATTTCTCGGGACAGCTATGAGCTTGCTTTGCTGCGGTTTGTTTTCCTTTCTTTAGGAGATACCTCAGCATCAGCCGACAAGATAAAAATTAAAATAAACTCAAAAGCATCAATTTTAATTTTGTTGTGTTTCCGACCAGACACTATTTAGGTGTTTATTTTAGAAGTCCGCTAGCTGGCGGACGACATGCCATAAAGATGGATGTAAGTCCATTCATTATAAAGATTCAATCCTATGAAAAACGCACTTTAAAATTCAACTATGAATCAATATCCCTTAATCGACTAATTTCTTTAAAAAGCGACCTAAAAGACATGAAAATCTATTAAATTTACGGAAAATAAGGAAAGTAAATGAAGCTTACAAATATGGTTTACACAGGGGCCGATGATCGCGAATCTCAAATTGATTTTGAGGCACCGGAAGGCTTCGATTATTCTGAAATCGTGGTATTTATACATGGATATAAAGGATATAAAGATTGGGGAGCATGGAATTTAGTTCAATCTTATTTTGTTTCTAATGGAATGGGTTTTTGCAAATTCAATACGAGCCACAATGGTGGAACGGCAGAAGAAGGAGTTGACTTCCCAGATCTGGAAGCTTTCTCACTCAATAGATACAGTTATGAAGTTGAAGATGTTCAAAATGCTTTGGATTGGATTGAGAAAAAAGTAGATATCACAAATAAAAAAATTCACCTAATCGGTCACAGTCGTGGTGGTGGAGTTGCCATTTTATCAGCAAATGACCCACGCGTTTCTTCAGTAATTACTTGGGCAAGTATTTCAGACATCGGCAGTCGTTTTCCTGAAGGTAAAACTTTAGAAAAATGGAAAGAAAAAGGTTTTTATACGGTAAAAAATTCACGCACAGAGCAAGATATGCCTCATAAATATGCTTTGTATGAAGATTGGTTAGAGAATAAAGATGCACTAGATATTGAATTTAAAGCGCGAAATATTAAAGTTCCTACATTACATATTCATGGAGATGCAGATGATTCTGTTTCGCTAACTGAATCTGAAGCTTTAGGACTTTGGACTGGTGGAAAATTGATTATCGTTAATAAAGCAAATCATACTTTTAATACTTACCAACCTTATTTGGAAGAGGATATGCCTAACAAACTGCATGAAGCATGCGTATTGAGTTTACAGTTTATTGAAACATTGCAAGAGTAACGACTAGAAAATAGATATGTTAGAATCACTGAGAATAAAAATTAGTAAGATGTCGTTGGGAATGAAATTCATCGTTCGTATCATTTATCCTGTTCTGATTTATCTCATTTTCTACTTTATATTGCATGTTAACATACGCCTAGAATTGCAAACCGTTCAAATGCTCTTTATTTTCTTTTGGTTATTGATAGAATGGCAAGTCTTTTTCAAGAAAGCGCAGGAGGAGAAGTAAAATAGCGAAGCTTGATATTTTCTTGTGCGCTTTTGAAAACTAGTTGTCTATTCAAACACTTCTTATCGAGAGGCTTAGTGCTTTATTTTTAGTTCTACTTTACCACTGTATATACCTCTCCATCAACATGCAACAAATAAACGCCTGAAGACAAATTAGTACTGTTGATTAAAACTGAATTTTCGTTGTAATCTACTTCCATTTGTATTTTCTTTCCTTCAATGGTAAATAAGTCTATTACAGAATATTTCTGAGTTCCTTCGATAGTAATTTGATTTCCAAATGGATTAGGATAAACTTTTACAACCTGTTTTACAACAGTTTCCAACACATTAACTAAAGGAGCTCCGTCTGTAATATAGAAATTATCAAAAGCCGCATTTGTAATGTTATTTGTCAACTCATAATTTGAAGTTTGAACAAAAATCTGCATTGTTGAAGTTGGAGTTATATAATCAGATATTTTCATTGATATAGGAATCCATTCTCCAAGAAATGGAAAGTCAAAACCTTGTTTATCAATCTCGACAAGAGTTGTTCCATTAGAAATAGCGATTCTTAATGTATCATTAAATGGCTGATAGCCGTAGAAATTAAAGAACCAACGTTCATAATTTAAAAACGGTGTATTGTAAGAAGTCAAATCAAAAACAGGAGAAATCAATGTCACCTCCCCTTGCATTACACTCACTCCTTCCTCATTTGCTGTGATAAAGCAACTTTCTCCGCAATCGTTTTGACTATCATTATCAGGGGATGACCTCAATGTAGGGTCGGCATTATAAAAAGGAACACCTATTTCCCAATCACCACTAAAAGCTGAAGAAGTTTGAGACCATCCAAAATCAAATGTAAAGTCATCCATATACCCTTCTTCCAATACCAAAGTCAATTCATTATTGGTTGGTGAAAACTCAAAATCAGTACATGCAGTAATTTTCCCCCATTTCCCTGCAGCAACGAAAAAAGTATCAGAATAACTAACACTTTGAGTAACTTCGCCGAAACCATTTGTTTCCATATCAAAAACTACTCCTTGATGAATTAATTTCACTTCTGCACCTAAAATTGGGTTGTTATTATCATCTACAACTTTAACTGTCACATTGTATTGTGACAACGGAATTAATTGAATATCTTGGGTGATAACTGTGTTTGAAATTAGATTTAAAATAACTTCTTGCGGAATAAAACCATACTTATCATAACTTAAAGTTTTATTTCCAGGATCAGCAATTCCAGTTTTATAGGTTCCATTTACTTTAGAAATTTCTGTTTGAGCATCTCCTAAAATAGTAACATCAACTCCTTGAATCGGATTTCCACTATTTGCATTAGTAATTGTTCCTTCAATTCTTGAAGCATAGCCAAAATCAGAACCTAAAATAAAAAGTCCATTTTCAATATCCGTAGCCAAAATCGTTCCCGATGCGAAAAAAGGAAAAGCGCCCCAATTACCAATTGTGTATTTAGCTGTTCCCGGGTAAGTATCGTAACGGCCAACTTCGATCATGTTACTTGGATCAGCGATATCATGAACTACAATTCCATCTGCATAATAAGAAGTGAATAGGAAATCTCCTTTTACATGCGTATTGTGTGGCACTACTCGACTACTAGGGCTGGATTGAATTCTATCAACTTCCACTATATTAGTTGGATCTGAAACGTCATATGCTGCTATATATGCCCTTGAAACTTCGTCAGTTGTAAAAACAAAATTTTGATTATCTGTTGCCCAGATATTGTGTGCAAAACTTGAAGGTGTTACTTGACTTCCCAAAACGATTGGATTGGCTTTATCAGAAACGTCTACGATAGTGAAAAAGCCATCATTGATATGAGCAGCATACAAAGTATCATTCGCCACGTATCCGTCATGAATATACCAAGTATCGAAAGTTCCTACTTCATTAGGCTGCATAGGATTGGTAAATAAATCGAGAATTATAGCTCCACCATTTCCGCGATTACTACCAAAAATATAACCGTATCCATTCTCATCGATGTATAAATTATGTGCAGAAGACCAATAGTTTGAATTGTTGTAATAATTCGTTGTATTGATAATTGGATTATTCGGTAAAGGAGACAAATCAATAATTAACAGACCGTCATCTGCCTCTGTTGTAACGTATGCAAAATCTCCAAAAGTCTTTATATCTCTCCATACACTTACTAATCCTGGCTGCCAAAAAACTTCAACTGGATTTTGTGGGTCAGAAATATCTACCACACTCACTCCTTTTTCTGCTCCAACAAGAGCATATTCATTTCCAAATTCGTCGGTGTAACCCCAAATATCATTTAATTCTGTATCATGTAACACATCATAATCAATGTGTGAGAGGGAATCTAAATTATAATTTTGAGTCCAACTGTTAAGAGATATAAAAAATAGAATTACGAAAAGATATTTCATTATTTAATATTATAAATAAAAAATGAGTGCTAAAATAAATAAGATGACAATCAACAGATATTGCCATATATCAACAAAGTAAGATGAATACTTCTTGAATGTTTTCCACATGCTGTGAATTTAGTTCATTTTTTTAAATTCACTAAATTCCTGAAAGACTAATTTGGGATATTTTTTATTAATAACTTCAAAGGCTACTTTTCCTGACTTCTTTTTTGGTATAGGGTAAATAATAGCAACATGGAAGTCGGGCAATGCATTAACAATCAATTCTAATTCATACAATTTTCTATTCAAACTCGTTTCCCCTAAATCGAAATCTATTCCTTTGATCAGTTTTTTCGCTTTTTGATCTACTAAATCGACAGTTATACTAAGCGGAGAGGAATTCAAGATAAAAGAAATTGGAATATCACTTTCCCATGTTTTAAATTTCGTTGAATGATAAAAGGCTTTCCATTTTAAATGAAAAACAGGTCGTTTTTTTGTTTGAATATTAATAATTTCTCCAAAAAATGATTGTGTTAAGTCGTTAAAGAATTTTGCATCTAGCCATTCATTGATTGTCGTTGGTTTGCTATAAGCGATGGCATTTTTAGAACGTTGAGAAAGTAGCTCCATTTGTTCAACGGTATAAACAGGATCAAACAACAAAATTCCAGCTGCTTCATTTCGATGTTTTCCTACTTTTTCAAATAAAAACTTCAAATGCCTTCTTACCGAAAGAAATGTATTTGGATGAAGCACTTTTTTTAGTAATTCCAAACGTGCATTTGAAATATACATGAATGGCCCTTCGCAACCACCAGCAAGTAATCCGATACTTACCATTTCATCTGTAAGCGAATTTGTTTTGTAATATATAATCGAATAGAATGATTCCATACTTATAATTTCAAGAGATAATTTTCCGCTTCTGCTATTACAAATGTTTTAAAATCTGGTTCAAAACACTGTTTTAATTCGTTCCAATACTTATTTCTAATCGAAGGATATAAACTCACTTGATATTTTAAATCTTTGTAAAGGTTATCATGATGTAAAACTAAAAATTCATCGATTATGTGACCGATATCTTTTTGAATATAGCTAAGTAATTTTCTGAATTCAGCTTTATTTAATCCCAGTTCATTTAGATTTACTGGATGAAATTGAATTCCTTTATTTCCCCCTAAACTTGGATAAGCATCCATTACAAATCTATCTTTCTTACCTGGTAACATCAATTTTCTTGTCGTCGAAAATAGTGGAAAAAAAAGGTTAATCAAATACATTTTAAACAACGTATTGGGATTTAATAAATGGTTGAATTTTCGTTTTGAAGCCCACAAACAATCCATCCAGTCATCAACATTGAGGACTCCTTCAGGTTCTTCGGCTAACAGGTATTTGACTTCTTTGAGTTTAAACATACCTGCTTCCAACATTCCTACTTTAAAGTGCTTATTCAGCAAAGTATAAATTGTTTGAGCAAGTATAAAATCTTGATTTAAGGGTTGAACAAAAACGAATTTCTCCATTTCTGGAGTTAACAGAACAGACGGTGCTGATTTTATGCTATTGGATATCGTTAATGGTCTTAACTCCCGCATTATTTAGCTGTTTTGTTCAACATAGGAACGAAACTAAAATCACCATAAGTTTCTTTTTTCCATTCACCATTTTCCAACTTTGTTAAACGTGTCATGATTTGTTTTTGTCCTTCACCTATCGGAATAACAAGCCTTCCTCCTACTTTTAATTGATCCTGCAATTCTTGAGGAATGAATGGCGCTCCACAAGTGACCAAAATACTATCGTATGGAGCATAAGAAGATTTCCCTTTGTAACCATCTCCATAAAATAAATTTGGGGAATATCCCAAATCAAAAATAATCGGTTTTGCTCTGATATACAGATACTTCTGACGTTCAATTGAAACTACTCTTACACCTATAGCACATAGGATTGCAGTTTGAAAACCACTACCTGTTCCTATTTCTAAAACACGGTGTCCACGTTCTAATTCCAATAATGTTGTTTGAAATGCAACAGTGAAAGGGTGACTAATAGTTTGTTCAGCTCCAATTTGAAATGCCATATTCGTATAGGCTTGATTCATAAATGAAGAATCCAGAAAAAAGTGTCTAGGCACCTTATTAAACGCATCTAAAACGGCTTGATTTTTAATTCCTTTTCCCTTTAGCTCATCAATAAGCTGGCGTCTTAATGCTTTATGTCTATAACTGTCAATCATCGGAACAAAAGTAGGGAAACAATTAATATTTACTTGCATGCAATGGAATTCTTTTGGTAGTATTTAAGTCCTTTTATTCAACTTATAAAGTTGAATAAATTTCAAATTGATTTTCATTTAAAAATTCGAAAAGGCCTATTAAATCCTATTTAGCCTGTATTATTTATCAAAACACTCAAAAATATTATAACACATTATAAAACAATGATTTACATCAATATTTTAAAGAAGAAAACTTCTTTAAAATTGAGTGTTTTTTGATTTACTTTCATACAGCTTCTGCGTT
>Ga0307952_1000197_pt1 | contig 39296 bp, 60 predicted proteins | sample OrgLakmetagen376_FD_201821 | JGI IMG/M metagenome (GOLD analysis project Ga0307952, IMG submission 201821) | Saline water microbial communities from Organic Lake, Antarctica - #376 | ecosystem: Environmental > Aquatic > Non-marine Saline and Alkaline > Saline | place: Antarctica: Organic Lake...
AAGCTTTACTGCAAAAATTAACTTCTTTTCTTTTTCGCATTACTCACTTTTGTTTATTTTAAAAGTGTTTCCCGATTTCTCGGGACAGGCTGTGAGCTCCCTTCAGTCGGTTGATAAAAAAACGAAACTACAATCCCGATTTCAAATCGGGACCAAGGCGAATGCTGCATACCATGAGATTAGCTTCGCTGCGACTTCGTGGTATCTATGTTCCATACGCTTCTGCTCTTCCAGAGAAAAGGGATTCCACATGATAACTCATCTTTCGCTGTGGAATCCCAAGCGCTTCGAACTTGGAATTTATGAAGAACTAAGCTTATGGTTTCGAAAATCAATAATTCACTTTTAATGACATAAATTGTATTAGAACTAAAACCGTATTGATTTCAAGCAACTGTCCATTTAATTAATTCAAAAATTAATTGTTACCATTAAAATAGGGGTATAACCTAAATATTGAAGTGATTGTAGGTTTTAAACGTTTAGACCTATAGAAAATTAGTCCTTTTTAACCTCATTTTTCTTAGGCACTGGATCATCGCCAAAACCACCCCAAGGATGACAAGAACCAATTCGTTTGAGCGCCATCCAACCACCACGTAAAACTCCCCATTCCTTGATTGCATCCACTGAATATTGCGAACAAGTTGGATTGTACCTGCAATTGGCTGGAAATATCGGACTGATGATGTATTGATACAATCGAATCAAAACTATAAAAGGAAATCGTATGATTTTTTTGATTACTTCCACTTTGTAAATTTACGGATTTTATGGGAAGAAGTTGGGTGACTTAAGATACTATAAACAAATTTAGTATCAGTTTTCTTTGTTTAACTTGCTAAACAATTCTACTTTTATAATATCAAATTTAACTACCATGAAAACAATATCATTAAAAATCGATGAAGCTATCTTTGAGGAAACTGAAAAGATGCTGCCAATTGTCAAAGTACCTCGAAATACATATATTAACGAGGCTATTAAATTCTATAATAGATTTCAAAGACGACTTATTCTTGAGGAAAAACTTAAACAAGAATCTGAATTAGTGAAGGGAAATTCGATGTCTGTATTAAAAAATTTTGAAATAAGTTAAACCCTCAATCCAAATATACATTATAATAAACATTCATCTCAACATTACCAAACAATCCACTTTCCATAAAACCCTCAACATAATCAACAACACCAATAGCGTTTTCTAATGGAGTTTCAACAATATTAAAATCAGCTTTTACTCTTTGCAGTCCTATAGATTTCAAAAAGTCGTTTACTTGCTCTGTATCCATTTTTGAATTGACCGTAAAACGGATCTCATTTCCATAAGTATAAGAGAAAAATCGTTCTTGATTTTCTTGTAAAACTATCGGCCCAGCAATTATAATAAATGGAGAAAGTCTGAGTTGTTTTAATTCAACAGAATTTCTCATATCAAATGGTAAACTGTCTTTCCTTTTCACGAACAAAACACAAGGACTAAGGGGCTGTGACGAAATAAGTAGTACATAGTTGATGTAGTTATTTCTTTCTTTATCAAGGCGAAATTTTCAAGCATAGCCTTAGCTACGGTTTAAAATTTTAACGCAGAGAAAGGAAAAAAGAACAAGTCAAAATGAATTAGTTATTTCTTCACAGACCCTAAATGCAGATTGACCATTTATTGATTCCGCTTCATATTTTAATAAAGCTTCATCGTTGTAATTCTTGTAACTTATGAATAGTCCAAGAGAATCCAACAAAGCACTTATTTGGTCAATACTCGCTTGAGGTGCCAAGTTGTTACTTTCATTATTGATTGGCTTTACCAGAACATAAAATTCATTAGAACGCAAAGGATAATAGACTTTTTTGCCATTTTGATAAAAGTAATGTTCTGTATGTGGTTTACTTATTTGCAAATCCTTTTGAGCCCGTACAACATTTAAAGCAGTCAGGACAAATACCACTAGCAACAGATATGTAATAATGTTTTTCATTTTTTCTTTATTTAATCCAACACTACATTATGTAACAAGTTCGGTTCAGCAATATGTGCTAATCCTGAATTCACTAGTTTTTTACACACCTCTATCACGCGATAATTGTATGCATTTTGTAATTCCAAAATTGAAAAACGTCCATTCTTCTCATTTTCTTCAATCCCCTCGAGAATTAAAAATTCTTTTCTCTTTTCTAAATCTGATTCTTTCCATTGTATAATTATTTGATTGGTAATTATCGCAGCAGAAATCTGGTTAAAGAGCAAATCTCCAGCTAACTTTACATTTTCTTCTCTGTTTATTGATTCGATTATTTCTTTCCTCTCTTCTAAAGTAACATCTTCTATAAAACGAAAAACATTGAAACTTAGATAGTTAAATCGACGATCAAATTCTAAATCATATTTATTGAGAAATTTCGAGAAGTCATTAGAGTTTGGCTGAAATGCTATTCCTATTCTGTTTAAGTCTTTAAAACAGACCACTCTCACACCTCCAACAAAATAATAGTCTGCTTCCAATGAGTCTGTGCTCTTCGGTTGAGAGTTCTGATTAAACAATACGCTTGATGATCTTTTAAATTTAACAAAAGACATTTTCATTAGTTCTGGAATATCTTTCTGATAGAACTTTTCCATAATCTGTGGAACGTTTTCATTTGTTTCAAGTGGAAGGACTATACGGTATGTCTTCTCATCAAAAAAGTAACGCTCATCAATCTCTTTTACAAACTTCTTAAATTCATTAATTTGCATTGACTTCAGTGGTGCTTCTACTTTTATATAGTGATCATAAGTGAACGCATCGTAATAATTATCATCCGTCATAATTAATGGGCCAGCAAACTCTACTTTCTCTAGCTTTCTTAAAATCGCCAATTCTATGCTAGATTCTCGATTAAATGCAGAACCATCTTTCTTCTTAACGATTATCTTTTTGCGAATTAATGGTCTGTAAGAATTGTATTTCATGATTTGTGTTGGGTCGGTAGGCGGTTCTAAAAAAGTCTTGTAAATAACTAAACCTTGAGATTTAATAATGTCTTCGAATTCTGAAATATCTTTTTCTGCAGCAATATTTTCGTTTGATTTTATTATGACTAACAGTTCATTAGGACGCGAAGGATAAAAGACTTTTTCGTCATTTTGATAAAAGTAATGCTCGTTAAGTGGGTTGCTTATTTGTGAATCTTGTTGGGCTCTAACAACATTTAGAGCAGTAAACATAAAAACGATAAGAAACAGGTATGTAATAGTATTTTTCATTTTTCTTTATTTTTCTATATTTATTTAGTTTCGAAAACAAATCTAGGACTCACTCATTAATATGAGTTGCTTTCCAATCTATGTCTCTTATGTTATATTCCTCTTTACTTCCTTTAGAGTAATTCAAGTTTCCTTTATTGAAATAATTAGTCCCAGTAGTTAAATTAAACACAAACACTCCTGGTGTAAATCGAATTTCATCAATAGTAAGTTGCTCGCTTAAATTTCCATCCATAAATATTTGAAAATTCATTATCCCTCCGCTGTTTTGGTTTCTTAAACTGAACGAATATTCTTTATAGCGGGGAACAGTAATTGTTAAAATAAACATATTGGAATCATTATCATACTCAAGCTTATCATTGTTTGCATCTAACCCCATTTCATCTCCATTCCAATAATCCACATAAAAGTAATTTGAATCGTTTGATTTAATAATATCACCATCTGAATCAGTTAAACTAAACTTCAGTTTTAGAGTTGAAGTCTGCTGGGATAAAGTTGTTTGTGGACTGAGCATTATATTAGTAACTGCTATTATTAAAATGACTATGTTTTTCATTAGTTTCTAAATTTGGTTATGTTATTCTTTTCATAAGAAATACCTTCATTAAAAGGAGGAAACAAAATAAGCTCTTTTGATTTAGTAAAATCTATACTTTGTATGTCCAACCAAGATCCATCAGGAATGTTTCTACACACAAATTGTTTCATTTTATTTTCATATATGAATATCAATTTCCCAGAGTACCGATAAAAAACATCATGGTTTTGAATCAAACTCTTTGTGGTATCTCTCTTAATAATTAACTCGTCAGCATAACAATCTCCAAGACCATAAGAATTACCAATATAGACTATTAATTTTGCTACATTATTTGTATCAACACTTAATATTCTATAGGTGCACTTGGAACTTAGAGAAGTATCGTCTTCAATAGATTTTGTACTGTCAATAAAGAGAATTTTTAGTGTTGTATCTAAATACCTTGCGCGTAAATCTCCAGAGTTAAGAGAATCAGGAAAGTTTATAAAATCTACTTTAAAAGAAACAACGAAACCATTTGCAGGATAACCCGGTTGAGACTTTCCTGTTAAACTGAAAAACACGATCAATAAGATTGTTAGAATAATTGTTTTGTATTTAGTTTGTATAATCATTCGTAAATAAATTTGTTAAATCTAAAACACCCCGTTCAATTCTATCTTTTACTCTATAAATCAGAGCAGTAGCCTTATTCTCAACCTCTATTGAATATGTCCAACTTATCAATCTTTACGTCTATTGGTTGATTGTTATAATCAAAAACTTCAATATTCAAATCATGTTTAAGTTTCATAATAAAGCTGTTTTTTTAGTGTTTTCTCCTTCTATTAAGCCGTGTCAATCATCTTCACTAGTGGAAATAATAACAGGTTCTGCAAATCCCACAAGATCAGCTTCTAACAATTTTAAGCAAATATCCGTTGAAGCATACGCGGCATAAGGTTCTATTTTATATTGAAAACCGCCAGTTATATAAGGTATCTTTCTTATTTCCGTTAAGCCATATTGCTTTATAAAGGTCTGTTTAACAGCTTCACTGGTTTCAGATTTCCACTTTATGATCAGATCCTGAGTAGCCAATATAAGGTTATTCTCTGTCTGTGTCAAAATACCCCCTACTGTCGTTACTTCTTTAGAGAGGATGATACTTTCACGAATTGTTTTGATGATATCTGAACTAAGGTTAACTGGAAATGTTAACACGAAAAATAGGCCATTCATATATACTGCATCAATAGTCATGTCCCAATCATCTATGAGTTTCAGAACACTCGCTTTTGACATTTCATTTTTAAAAGCGACTCCAATAAAATTTGTCTTTTTTTGAAATGAAATTTTTTGATTTCCTCTTGTGTAATAATCCATATTGGCTGTTTTAAATTGTGAATTATATGATGGTCCTTCGATTACTTGTAAATCAAAATTGGGCTCGGCGAAGCTTACTAACCCAGAGTCCATCAATTTATTACACACTTCTATAACTCGATAATTAAATGGATGATGTACTTTCAAGATGGTTACATTCAGAGGTTTTTGTTTGCTGATTTCCTCTAATCCTTCTTCTTCTATAAATTTGTTTATTCTCTCTGAATCAGATGTTTCTCTCTTCCAGCGTACAATTATCTCTTCTGGAATTATGGTTGGGGTTGAATTCGGATCCCCATACAGCAAATCTCCAACAATACTCACATATTTTTCTTTCCTTATAGTTTCAATCACTTTTCTTCTTTCTTCGATAGACAAACTTTCAGTGAACTGGAAAACCGTAAAGTTTTGATGATCGTATTGATTTTGATTATCTGCTTTAAGCTTATATTTTGAGGTAAAAGTGGAATAGTCAGAATGATTTGATTCAAATACAACCCCAATTCTGTCCCTATCTTTATTATATGTTACTTCTACTCCTCCATAAATAAAATAGTCGTGTTTCAAAGTGTCGGAGCTATTCAATTGAAAAATAGTTTTAGGATCAATATTTGACTGTGTTTTTATAAATCTCATAACAGACATGAAAAGTGGTTCAGAGATACCTGATCCAATAATTTTTTCCATAATTTGAGGCACGTTCTCATTGGTTTCAGGAGGAAGAACGATTCTGTAATTCTTTTCATCTAAGAAATAACGCTCATCAACTGATTTCACATTGCCTTTGAGTCGATATTTTTTGGTGTTTTTTACTGAATTTTCAGCATAAAGTTTCTGATATTCTGTAAGTGCATATTCAGGCCCTGGATATGATTCGAGGTTTTGAGCAGAAATCAAGTCTGTGATCAAAATGAGAACCAATAATGTGAATGTTTTTTTCATCTTTACTTATTTAATTTAGTCGTTTATGTTTGCAGATTGGTTTTACTTGAACACAAAACTTAACAGAACTTAATGGATAATAGACCTTTTACCATTTTGATAAAAGTAATGTTCTGTAAGCAGGTTACTTATTTGAGAAAAGTTGTTATCCCCAATTGTCAGAAACAAAAACAGTAATGACTTCAAAATACATTTCATAATTTAAAACTTAAATCAATTTTTTCTATACCTCCCCGTCTCTTTATCATAAACATATTTCCCAACTTCAAAATCAATACCTAGCCCAGTTAAATCAGATAAGGAAAATGAGCCGTTTTCATCGATTTCAACATTAAAACTGTAGCCATAAGATCTACCGACATTAGTAGAAATAGTAACACCTCCTTTAGAAACATTTTTTACTCGAAATATTCTTTTCTTTGATTGAATATCCCACACTTCATATTGACTATAATTCTGCCAATGATTTCCAACGCCATAAGGTCTAGGAACGGGAGGCTTGGATGATCAACTCCATTTACGGTGCAAGAACAATTCCTTAATACCATCTTGATTAATATCTATGGAATCAACTATTTTAACATTTCCTTGGTTGCAACTAGTACAAAATATTGGCTGCTTTTGATCTGAAATAATTTCTGAATCTTCTCGAAAAAAATTAGAAGAATATCCATCATTGCTTCTTGTAAAACTATCATCGTATAAATGATCAAGCTTAATTGTGTCAAGTTGGTTATTGAGTTTAAAAACAAAACAGGAGTAATTAGATTCTATTTCCCTTCCTGTTGAGTCATGAAAAACCAATTGATTTTCTTTACATTGAGAATAGCCATAAGCTGAGTTAAGCAACAATAAAAAAATTTGGAATAATTTATACATAATGGATTTAATTTTAAGGTAAATACTTTGAAAAACGTTCTGTAATTTCTTTAATTCAATAGAATACTTTTCATATCTCCACTAGGAGTAATCAAAATATATTCTTTATTATTTACCGTCTCTTTTTTATCTTCTTTTCGATTAATCACCAATTTAATTTCATACTTCACTTGAATTACTGGTTCAAGAATCGTTGGGTTAATTACAAAATCAAATTCCTTATCAATTATTGGTTGGTAATATAAAGTTGAAGACTTGTCGGCATTATTTACGTGAGCAGATTTTTTAAGATTCAGCGAAGAACTGCTGTACGATTCATAAGATTTATACATTTCAACCGGTAAAACCATTTTAAAACCGTCAACGATTCTCTTTTGATCGTTGGCAAAACTTCTTCCTAAAATAGATTCATAATTTTTGGATTTTTCCTGTAGCGTTAACTTCGCTTTATTGATTAATTCCTTCTTTATATTTTCAAGCATGGAAGAAAAATAATCAACCCTTACTAAGTCGTAAATTTCTTGATTAGAAAGAATGCTAGTGAAATCGTTTAATTGATTCGGATCAGAATACTTGATATGGATATTTTTCTTCAGCTCAAAACCTTTTGGAATTTCATTATAACTCTTTTTACTGAATAGTTTTTTCTCCACCTCATACTCATAAACAGGCACAAAAGAAATCATATCGATGTAGGTTTCAACTCCTTTTTTGAGCTTTATTTTCGTCAACGCTTCTGATAGTCTTTTATCAATTAACGAATTTACTTCTTCGGTGGTTTCTCCAACTTGAGTTACACTAAATATGGCAACATACGCGTCAGCTTTCACATTAGCCAAGCCTTTTACGCTTAGAAATATATCTGTTGTTGGCGTTGTATTAATGTTTATATTTTGATTTGGAAAGCTGACATTAATATTATGATCTGGGTATTTTACCTGATTTTGATAATTTATATTTCCTGAAACTTGTCCAAATGCTAGGTGACTTAAAAAAATCGTCGATAGAATTGTAATCACTTTTTTCATACTGTACTTTTTATTGTAATCGCTACTAACAATATGTTAGCGCCAAACAATGCAATGTACATTCGAAGTTTAATTTGGTTCAAAAATATTTATCCCTTCAACTTTAGGGAACAAAAAAGGGATTTTCTAATTAAAGAAAATCCCAATATTAATAATATTATTCACTTCGGCTAAATCTTTAATTGATCACACCTCCACACTCTTCACTCACACTCTTCACTGAAAATTTCATAAATTACAGAAGCGACCGCTACTGTAATTTATGAAATTTTATCCCCCATCTTTCCATATCCGCATTGGCAAAATCTAATTTATACTTAGTAGGTATACCTGTTTCTTCGAGCATAGATCCAGAATCAATGGAAGGAAAAAGCTCTTCGTAAGTAATCATCTCATTCAAAGAAACACGACGATATATATGAGATCTCGTTAAGTTTTTAGTTTCATCCAACCCTGATGCCCCTAAAAGTTCAACGTAATTTTTAAGCATTTTCTTATGGTATTCTGCAACACGCACCTTTTTATCTTTTACAACTAAACCAACAGTTAATTCAGGTTTTTGAGTTGTAATTCCTGTTGGACATTCATTCGTATTACAAATCAAAGCTTGAATACAACCTAAAGCCATCATCATTGCTCTTGCTTGGTAACATGCGTCAGCACCAAGCGCCATCGCTCTAGCTACGTGAAATGCAGAAGTGATTTTACCAGAAGCAATGATTTTAATGTGTTCACGAATTCCTAAACCGATTAAAATATTGTGAACAAAGTCTAAACCATCAATCATTGGCGCACCAACATAGTTACTGAATTCTGGCGGCGCGGCGCCTGTCCCACCTTCACCTCCATCAACCGCAATATAATCAGGATAAATGTCAAGATGAATCATCGCTTTACAAATCGCTATAAATTCACTTTTGTGTCCTATACATAATTTGAATCCAACAGGCTTACCTCCAGATAAATCACGCAACTCCTTGATGAACTTAATCATTTCCAGTGGCGTACTAAATGCGGAATGAAATGGTGGAGAAGCAACAACGGTATGCGGTTTAATATGTCGAATTCTTGCAATTTCCTCAGAGTTTTTAGAAGCAGGAAGAATTCCTCCATGACCAGGTTTTGCTCCTTGCGAAAGCTTTAATTCAATCATCTTTACATTCGGGTGGTTTGCTTTCTCTGAGAACAATTCTGGATTAAAATCCCCTTCATCGTCGCGACAACTAAAATAACCTGTCCCGATTTGCCAAATGACATCACCTCCATGTTTTAGGTGATAATCACTTAACCCACCTTCACCTGTATTGTGTGCGAAATTTCCAATTTTCGCACCACCATTTAAGGCCTCTAAAGCATTTGAACTAAGAGATCCAAAACTCATAGCAGATATATTTAAAATACTTGCTGAGTAGGGCTGTTGGCAATCTTTATTCCCCATTTCCACCCTTGGATCTTGGTTTAAAGTATCGAATGACTTTGGAGCAACCGAGTGACACATCCATTCATATCCTTCAGCATATAAATCTAATTGTGTTCCAAATGGAATCGTATCTCGTACATTTTTCGAGCGCTGATAAACGGAAGAACGATCTAATCGATTAAATGGACGTCCATCTATATCTGATTCAATAAAGTACTGATACATCTTTGGCCTCAACTCCTCCATTACATAACGTAGTCGACCGAATAAAGGATAAATCCTGCGAATCGTATGTCGCGTTTGAAACATATCTATATAGCCCATAATTGTAATGATCAAAATGATACCTAGGAGTACGTACCAATTTCTATTAAAGTATACAGAGAGTGCGAGTGTAATAATTAATAGGACACTGCTGAAGATTACGAATTTTTTCCGCATAATATTATTCCTTTTGATTAAAGTTTAAGACCCTTATGATTTATCGCGACAAATTGATGATAAAAGCTTCTGCTAATTAATTCACAATATTGTTAAGGAATTGATTAGTTAAATTTAAATATAATGATAAAATCATTAGTTTATAGGAATATAAGCTATTTTATATTTTTTTAAATATCGGTGTTTGAATAGAAAGAATCGTAAAAATCAAACTATTAACGAGGCAATAATAAACCCATAAAAGTGAATGCATAAGAATGGTTTCGCATAACAATAAATACCTATTCAACATTTTAACTAAAAACGATAGGAATAAAGGATTTTTATTTATCTTTGTCCCCTTAATTAAAAAACATAATAATATGAATAACTACGAGACTGTTTTCATTTTAACTCCCGTTTTGTCAGAAGATCAGACAAAGGAAGCAGTAAAGAAGTTTGAAGAAGAGATTAAATCTCTTGGCGGAAAACTAACTAATTCTGAGTCTTGGGGCTTGAAAAAATTGGCTTATCCAATTCAGAAAAAAACAACTGGATTTTATTTTCTTTTAGAATATGAAGGAGAAGGAAACTTAGTATCTGAATTAGAGGTGACTTTCAAACGTGATGAGCGTGTAATGCGTTTCTTAACTGTAAAAATGGACAAGCACCACCAAGAGTGGGCTGAGAAAAGAAAGTCAAGAATGAAAAATGCTAAACCTGCAAAAGCTGAGGCAAAGTAATTAAAGTAAAGAACCAAAAAAAATTGCAATTATGGCACAAGATGTAAGATATTTATCGCCGGTAAACATTGACATTAAAAAAGACAAATACTGTCGTTTTCAGAAAAGCGGAATCAAATTCGTAGACTACAAAGACGCAAACTTTTTATTGAAACTCTTAAACGAACAAGGTAAGATTTTACCACGTCGTATTACTGGAACTTCTTCTAAGTTTCAAAGTAGAGTGAACAAAGCAGTTAAACGTGCTCGTCACATAGCGATTCTTCCATATGTTGGAGATCAATTAAGATAAGCCTATTTATTAACACATTAAGTAAGACAATTATGGAAATCATATTAAAGAAAAATGTCGATAAACTAGGTTATAAAGACGACATCGTTGAAGTTAAACCTGGATATGCGCTTAACTTTCTAATTCCTCATGGATATGGAGCAATTGCTACTAAATCAGCGAAGAAAGCGCATGAAGAAGTTTTGAGACAACGCTCTCATAAAGAAGTTAAAATCAAAGAAGAAGCTCAAGAAATCGCTAAAAAAATCGAAGGTGTTACTATCAAGATTGGAGCAAAAGTTGGAGAAAATGGTCGTATCTTCGGTTCTGTTAACACAATTCAGTTATCTGAAATGTTGAAATCAGAAGGTGTTGATATCGATAGAAAGTCTTTGAAAATTTTAGAAGAGCCAATTAAAGAAATTGGAACTTATACAGGTTTAGCAAATCTTCATAAAGAAGTATCTGCTGAATTCAAATTTGAAGTTGTAGAAGAGTAATCTTTGTAAACAATATTTATAAAAACCGTCCTGACGCAAAGTCTAGACGGTTTTTTTTATGGTAATTTTGTAGGGATTTTAGAAATTCGATCATGCATTACGATACTTCCCGCTACTGCAACATTCAGAGAGTTTGTTCCTGGTAATTGAATTAATTCGTGACACCGATCTAAAACTTCTGTTGGTAGCCCATTGTCTTCTGCCCCTAACAAATATACCGCTCTAGGAGTATGTGTATATTCACTTAAGACTTGAGCACGCTCATCAATCTCAATTCCAATCAATTTACTGTTGTAAGGAATATGCTTGTAAAAATCTTCAAAATCTTCATAGTGAAATAGTGGGATTTCTCGCCATGATTTTAAAACATCCGAGGTTTGCTTTTTGTAACTTTTATCGATAGTGAAGATATAAGATGCCCCTAAAATATAAGCTGACCTCCATAAAGTCCCGATATTGTGACCTCGTTTATGCTGCATTATTCCAATGCCAAAATAATTGGCATCATCGGATTTAACTTTCATAATTAATGTATTGAAATTTACGAGATGCTATCCTTTGATAAGATTATCCAAAGAAAATCGACCTGGACCTATAAAGAATATAGCTGTAAAACCTGCCAAATAAATTAATGGTAATTCGATTTTTCCAAAATTTTGACCTCCATTAACTACAAAAATAGCAACTGCCATGGTTACAATTAAAGGAATTATTGCAAAACGAGTTAGTAGTCCTCCAACTATTAAAAACGAACAAATAACCTCTGCAAATACAGCTAAAATCAAAGAAAGGGTAACTCCTATTCCCAAAGGATCAGAAAATTGTATTTCACCATCGCCAAAAAGTACCTGCCACTTACTAAAACCGTGACCATAAAACATGGACAAGCCCAATACCACTCTCAATACTATCGCATTGATATCATTTCCGTATCTGATTTCAGTTGAAGATCTTCTCATTGTTTTAATTATTTTGGATGAGTAAAATTAGATTATCTTGTTTACGCATTCATTAAAAACAATGCGATATTGTAAATATAAAAATAATTATAAAACTACACGGAAGAATAAGTCAAGGATAAAATAGGGTATAAAGTATTCTAATAATTAACTTTGCAAAAAAGAACTTAAAATGGCATCAGCAGAAAGAGCAGACGAAAGCAGAACAAAGATTAAATCAATTCTTAAAGACATCAACACAGGTGATGAAAAGAAAATCATTGAAGGTTTAAAAGCTTTAAAAGTAAATGGCGATGACAATGTTATCGTTCCAATTATCGATGTTTGGAACAAAGGTGTCTCTCCAACTGCAGAGCAGGAAATTATTACTTTTCTTGGGGATATAAAATCTACTACAAGTGTGCAATCTATAATGGATGTTTTGCTCAGTAAAGAATATAACAAAATACATATCCAATTGTTAACTACAATTTGGAATAGTAAAGTTGATTACTCAGAGTATATTGTAGACTTCGTTTCTCTTGCTGTGCAATATGACTTTTTAGTAGCTTTAGAGTGCTTGACGGTGATTGAGAATATGGATGGTCCTTTCGAAGAACATCACCTTTTAGATGCTGAAATCATACTGAGAGAATTCGCTGAAAAACACAACGAGGAAAAAACTGAAGACGAAAAGAAAGTTCAAATGATATTGGATATTTCGAAGTTGGTGAAGTCTTTTGATGATCAGGTCTTATAGCTTTTGGCAATTGGCTTTTGGCTTTAGGCGGCATTTGCATTTAATAAAAAGTTGAACCGTTGTGATTGGATGTTTAGCTTCTCTAACTGCAAAGATACGCTGAGTTTTACGCAAAGAACGCAAAGGTTTTATTCACCTGCGGTAAATTGAGTAAACAGAGGAAAAGAAACCTGTGGTGACAGATTTTAACACAGCGGATTTTTACGGAGGTTCACAGAGAGCAATTCAACATTATAAATTAAGAATCTCCAAATGAACCTTTTAAAAATTCATCATTTATCATTCATAACTCATAATTAAACCTCTTCTTTGCGAATCTCTGCGAAAACCTCTGCTACTTTGCGGTTAAAAAAAATGAACACAGTTCATCTTCAAAACCTTCCACTGCCTATAGCATATAGCCTATTGCTTACCGCCTTCAAACCTAAAACAAACCGTTAATCTCCGCATCAATTGCAGAAATAATCTTCCCTAAATCTTCAGGATTTTCGTGGTAATTATTAGTATCAACATCTACTATTATCATTTTTCCTTTATCATATGTGCTGATCCAAGCTTCATATCTTTCATTCAAACGTTTCAAATAGTCTAAACGAATTGATTCCTCATACTCTCGGCCTCTTTTTTGAATTTGGTTTACCAATGTTGGCACACTTGCCCGTAGGTAAATCAATAAATCTGGAGAAGAAACAAATGATTCAATCAAATTGAATAAAGAAAAATAATTTTCAAAATCTCTTGTGGTCATCAAACCCATTGAATGAAGATTAGGCGCAAAGATATATGCATCTTCATAAATGGTTCTATCTTGAATTACTACTTTTTCTGTTTGTTGAATTTCTTGAATCTGCGTAAACCTGCTGTTCAGATAATACACTTGAAGATTAAAAGACCAACGCTGCATGTCTTCATAAAAATCATTCAAATATGGATTTTGAGATACATTTTCATAATGTGTTTCCCAACCATAATGCTTAGATAACAGCTCTGTTAAAGTTGTTTTTCCTGATCCTATATTTCCTGCAACTGCAATATGCATAATTCAACTTATTAAATGATGGACTAAAATAGTAATATTGTTTTAAAAATTGAGTTTACTCCGTGTGAATTAAAGAATATTTGTTCACTCCATTTTTATCTTTGAAGTAAACAGCGTTTCCAAAAACACGAAGATCTTCAATTCCTTTCTTTGGAAGCGTTATTGTTTCTTCTTGATCTGTTTTACGATTGACCCGAACAATTGTATTTTTCTTCAAAATATAAAGGTATTTCTCTGTCGGATAGATTTGAATTGCCAGTTTATACGTATACCTGCGCAGCAAACTTCCATAAAAGTCAAAAACGAAAATATCGGCTCCTTGATAAAACAGAAAAAGTTGATTTTGACTCTCTACCATATAGGATGGCATATCATTGTATGTAATTGTCATTAAATTTGAAATTTCAGACCTTGCTACACTTGATTTAATTCCTTCAAATCGAATAAGACGTGCATTTAGCTCATCAAATACCCAGAAGCGACTTGTTTGATCTGAATAGCAGACAAGAGTTCCATAACCTATATTCAAAGCTGCTAAGTCAATTTTTCCTTCTTGAAAAGAAAGTGTGTTGTCTATAAATCCAATCATTTGTTGATTCTCAGAAAACAGAAGTGTTTTCATTGAATGACGCGCATCTATCTTGGTTATTGTTCCAAATCCTTTTCTACTTTGAGTAAAAGCTTCCTGGAAATTCGTATCAAGCTTATATAAAGACCCTTGTTTAGAGACAATGACTTCTTCTAGCGGAGTAATATCCCAAGCCTCAATATTTTTATTGGCATAACTATTTTCTAATTTCCATGTATAGGATTGACCAAGAAGATTCAAGGAAATAAAGAATATTAAAAATAGAGAGGGAATTACTGTTTTCATATTTGATTTATTTCAAAAACAGTGCTAGGTTTCATACTAAGAATTTCCTCTAAAATTTTTCTATCATTCGAAAGTCTTGGCACTTTGTGTTGCCCCCCCAATTTACCATTACTTTTTAACCAATCATCAAATAAACCTTTTCTAGCTTTATGGACAATCGGGATATTAAGGGTTAAGTCATTTGTTCTTTTCGAATCATAGTCTGAATTCAATTTTCTTAATTGCTCATCTAATAATTGAGAAAAAAGAATCATATCGTCTGGTGCTCTATTAAACTCAATAATCCATTCATGACCCCCTTGCTTTCCTTCCTCCATATATACAGGACAAGCAGTGTAATCTTTCAGTAGAGCATTCGTTGCGGAGCAGGCAACTCTAATTGCATTGTCCGTATTATCAACTATAACTTCTTCGCCAAACACATTTATAAAATGCTTAGTACGTCCAGAAACTTTAATCTTATAGGGGATTTTATTTGTGAAAGTAACTGTGTCACCTATAATATAGCGCCAAAGCCCTCCATTTGTAGAAATCACCATCGCATAATTCTTATTTAACTCAACATCACTTAGGGGTATTACTGTTTCAGATTGGGTCCCTTTATATTCAGACATTGGAATAAATTCAAAGAATATACCGTAATCCAGCATCAATAATAAATCTCCATCAGGCTCATCTTGAATTCCAAAGAAACCCTCAGAAGCATTGTAAGATTCTATATAACGCATGTCATCATGTGGAATAATTCTTTTAAACTCTTTTTCATAAGGTTTGAAACTCACCCCTCCATGCATAAATAACTCAAAATTTGGCCAGATCTCTCTGATATCTGTTTTACCTGATTTTTCTAGAATACGATTTAACAAAACCAACGTCCAACTAGGCACACCAGAAATGCTTGAAACATCTTCATGCATTGTTTCTTCAGCAAGCTTTTCTATCTTTTCCTCCCATGCACTCATCAGAGCTGTTTCACGAGATGGAATTCTTTTTACTTCAACCCACCAAGGCAAATTCTTTAAAATAATCGATGATAAATCTCCAGAATAACTATCAGGCCTAAGTTTATTTTGTTCAGCCGTCCCCCCTACTACAAGGTGTTTACCTTTATATAATTTTGTGTTTGGGAAATGAGAATAATATAATGCTAAAAGGTCTTTACCTCCCTTATAATGACATTCTTCTAATGAATCTTTGGTAACTGGAATAAACTTACTGCGATCTGATGTTGTTCCTGATGACTTCGCAAACCATTGCGTTTCACCTGGCCACAATACATCCTCCTCACCTGCGACCTCTCGTTCAACCCATTCTTTAACATCGTCATAATCTTGAAGAGGCACATGCAACTTAAATTCTTGGTAACTATTAACATCGTCAAAGTTATATTTCTTACCAAAAATTGTTTTCCGTCCATTTAAAACGAGCCGTTCAAACCATTCTTTCTGAACCTCAACAGGATGCATACGAAACAAATCGATTTGATGTATTCGTTTTTTAATTATCCAACCAAAAATTGAGTTAAAAGGCATAAATAGTTTTTTTCTTGGTTGAATATACGAAGAACCATTTACAGTTATTAGAAATACTTCATTTTTTTTACAACCCTTTGATGACAATCGCCGTTATATATGTGGCTTTAAATATGGTTTATAGTTGAAATAGCTAACCACGAGAGTGATTAGCCATTTTAAATATCAAATTTTATATCTTATTTTTTCTCATGAATATCCTAACTGGAACACCTTCAAAATCGAAATGTTTACAAATTATCCATTAACTCATTGTATGTAATTGTAGAGTAATTATTCTTACCTGGGAAAACAATAATAGGTGAATGAATTATATCAAAATATCGATAAATCCTATTATTTATGTTATAAGAATTGACCCTTTTTCTTTTATAAAATTGAAAAAATATGTCTACACCATTCTTTTTATATGGTTTATACATTTCAAGAACATTGTGGATTGCAAAATTATTTTTTTGAACTACATGAATAATACTCATATTTGTAGTATCTCCAAATTTTTCTATCAAGTCTAATACACAATCGTGGCATGAAGAATATCCAGTTATTACAGTAAGTGTATTTTTTTCATTCAATTGAATTTTATGTTTGTTCATATCACTGGAATAAACTGTAAAAATGGATTTATTACCACAACTAAAAAGCATCAATGAAAGTATTAGAAACAGTTTCTTACATTTTGAACTTATATACATACACAGCTGTTTTTGGGATAATTTCAAAGTCCATATTTCTTTGATAACTTATCACCTTAAGTTTAGAGTCCACATAATTTGGAAGATTGATTTCGGTAAATGACAAAGTATTTTCATCGATAACCTTTACTCCTGACGGATAATAAAACTGAAATAATCCATATTTTTTTGAAAAAATTTTATTACGAAATCTAAAGCTTGATACATGCTCCCATATGTCATTTATATTTTTTTGAAAAATTTTAATAATCCTTTTACTATCGATACCTTTCCCTTTTAACTTCATCACTACACATATTGTGTTTTCATTAAGAACCAGACAACCTTCAATTCTATCTATAGTTTTAGCAAAACCACTTACATTAGCAATGATTTGTTTTGCGTTTACACCTTCACTTATAATGGTATTATAAGGTATAGAATCAATTCCTTCATTTAGTAGATCTAAATCACCCACTATTTTAGTAGAATTGGTATTCAAATTAAAAACTCTAATTTCGTCTCTTAATGCGTTAGTAAAGACTACTTTATTAAACTTTGCGTCAATAAAATAGGATGGTAAATGAGTTAAAGCAATTGCATCATGCACAAATTTTTCATTTAATTTAATATTACCATCAAAATCAACAACTTTAACATGACACTTTTGTGGCTCACCAGAATTTGAGAACCCATTATAGCATCGTGATAATATAAGACTATTATTTTCAATATTTAATTTATAATAAACTAAACTATTTTCAAATAAATAATTTTGAGCATCTAATTCAATAGATGTTTTTTTATTAGGTAAATGGAATACCCCATTATTAAACAAATAATAAATTGAGTTGCTATTAATATCAACTACAAAATCTGTATAAAATATCGAGCCTTTCCGATTGTTAATAACCTGATAATCGGTACTAATCGAATCTTTTACATGTTTTTTATACAAAGTGAGAAATGCACCATTTCTAACTGTGTAGTATATCGTGTCATTATATATTTCATAGTTGCAATCTCCTCCTCCAGTATAAGGACATTTATCAAGAACAATTTTATCAAGTTGTTCAATATTAAAACGTTTTTGAGAAAATAATGATTGGCACAAAAATAGTGTGCCAATCATTATTATTGTAATATTAATCTTCACCATCATCCATGGTTATGATTAACTCATCAGTTTCAGGGTCATAAGACCAAGTGACATGTACATTTCCATTATAATTTACATCACCTGTATTTTCAGCATTTTCTATTCGGGATTCAACAAATAATTCAATAAGCTTTGAATCCTCACCTCCAATAGTTGGTGACGTAACAGCTACCCATCCGCATCCAGTGGAGCCTGGTTGTTTACATGTGAGTTTATCTTCAAATAAAGTATGATACTCTTCAACTTTATCATATTTTCCATCATCACCACCATGCCTAATTATGGTTATTTTTTTCGCATCAACTGTACCTATTAGTAGCACAAAGGTTAGAATTGTTAAAATTATCTTTTTCATAATGTTTAATTTTATTGATTATGTTAAGAAAATATTTCCCTACTAATTAAATTTCAATAAAGATCTTTAAATGAATTCATTACAAGTGTAAAAAAAAAATGATATATCAAAATAAAATTCCTAAAATCACTTAAATACTAAAAATTAAATTTGATAGTTGAAAAGGCGAAATTCTAATTAAATTTCGCCTTTTTTATATTTTAAAAACAATAATTTTCCTATTTCTTTCTCATGAATATCCTTACTGGAACTCCTTCAAAATCGAAATGCATTCTGATTTTGTTTTCCAAGAAACGTTTGTAACTATCAGGAATATATTGTGGCAAGTTGCAATAAAATGCAAACGCCGGAGCATGCGTTGGCAACTGAGTTATATACTTAATATTGATATATTTCCCTTTCAAAGATGGTGGAGGGAAATGCCCTATTTCTTTTTGCATTACATCATTTAAAACAGAAGTTTGGATTTTTTTAATTCTGTTATTATAAACCTTCATCGCTACTTCTAGTCCCTTATGAATACGTTGTTTAGTTAATGCAGAAGTAAATACGATTGGCACATCATTAAAAGGAGCAAGTTGTTCACGAATATGGTCTTCCGCTTCCTTTATAGATTGTGTTCCTTTGTTTTCAACCAAATCCCATTTATTCACAAGAACGACAATCCCTTTGTGATTCTTCTCACACATATAAAAGATATTCAAATCTTGCTTTTGTATCCCTTCTGTAGCATCAATCATAAAGATACATACATCGGCACTTTCAATTGTTCTAACTGAACGCAATACTGAATAGTACTCTATATCTTCATTTACTTTAGCACGCTTTCTAATTCCTGCGGTATCAATTAATATAAAATCAAAACCGTAAGATGAATACCTTGTGTTAACAGAATCACGAGTAGTACCAGAAATTGGAGTTACTATGTTTCTTTCCTCACCAATTAATGCATTCGCCAAAGAAGATTTCCCTACATTTGGTTTTCCTACTATTGCAAAACGTGGCAAATCACTATCCGACTCTATTGTTTTAGACTTGAATTCTTTTACAATATCATCCAATAATTCACCTGTTCCTGATCCACTAGTTGAAGCAATGTCATAAACATCACCAACACCCATTGACCAAAATTCAGAGGATAATCCGATCCTTCCAGTATTATCAACCTTATTAGCAGCGATAAACACTTTCTTTTTAGAGGTACGCAATAACTTTGCTACTTTATCATCTAAATCTGTTATACCAGTTGTTACATCAACTACGAAGACAATAACACTAGCTTCTTCGATTGCTAACTCTACTTGCTTACGGATTTCTGTTTCGAAAACATCATCAGAACCCTTAACATAACCTCCCGTGTCGATTACAGAATATTCATAACCAATCCATTCACCTTTTCCGTAAATACGGTCACGTGTAACACCACTCATTTCTTCTGTAATGGCATTTTGGGATTCAGTTAAACGATTGAAAAGAGTTGATTTCCCAACATTTGGTCGACCAACAATTGCTACTATATTACTCATAATTAGTATCCGTATTTTTTAAGTTTACCTTCGTTACTGCGCCAATCTTTATCGACTTTAACGAAAGTTTCAAGGAAGACATGTTTATCAACAAATTTCTCGATATCCTTACGGCTATCAATGCCAATATATTTCAATTGTCTTCCTTTAGCGCCAATCAAAATTCCTTTTTGCGAATCTCGTTCTACGATGATATTGGCTCTGATTTTTATAATATCCTCTTCCTCCACATATTCTGTTACTTCCACTTCACATGCATAAGGAACTTCTTTTTTCAAATTTAAAAATATCTTTTCTCGAATAATTTCAGAAATAAAGAAACGCATTGGACGATCCGAAATAGCTTCCTTATCAAAGAAAGCAGGAGATTCAGGTAATTTATCTAAAATTAAACTTAAAATCGGATCAACATTGAAGTTATGCAATGCTGAAACAGGGATTACTGTAGCATTCGGTAATTCTTTAGCCCAGTGAGCTAAACGATCTGCAACAACTTTTTGATCTCTTAAATCCATTTTATTTACAAGACAGATTACAGGAACCTTAAGTTCTTTTATCTTTTCCAATGTAGCCTTATGGTTCATTGTGTCTTCAAAAACATCAGTAATAAAAAGTAATACGTCCGCATCACTTAGTGATGAACTTACGTATCTCATCATTGACTCATGCAGTTCATATGCTGCATTAACTACTCCAGGTGTATCTGAGAAAACTATTTGATAATCCTCATGATTTAAAATTCCACGAATACGGTGACGCGTGGTTTGGGCTTTGGAGGTTACAATTGAAAGCTTCTCCCCTAATAAGCGATTCATCAAAGTTGATTTACCCACATTGGGACTTCCGACTATATTAACAAAACCAGATTTGTGACTCATATATATATTTTTATAACAACAAAATTGCGAAATAAATTAGTATAATCCTGAGCTCGAGTTTTAAATGAAAATTCAAATTTATCTAGAACTTTTAAACTGCCATTCTAGTTAAAAAAATATTGCAAAAAAATACTGCAAAAATTGTTTAAACTAATACTAATTTGAACCTTAAATTAAATTCGACTTTAGGACAAATAAAAAAAGAGGCTGCCGAAAAGTTCAGACAGCCTCTTAATAATTTAAACTCAATAGGTTTATATTTCCTATTTTTTGTCTTTTTTATCTTCATTCTTCTCCACTTTCTTAGGAGTTTCTTTTTTAGCTTCAGCTTTTGGAGCTTCCTTCGTATCATCTGCTTTTTTAGCAGCTTTTGGAGCTTCCTTCTTAGCTTTTGGTTTTTCTTCTTTTTCGTTTGAAACGTCCGCAGATTTCTCTTCAGTTTTCGTTTCAGCAGAATCAGAAGAACCAGAACCTCTTCTAGAACGACGTGTTTTCTTTTCTTTTGGCTCTTTTGTCATCAAATCATTGAAGTCAACCAATTCAATCATACACATTTCAGCGTTGTCACCCAAACGGTTTCCAATACGAATGATACGTAAATATCCTCCTGGTCGGTCAGCAATTTTTGGTGCAACCTCTCTAAACAATTCTGTTGTAGCTTCTTTACTCTGTAAGTATCTAAACACTATACGTCGAGAATGCGTAGAATCTGTTTTTGATTTCGTAAGCAAAGGTTCTAAATATACACGAAGTGCTTTTGCCTTTGCTACGGTTGTATTGATTCTTTTGTGTTCAATAAGTGAACATGCCATGTTCGAAAGCAACGCTTTCCGATGTGCAGAAGTTCTACTTAAACTATTATTTTTATTACCGTGTCTCATTTTAAAGTCTTATATCAGTTTTTACTCTTTGTCTAATTTATACTTAGACGTATTCATTCCGAACGAGAGACCTTTAGCATCAACTAGATCTTCAAGTTCTGTAAGGGATTTCTTACCAAAGTTTCTGAACTTCAATAAGTCGTTTTTATTATAAACAACTAAATCACCTAGTGTGTCTACATCGGCTGCTTTCAAACAGTTTAGTGCACGAACTGACAAGTCCAAGTCTACTAACTTTGATTTAAGCAATTGACGCATGTGTAATGAAGTTTCATCGAACTCTTCAGTTTCAGATTTGATTTCACTATCCAAGGTTATGCGTTCATCAGAGAACAACATAAAGTGATGAATTAGAATTTTTGCAGCTTCTTGCAAGGCATCTTTAGGATGAATAGAACCATCAGTTAAAATGTCAAAGATTAATTTTTCATAATCTGTTTTTTGTTCTACACGGAAATTGTCAACTGTAAATTTTACATTCTTAATAGGTGTAAAAATAGAGTCAATGAAAATCGTTCCAAATGGTACGTTAGCTGTTTTATTCTCTTCAGCAGGAACATATCCTCTACCTTTAATAATCTTCAGCTCAATATCCAATTTAACAGAAGCATCCATGTTACAAAGAACCATATCAGGATTCAATACTTGGAATGCAGTTGTAAATTTACCAATATCTCCTGCTGTAAAAGTATCTTGTCCCCCTACAGAAATAATAACAGTTTCCTCGTCTTGGTCTTCAATTTGTTGTTTAAAACGAACTTGCTTTAAATTCAAAACAATCTCAGTTACGTCTTCTACTACACCTTTGATTGTAGAAAACTCATGATCCACCCCTTCAATTCTAATTGAAGATATTGCAAAGCCTTCTAGTGAGGAAAGTAATATACGTCTTAAAGCGTTTCCAACTGTGATACCATAACCTGGTTCTAACGGACGAAACTCGAATTGACCTTCGTGTTCGTTAGATTCAATCATGATCACCTTGTCCGGCTTTTGAAAATCTAAAATAGCCATAATAATAAATTAATTTTTATTTAGAATATAATTCTACAATCAGTTGTTCCTTAATGTTTTCAGGAATCATTTCCCTTGAAGGAGTACTCATCATTGTTCCAGACATACTTCCGGAATCCCAGTTCAACCAATCATAATTAGTAGTCTTTGATGCAATAGAATTTGTTATCGCTTCTAAAGACTTAGATTTCTCACGTACTCCTACAACATCTCCATCACGAAGTGTATAAGAAGGTATATTTACTAAATTACCGTTAACAGTAATGTGTCTGTGAGAAACAAATTGACGTGCAGCGCTACGAGTAGGAGCAATTCCTAATCGGTAAACGATATTATCTAAACGAGACTCACAAAGGATTAACAAGTTTTCACCAGTAATTCCTTTCAATGCAGACGCCTTTTTAAATAAATTTAAAAACTGACGCTCTAAAATACCATAAGTGTATTTTGCTTTTTGTTTTTCAGTTAACTGAATAGAGTACTCGGATTGTTTTCCTCTTCTCTTATTTGGGCCGTGTTGTCCCGGTCCGTAACTTCTTTTTTCCAGTGCTTTGTCTGGTCCGAAAATTGGTTCTCTAAATCTACGAGCAATTTTCGACTTTGGTCCTGTATATCTTGCCATTTCAAATTGTTATTGTGAGGTACCGGGAATTAAGGCATCTTCCTTCGCCAGTGTTAATCCTCTTGTTGTTAATTAAATTATACTCTTCTACGTTTCGGTGGGCGACAACCGTTGTGCGGTAATGGTGTAACATCGTTAATTTCAGTTACCTCAATACCTGAGTTGTGTATTGCACGAATCGCTGATTCTCTTCCAGAACCAGGACCTTTAACATATACTTTTACCTTACGTAATCCGAAGTCATGTGCTTCTCTAGCGCACTCTTCTGCAGCAACCTGTGCAGCGTAAGGAGTGTTCTTTTTAGATCCTTTGAAGCCCATTTTTCCAGCAGATGACCAAGAAATAACTTGACCCTGTGCATTGGTTAAAGAAATAATAACATTGTTGAAGGTAGCTTGAATATGCGCTTCACCAATGGCATCTACTTTAACATTTTTCTTCTTCTTTTGATTAGACTTTGCCATATTAATAACTATTATTTAGTTGCTTTTTTCTTGTTCGCAACAGTTTTTCTTCTACCTTTTCTTGTTCTAGAGTTATTCTTAGTACGTTGTCCTCTTAAAGGTAAACCAGATCTGTGTCTAACTCCTCTATAACAACCGATATCCATTAAACGTTTGATGTTTAATTGAACCTCTGAACGCAATGCACCTTCAACTTTGATTTCATTGATAGTATTACGAATTTGACCGATTTGGTCATCATCCCAGTCTTGAACTTTGATGTTCTCGTCAATACTATTAGCCTTTAAAATCTCTTTTGATTTGCTACGTCCAATACCAAAGACATATGTTAAACCAATAACACCTCTCTTATTTTTTGGTAGATCTATTCCTGCAATTCTCGCCATAACTTATACAATTATATTATCCTTGTCGTTGTTTTAACTTAGGATTCTTTTTGTTTATAACGTAAACTCTTCCTTTTCGTTTTACGATTTTACAATCTTCCGATCGTTTTTTTACTGAAGCTCTTACTTTCATTTTACTTTCTATTTATGCGTTTCTAACGCTCACTTATTTATATCTAAATGTAATTCTCCCTTTTGTAAGATCGTAAGGAGACATTTCTACTTTGACACGGTCACCAGGTAAAATTTTGATGTAATACATCCTCATCTTTCCAGATATGTGCGCGGTAATTATGTGACCATTCTCTAACTCAACTCTAAACATTGCGTTTGATAAGGATTCTATAATCGTACCGTCTTGTTCTATTGATTGCTGCTTAGCCATTTATTATAGTATATTTTACATTCCAGACATTTCGCCTTGTGTACGACGGCCTCTTATTTTAGTTCCTTCCATTAATCCATCATAATGACGATTTAAAAGATAGGACTCAATTTGTTGTAAAGTATCTAAAACAACACCAACAATAATCAATAATGATGTTCCTCCGAAAAACAAAGCAAATCCATCACCTACACCAAACAATACTGCTACTGCTGGAATAACGGCAATCAACGCTAAGAATACAGAACCAGGTAAAGTAATCTTAGACACTAAAGTATCAATGTAATTTGCCGTTTCATCACCAGGTCTAACTCCGGGTATAAAACCACCATTACGTTTCATATCATCAGCCATCTTTTTAGGATTGATCATAATTGCCGTATAGAAATATGTAAATACGATAATTAAGACGAACAATACTAAATTGTACCAGAATCCGAATATCCCGAAATTACTTTCAATAAACATTACCGGGACAGTCATAATTGCTTGTGCAAAGATGATTGGCATAACACCCGAAGCATTTACTTTAATAGGTAAATACGAGCGAGCTCCTTGTGCATCTACTGCTCCTCCTCTTGCTCCAGCTACACGTTTAGCATAATTCATTGGGATCTTTCGAACACCTTGAACAATTAACACCGTTGCCATCACAATTAACATGAAAACAATCACTTCAATAATTACAATAAGAAATGAATGTTTTGCTGTCTCTGCTACAAATGATTGCGGCAAACGTGCGATAATTCCAACTGTAATCAATAAAGATATTCCGTTTCCAACTCCTTTATCAGTTATTCTTTCACCCAACCAAACAGCAAACATAGCTCCAGCAACTAGTACTAAAACAGATTGTGTCCACCACAATGGCGAATTAATAAATACTTCAGGAATTGCATCTTTACCTGCAACATAAAGCGATAGATAACCAGGAGCTTGAACAGCACAAATGATAATAGTCAAAATACGCGTGTAATTATTTATACGTTTACGACCACTTTCACCTTCCTGTTGCATCTTTTGAACTGCTGGAACAGCCATTCCCATCAACTGCATTATAATAGATGCTGAAATGTAAGGCATAATTCCCAACGCTAAAAAAGAAGCATTAGTAAATCCACCACCAGAGAGCAAACCTAAAAGGCCTTCAATAGTACCTGCGTCAGCACCTTCTGATGCTAGCTTTGAACTATCAACACCTGGTAACACAATAAATGAACCGATTCGGAAAACAAGAATTAAAGAAAAGGTTATTAATAACCTTTTCCTTAGCTCCTCAACTTTCCAAATATTACTTATATTTTCTATTAGTTTCTTCATCTGGGTAAAATAGTTTGCAAATTTAATTAGATTTCTGAACAATCACCACCTTTCGACTCAATTTCTACTTTCGCAGTTGCCGAAAATTTGTGAGCAGAAACGCTAATTTTAGCTTTTAGTTCACCTCTTCCAAGGATTTTAACTAACTCTCTATTTCCTAATAGTCCATTTTCACGTAGTACTTCAGGATTAATTTCTGTAAGATTCTTACGATCAATTAACATTTGAATAACATCCAGATTAACGGCTTTGTATTCTACTCTGTTAATATTCGTAAAACCATATTTTGGAACACGTCTTTGAAGCGGCATCTGTCCACCTTCAAACCCAATTTTCTTACTATAACCAGATCTTGATTTAGCACCTTTATGACCACGCGTAGCAGTTCCTCCATATCCAGAACCTTGTCCTCTTCCGATTCGGCGCTGGCTGTGGGTAGAACCCTTAGCTGGTTTTAAATTATTTAAACTCATTGCTTTTTAGTTTTTATGTTTTACTCAACTATTTCAACTAAATGTTGAACTTTAGCGATCATACCCATAACTTGAGGAGTTGCTTCCTTTTCTATAGTATGATTCATTCTTCTTAATCCTAAGGCTATTACCGTGTCTTTTTGACGTTGTGTTCGGTTAATAGCACTTCTTACAAGTTTAATTTTTACTGTCTTTGCCATTATAAAATATATTAACCGTTAAACACTTGATTCATGGTAATACCACGTTGTTTAGCTACTGAAAATGCGTCTCTCATTTGAGATAATGCATCAATTGTTGCTTTAACTACGTTTTGTGGATTAGACGAACCTTGAGATTTCGCTAAAACGTTATGAATCCCTGCACTCTCCAATACAGCACGCATTGCACCTCCTGCAATAACACCTGTACCTTCTGATGCAGGCTTGAGTAAAACTCTTGCTCCACTAAATTTACCTTTCTGTGTATGTGGCACAGTATTGTTAATAATTGGAACACGAATTAAGTTCTTCTTAGCATCATCAATTCCTTTCGAAATTGCTTCTGTTACTTCGTTTGCTTTACCTAATCCTTGACCTACGATTCCGTTTTCATTTCCAACCACTACGATTGCCGAGAAACTGAACGTACGTCCACCTTTTGTTACTTTTGTAACTCTATTAATTCCTACTAACTTATCTACTAGTTCTAAGTCAGCTGGTTTAACGCGATTATTGATTTTTGCTGCCATTTTCTTAAAGTTTTAGTCCACCTTCCCTTGCTCCATCAGCAAGTGATTTTACTCTACCATGATATAAATACCCATTACGGTCAAATTTCACTGACGCAATATTAGCTTTTAACGCCTTTTCAGCGATTATTTTACCAACAAATGCTGCCTGTTCAATTTTCGGAAGGTTTTCACATTCTTTTACTCCTTGAGACGATGCGGAAACTAAAGTTTTACCCTTCGTATCGTTGATTACTTGTGCATAAATTTGTTTATTACTCCTATATACAGTTAATCTTGGAAGCGTCTCAGTACCCGTTAAATTCTTACGGATACCCTTTTTAATTTTAGCTCTTCTAGCTACTTTACTAAATGCCATTTTCTTTTAAATTTAAGGTTATTTACCTGCGGCTTTACCAGCTTTTCTTCTCACATACTCACCTTGTAGACGGATTCCTTTACCTTTGTAAGGTTCAGGTTTACGGAAGGAACGAATTTTGGCAGCTACGTGTCCTAACAGTTGTTTGTCGAATGACTCTAAAGTCACAACTGGTGCTTTACCTTTTGCAGTTTCTGTAGACACCTTAACTTCATTTGGTAGTTCGATTATAATAGGATGAGAATGTCCAACTGACATAGTCAAAACTTGACCTTGAGCGACAGCTCTAAAACCTACTCCTATTACTTCTAATACCTTCTTAAACCCTTCTGAAACGCCTTCAATCATATTGCTAACAAGAGCTCGTGAAAGCCCGTGTTTAGCGCGTGTTGACGGGACGTCCGATGCGCGGTTAAATGTGATGATTCCATCTTCTATTTGTACAGTGATTTCTGGATCTAATTCTTGAGTTATCTCTCCTTTAGGTCCTTTCACTGTCACTAGCTGTCCATCCATTTTTACTTCTACTCCACTCGGGATGCTTATTGGGGATTTACCTATCCTTGACATTGCTTATTATTACTTTAAAAATTAATAAACGTAACAAAGAACTTCACCACCAACTTTTTGTACTCTCGCTTCTTTATCTGTCATCAAACCTTTTGATGTAGATATAATTGCGATTCCCAAACCGTTTAATACACGTGGCAATTCTTTTGAATTACTATACTTTCTTAACCCTGGTGATGAAATACGTTGCAATTTAGTAATTGCTGGTATTTTCGTCGATGGATTATATTTAAGTGCGATCTTTATTACTCCTTGTTTATCGTCTTCTTCTACTTTATAATTGGCGATATATCCTTTTTCAAAAAGGATTTTAGCCATTGCTACTTTAGTATTTGAAGAAGGCATTTCAACAACTTTCTTAGTCACACTGCTCGCATTTCTGATGCGAGTCAAAAAATCTGCTATTGGATCTGTATTCATATTTTCTAACTATAAGATTACCAACTTGCTTTTTTAATTCCTGGTATTTTACCAGAAAGAGCCATTTCTCTGAACGTCACCCTTGATAGTCCAAACTGTCTCATATAACCTCTTGGACGACCAGTTAGGTTACAACGATTGTGCAATCTAACTTTTGATGAATTAGCAGGCAATTTTTGAAGACCTTCCCAGTCACCTGCATCTTTAAGCTCTTTGCGCTTATCAGCAAACTTTGCAACCATCGCTTCTCTTTTACGCTCACGCGCTTTCATTGATTCTTTTGCCATTTTCTTACTTTTTTGTGAATGGAAATTTAAACGCATCTAACAACGCCTTTGCTTCTTCATCACTTTCTGCTGAAGTTACAAATGTAATATCCATTCCTAAAATTTTATTTACTTTATCAATATCAATTTCAGGAAATATAATATGTTCTTTTACCCCCATATTAAAGTTTCCACGACCATCGAAACCTCTTGCAGGTACTCCTTTGAAATCACGTGTACGAGGAAGAGCGACTGAAATCAAACGATCTAAAAATTCATACATATTATCTCCACGTAGAGTAACTTTAGTTCCGATCGGCATTCCTTTTCTTAATTTAAAGTTGGAAACATCTTTCTTTGAAACTGTTGCTATTGGTCTCTGACCTGTTATTGCGGTTATATCTTCGATAGCTCCATCAATGATTTTCTTATCAGCTACTGCTTCTCCGATACCTTGAGATAAAATTATTTTCTCAATTTTAGGTACACGCATAACAGATTTGAAACCGAACTGTTTTTGCAAAGCAGGAACTACCTCCTCTTTGTACTGCTGTCTAAGTCTTGGTGTATAACTCATTACTTAATTTCTTCTCCTGATTTTTTAGCGTATCGAACTAGCTTTCCATCCTTGTTTTTCTTACGACCAATTCGAGTTGGTTCGTTGTTATTAACAAGCATGAGGTTGGAAATGTGTAGACCCGCTTCTTTCTCCACAATACCACCTTGAGGGTTCGCTGCATCTGGTTTAGTGTGACGTTTTACAACGTTAACACTTTCCACAAGCACGCGCTCTTTATTTCTGTCTATTGAAAGGACTTTTCCGTCCTGACCACGATGCTCACCGCTAATTACTTTCACGATGTCACCTACTTTTATGTGTAATTTCTTTTGCATGATCTTAAAGTTTTAAAGCACTTCAGGTGCTAATGAAACAATTTTCATGTAATTGTTATCACGTAGCTCTCTAGCTACTGGTCCAAAAATACGAGTTCCTCTCATTTCATTTGCTTGGTTTAAAATAACCACAGCATTATCATCGAATCGAATATAAGATCCATCGGGACGACGGATTTCTTTTTTCGTTCTTACTACCACAGCCGTAGCTACTTGTCCTTTTTTGACAGTACCAGAGGGCATTGCGCTCTTGACAGAAACCACTATTTTATCTCCAATAGAAGCGTAACGTCGTTTTGTACCTCCGAGAACTCGGATACACAATACTTCTTTCGCGCCACTATTGTCGGCTACTGCAAGTCTTGATTCTTGTTGTATCATTTCTTAATGATTATTTGGCTCTTTCTAAAATTTCTACTAATCTCCAATTCTTTGTCTTAGACAAAGGTCGACACTCACGAATAAGTACTGTATCACCTATGTTACAGTCATTTTTTTCATCGTGGGCTACAAATTTAGTAGTTTTTTTTATGAATTTACCATATTTCAGGTGTTTTACTTTTCGTTCAACTGTAATTACGATAGATTTTTCCATCAAATCACTAGTTACAACACCAGTTCTTTCTTTTCTTAAATGTTGATTTTCCATATCAAGGCATTTTCTAAATTGCAAGCTTAAGCTTGCTTGTTTCTTTTAGTCAATTCCGTATTTAACCTAGCTATTGTCTTTCTCAACGACTTAATTTGCATTGGGTTCTCTAAAGGTGACACTTTGTGTGTCAACGATATTTTGCCAATCTTTTCAGCTGTTGTGTCAAGACGATCTTTTAGATCATTTAGGGACAATTGAGTGATTTCTTCTTGTTTCATTTGTTTTTATTATTTTCCTGGAACTACATAGTCGTTACGCGTAACGAATTTACATTTTACAGGAAGTTTTTGTGCTGCCAAACGAAGAGCTTCTTTAGCTACATCATAAGGAACCCCATCCGCTTCAAATAAAATACGTCCTGGCTTAACAACAGCAACCCAGTGACTTGGTGCACCCTTCCCTTTACCCATACGAACCTCTGCAGGCTTAGACGTAACAGGTTTGTCTGGGAAGATACGTATCCAAACTTTACCTTCTCTCTTCATGTATCTCGTAACGGCTATACGTGAAGCTTCGATTTGTCTGGATGTAATCCATGCTGGTTCCAAGGTTTTAAGTCCAAAAGATCCAAAAGCAACAGTACTACCTCTATGGGCTATACCAGTGTTTCTTCCCTTCTGTGCTTTTCTAAATTTGGTTTTCTTTGGTGATAACATCTTTCAGTACTTTTTAAGAATTCAACTTATTTTTTCTTTCTCTTAGGACCGCCGCGGCGACCACCTTTCTTTTGAGACTCAAGTCCAATGTTTGGTGAAAGATCGCGTTTACCAAAAATCTCACCCTTACAAATCCATACCTTAATACCGATACGACCATAAGTTGTGTGAGCCTCAGCTAATGCATAATCAATATCTGCTCTGAATGTATGCAATGGAGTTCTTCCATCTTTATACATCTCGTCACGTGCCATTTCAGCTCCGTTCAAACGACCAGAAATCTTAACTTTGATTCCTTCTGCACCCATTCTCATTGTTGAAGCAACTGACATCTTAATTGCTCTTCTGAAAGAAATACGTGCTTCAATTTGACGAGCAATGTTATCCGCTACAAGATGAGCATCCAATTCAGGACGTTTAATCTCAAAAATGTTAATTTGGATTTCTTTATTCGTTAATTTCTTCAGCTCTTCTTTCAGCTTATCTACTTCTTGACCACCTTTACCAATAATCACTCCTGGACGTGAAGTATTGATAGTAACTGTAACCAATTTTAAAGTTCTTTCGATGATGATTTTAGAAATACTGGCACGTGATAAACGAGCATTCAGATATTTTCTAATTTTATCGTCTTCAACAATTTTATCCGCATAGTTAGAACCACCGTACCAGTTGGAATCCCAACCGTGAATGTAGCCTAATCTATTTCCTATTGGATTAGTTTTTTGTCCCATTTCCTAATTTTTAACTCCGTCCACAACTATACGTACGTGGTTGGATCGTTTTCTAATTCTATTCGCTCTACCTTGAGCCCTTGGTTGAATTCTCTTCAACATTCCGGCTTGTGCAACTTCAATAGTTTTCACAATTAACTCTTCATCCTCCAAGCTTTTGTCTTCATTCTTGACCTCCCAGTTAGCAATTGCTGAACGCAATAATGTGGAGAGGCTTTTTGAAGCTTCCTTTGGATTATGTTGCAATATGTTTAGCGCCTTATTTACTTCAACTCCTCGAATAAGATCAGCAACTAATCTCATCTTTCTCGGAGCGATAGGAGAATTATTAAGTGCTGCAAATGCAATCGACTTATTTTCTTCCTTTCTTCTCTCGGCTTTTAATCTTTTTCTAGCACCCATGATACGAAGTTTTAATTATCTTCTTTTATCTTTCTTATTACCAGCATGTCCTCTGAAGCTGCGCGTTGGTGCGAATTCTCCAAATTTATGCCCTACCATATTCTCAGTCACAAATACTGGGATAAACTTGTTCCCATTATGAACTGCTATTGTTAATCCAACAAAATCAGGAGTAATTGTAGAGGCACGAGACCAAGTTTTAATTACACTTTTAGATTTTGTGGACTGTGCTGTTTCCATTTTTTGCACTAGCTTGTAGTGCACAAAAGGTGGTTTCTTTAACGAACGACTCATATCCTATTTCTTTCTTTTATCGATGATAAACTTATCTGAATATTTCTTAGCTGAGCGCGTTTTGTAACCTTTTGCAGGAATACCATTACGCGATCTTGGGTGTCCACCTGAGTGACGACCTTCACCACCACCCATTGGGTGATCGACAGGGTTCATTACTACACCTCGAACACGAGGACGACGGCCTAACCATCTTGAACGACCAGCTTTACCAGAAACAGACAAACTGTGATCTCGGTTTGACACCACACCGATAGAAGCTAAACAAGTAGTTAAGATCATACGAACTTCACTTGATGGCATTTTTAAAATACCATACTTACCTTCTCTAGCAATAAGTTGAGCAGATGTTCCAGCACCACGTGCTATTACACCACCTTTACCAGGCGTCATTTCAACATTGTGAACAGTAGTTCCTAGAGGAATGTCAGCGATGTACATCGCATTACCTTTATTAGGCGTAGCATTCTTTCCAGACATAACAGTATCACCAACTTCTAATCCCTCCGGCGCAATAATATAACGCTTCTCACCATCTTTGTAGAAAAGTAAAGCAATATTTGCAGTACGATTTGGATCGTACTCAATAGTCTTTACAGTAGCAGGAACATCCGATTTATCTCTTTTAAAGTCGATAATACGGTACTTCTGCTTGTGACCACCTCCGATATAACGCATTGTCATACGACCAGAATTGTTACGTCCACCTGATTTCTTTCTTGAAGAAATTAGAGACTTTTCTGGACCTGACGCGGTAATTTCAGAATAATCACTGATGAGTTTGTGTCTTTGCCCTGGAGTTGTAGGCTTGAATTTTTTAAGACTCATTTCTTTTAATTAATTAAACATTAGTAAACAGATCAATCGTCTCTCCTTCCGCAACGGTAACAACTGCTTTCTTATAGCGGCTACTGCGTTGCTCAACGATACCTTTGTTAGTAAATTTAACAGAGGGTTTTCCACCGCCATAATTCATCGTGCGAACAGCTTCAACTGTTACGCCATACATGTTCTCGACGGCCTTTTTAATTTCAATCTTATTAGATCTATGGTCTACTACGAAAGTGAAACGATTGTTCATTTCACTGTCCATTGTAGCTTTTTCTGTAATAAGAGGCTTTTTTATAATTGTGTTCATCACCAATTAGTTTAAAATCTTTTCAATTACGTCAACTGCATCTTTTGCAATTATAACTTTTCTTGCATTCAACACATCGTAAGTGTTAAGTGAGTCAGCTGAAACAACTTTTGTATTCTTGATGTTTTTTGCTGATTTATAAGCATTGTCATTGCCGTTTCCAACAACAAACAAAACTTTCTCATTCTCCAATTTCAACGCTGTTAAAACTGATAAAAACTCTTTTGTTTTTGGTGTGTCAAACTTAAGTCCATCAAGAATGAAGATTGCTTCATCTTTTGCTTTAAGAGACAATGCAGATCGTCTAGCTACCCTTTTCAACTTTGTATTCAGTTTGAAACGGTAGTCTCTTGGACGTGGTCCAAAAGCGCGACCTCCTCCTCTAAAGATTGGACTTTTAATAGAACCAGCACGTGCTGTACCTGTTCCTTTTTGCTTTTTGATTTTTCTAGTACTTCCAGTGATGTCAGCTCTTTCTTTAGATTTGTGCGTTCCTTGACGTTGATTTGCCAAGTATTGCTTTACATCTAAGTAGATTGCGTGATCATTTGGCTCAATTCCGTAAATTGAGTCAGATAATGTTACCTTATCTGAAGTAGCTTTACCCTTTGTATCTAATACTTTTGCTTCCATTACTTCTCAATTATTACTGTTGAACCTTTAGCTCCTGGTATAGAACCCTTAACTACTATAATATTTTTATCAGCAAGTATCTTAATCACCTGTAGGTTTTCGATAGTTATTCGTTTGTTACCTGTCTGACCAGCCATCTTTTTCCCTTTGAAAACACGACCTGGTGTAGAGGCAGCTCCGATAGAACCTGGGGCTCTTTTCATGCTCTTTTGACCGTGAGAGGTCTCAGAACCTGAAAATCCGTGGCGTTTAATAACACCTTGGAAACCTTTACCTTTTGATATTCCAGAGATATTTACTAATTCTCCTTCAGCAAACAATTCAGCATTTACAACCTCTCCAGTTTTTAAGTCTTGCTCAAAATCATTGAACTCAACCAAATCCCTTTTAGGTGTAGTATTTGCTTTTTTAAAGTGACCTTGCAACGCATTCGGAGTGCTCTTTTCTTTGCGCTCTCCGAATCCAAGCTGGATAGCATCGTAACCATCTCTATCACTTGTTTTAACTTGTGTTACAACACAAGGACCAGCTTCTATCACTGTGCATGGTGTTGCCTTACCCTCGACACTGTAGACACTAGTCATTCCGACTTTTCTTCCAATAATTCCTGGCATTCTTTCTTAATTATAATTAAACTTTAATTTCTACATCAACACCACTTGGTAACTCTAAACGCATTAGAGCATCAACAGTTTTTGAAGACGAACTATAGATATCTAACAATCTCTTGTAAGAACATAATTCAAACTGCTCACGTGCTTTTTTGTTAACGTGTGGTGATTTCAATACAGTATAAATCCTTTTGTGCGTTGGAAGTGGAATTGGTCCACTTACAACAGCTCCAGTTGTTTTTACTGTTTTTACGATTTTCTCAGCTGACTTGTCAACCAAGTTGTAATCGTAAGACTTTAATTTTATTCTAATTTTCTGACTCATTACTTATAAATTAAGCTGTAACTTTTCCTTTAATTTTCGCGATAACTTCATCTGCAATGTTTCTTGGACAAACATCATAGTGTGAGAATTCCATAGTTGATGTTGCACGACCAGATGAAAGTGTTCTCAATGTTGTTACATATCCGAACATTTCTGAAAGTGGAACTGTTGCTTTAACAATCTTAGCTCCTGAACGATCATCCATTCCTTGCATTTGACCACGTCTTCTATTCAAATCCGCTACTACATCTCCCATGTTTTCTTCTGGAGTAACAACCTCTAATTTCATGATTGGCTCAAGAAGTTGTGGGTTTGTTTTAGGAACAGCATGACGATATGCCATTTTTGCTGCTACCTCAAACGATAGAGAATCTGAATCGACTGCGTGGAAAGATCCATCAATTAATTCAACTTTTAGTGAATCCATAGGATATCCAGCTAAAACACCGTTTTTCATAGCTGTTTCAAAACCTTTCTGAATTGATGGAATGTATTCACGAGGAACGTTACCACCTTTGATTTTATTAATGAATTCTAGCCCTTCTTTCTCTTTATCTTCTTGTGGGCTTATTTTCACTACAATATCGGCAAATTTACCACGACCACCAGATTGTTTCTTGTAAGTTTCTCTGTGATCTACCGCAGTAGAAATTTGCTCCTTGTAAGACACTTGTGGTTCACCTTCAGTAACCTCAACTTTAAATTCACGTTTCAAACGCTCAATAAGAACTTCAAGGTGCAACTCTCCCATTCCTGAGATAATCGTTTGTCCAGAATCATCGTCTGATGTGATTTGGAATGTTGGATCCTCCTCAGCTAACTTATTTAATCCTATAGAAAGTTTATCAACATCGGCCTTAGTTTTAGGCTCGATAGCAATACCAATTACTGGTGCTGGGAAATCCATTGATTCTAAAACAATAGGATGTTTCTCATCACACAAAGTATCACCTGTACGAATATCCTTAAATCCTACAGCTGCACCAATATCTCCACAATCTAACATCTCAATAGCATTTTGCTTATTTGAGTGCATTTGGAATAAACGAGAGATTCTTTCTTTTTTATTTGTTCGTGTATTGTATACGTATGAACCTGCTGGAATTTGACCAGAGTAAGTTCTAACAAAACAAAGACGTCCAACGAATGGATCAGTAGCAATTTTAAATGCTAAAGCAGACATTGGTTCGTTAATAGAAGGTCTTCTTTTCTCCATTTCCCCAGATACTGGGTTCATTCCTTCGACCGCTTCAACATCTAAAGGTGAAGGCAAGAATGCCATTACTGCATCTAAAAGTGTTTGAACACCTTTATTTTTAAACGCAGATCCACACATGATTGGCGTGATAGCCATACTAATAGTTGATTTCCTAACTGCTGCGATCATTTCATCTTCTGTAATAGAATTTGAATCTTCGAAGAATTTCTCCATCAAAACATCATCTGATTCAGCAACAGTTTCAATAAGGTAGTTTCTGTATTCAGCAACTTGCTCAACCATATCAGCGGGCATTTCAATCTCGGACCAAGTCATCCCTAAATCCTCTTCATTCCAAACAAAGGCCTTGTTTACTATTAAATCAACAACTCCTTTAAAGTCATCTTCAGAACCAATAGGTAATTGAAGAGGAACTGGTGTGCCTCCTAGTCTTTCTTTAATTTGATTAACAGTTCCTAAAAAGTCTGCACCTGCACGGTCCATTTTATTTACGAAACCAATTCTTGGAACACCGTATTTATCAGCTTGTCTCCAAACTGTTTCAGATTGTGGTTCAACTCCTGAAGAAGCACAGAATAATGCAACTGCACCATCTAGAACACGCAATGAACGCTCTACCTCTACAGTAAAGTCAACGTGACCAGGTGTATCAATAATATTAATCTTGTAATCTTTATCTAAGTACTTCCATGAGGCCGTTGTAGCAGCAGAAGTAATAGTAATACCCCTTTCTTGCTCTTGCTCCATCCAGTCCATAACGGCTGCACCATCATGTACCTCACCTATCTTATGACTAATCCCTGTATAATAGAGAATTCTCTCCGTAGTTGTGGTTTTCCCAGCATCTACGTGGGCCATAATCCCGATGTTTCTTGTATATTTTAAATCTCTTTTTGCCATAACTCGCTCTTATTTTTAGAATCTGAAATGAGAGAACGCTTTGTTTGCCTCAGCCATTCTTAAAGTATCTTCTTTCTTCTTAAACGCACCACCTTCTTCTTTAGAAGCAGCAATAAACTCATTCGCTAAACGCTGAGCCATTGTTTTTTCGTTACGCTTTCTAGAGAAAGTAATCATCCATTTCATAGCTAAAGATTGCTTTCTTCCTTCACGAACAGGAGTAGGAATCTGGAAAGTTGCCCCTCCAACTCTTCTACTTCTTACCTCTACACTTGGAGTAATATTATCAATAGCTTTCTTGAACACTTCAAGTCCAGATTGATCTTCCAATTTTGTTTCTATGATGTCAATTGCATCATAAAAAATCTTGAAAGAAGTATTTTTCTTACCATCTAACATTAAGTTGTTCACGAACTTTGTTACTTGAACATCATTAAATTTTGGATCTGGTAGAATCTTAATTTTTTTCGCCTTATTTCTTCTCATGACTTACGTTTTATTTTTTAGGTCTTTTAGTACCATACTTAGATCGACGTTGCGTTCTTCCTTCTACACCCGCGGTATCTTCTGCACCACGAACGATATGATATCGAACACCTGGAAGGTCTTTTACTCTTCCTCCTCGAACCAATACCATCGAGTGCTCTTGAAGGTTGTGACCTTCTCCACCGATGTAAGCATTGACTTCTTTACCATTTGTTAAACGTACTCTGGCTACTTTTCGCATAGCTGAGTTAGGCTTCTTAGGTGTAGTGGTGTACACACGCACACATACTCCTTTACGCTGCGGACAAGAATCAAGTGCTGCTGACTTGCTTTTTTTGACCGGCGCAGTTCTTCCCTTGCGCACTAACTGTTGTATAGTTGGCATATTTTTACATTAATTTTTTACAATAAATAATTCCCCAAAACGACTTTGAGGGTTGCAAAAATAAATATATAATTTTAGAATCCAATAGATAATCAATAAAACTTGCTGATTTTTAACAAAGAAGTGTTGATTGTTTTTCTTTGTTTGTTTTTTATTGACTTTTTTTGTGTTTATTTTTTGGTAAACAAGCTTTTTTGAACCGTGATTTAGTATTAAAAAAAGTACGCATGATTGTGTGCGTTTTCATATCTATGAGATCAAATATAATAATTTTCTTAAATAATATCATAAACCAAATGAGAAATTAAACTTCTTTATTATTATTCATTTGGTTTTAGTTGTGGTACAATAAATTAAAGAAAATAATCGACTGAAATTTATTTTTTATATCTTAAAAGACAATCAAGAGGTTTTACTTTTAATTCAAAACAATACTTTTTTCCTCGAAAATATTTTTTTTTGAAATCATGTTAATTTATTATTTATAGAAATTCAATTATCCAGCTTTCTATTTTCATTTACCACCTCTTCGTAAATCCAATTTCTCAAAACTTTTGAGAAATTCGTTTGATTGAAAGTATCAATAATAAAATGGAGTAATGACTTTAAATTTCATTTAATATTGGCAATAATGATTAAAATTCTAAAAACTTACCAGTGGGGATTTTTCTATTGGAATACTCAATACTATAGTCGTAAATACCTTTTTTAAGACTTCTGGAGATGGTTATTGAATTGTGCTTTTCAATAGTATTAGAAAAAGTTATTCCTCTTCCATTAAAATCGAAAATTGTAATAGAGTTAAGCTTTAAAAGGTCAATATTTTTAAATAATATTTCACTATACCTAACTTGTTTATTTAGTGTCTGGTCGGAAACAGACAATTTTTATAAATTGTATAAATTTTGAGAAATATTTATTCAATCATAATAATTTTTTAAGGTTTTTCCCGATTTCTCGGGACAGGCTATGAGCTTGCTT
>Ga0307952_1000208_pt1 | contig 38048 bp, 35 predicted proteins | sample OrgLakmetagen376_FD_201821 | JGI IMG/M metagenome (GOLD analysis project Ga0307952, IMG submission 201821) | Saline water microbial communities from Organic Lake, Antarctica - #376 | ecosystem: Environmental > Aquatic > Non-marine Saline and Alkaline > Saline | place: Antarctica: Organic Lake...
GAACATGATCGGGGCGGCGGGCGATCAGCACCCGGCCGCCCTGGCGAATAACCCCAACCGCCACATGAATAACAGGCGCAGCGGACGACTCATCAACCATAGTCAGGAACCCCGTAGTCAGGAACCATAGTCAGGAACCATAGTCAGGTGCGATACGCGGCGTTGATGGTGACGTAATCGTGGGAGAAGTCACAGGTCCAGACCCGCTCTGACACCTCGCCCCGCTTCAGATCAATGTGAATGGTAATCTCCTCCCGATCCATGATCGCCTGGCCGCGCGCCTCGCTGTAGTCCTCAGCGCGACCACCCTGACGCACCAGACACACGTCTCCCAGGAAAATTTCCAGCGCCTGCAAATCGAGACCCTCGACCCCTGCGCGGCCCACAGCGGCCAGGATGCGACCCCAGTTTGGGTCCGAAGCGAAAAGCGCAGTCTTTACCAGCGGTGAATGAGCCACCGTGTAGGCCACATTCAGAGCTTCCTGAACCGAGGCCGCCTGGCTGACTTCGATAGTAACGAACTTGGTGGCACCTTCGCCGTCACGAACAATGGCGTGGGCCAGCTCCAGATAAACCTCTTTCAACGCTGTTTTCAGTTCTGCTGCGAACGGGCTGTCGATAGTGATTTCGGGCCCACCGTACTGCCCTGTCGCCATCAGCATGCAGGCGTCGTTAGTCGAGGTATCACCGTCAATAGTGATTCGGTTGAAAGACTGCTCGCCCAACTCTGCGGACCATTGCGACAACAAGTCCGGCGCCAGCTTCGCATCGGTTGCGATAAAGCCCAGCATGGTCGCCATGTTGGGCCGGATCATGCCTGCACCTTTGCTGATTCCGGATATCGTCACCAGATGTTCACCCAGGCGTACCTGCCGCGATGAACCCTTGGGGCGGGTGTCAGTGGTCATGATGCCAGACGCTGCCTCTGCCCAGCGGTCTTCGGCCGTGTCAGCCAGAAGCTGCGGCAGCGCGTCAATGATTTTCCCGGCAGGCAAGGGCTCGCCGATGACGCCGGTGGAAAACGGCAGCACGGCCTCGGGGTCAACTCCGGCTTTTTCCGCAAGCGCGTTGCAGCAGGCGATGGCATCTGCCATGCCGCGTTCGCCAGTGCCGGCATTGGCATTGCCGGTGTTGATCAGCAAATAGCGAGGTTCACCGGCCTTAAGGTGGCGACGGGCAACATGCACTGGCGCCGCGCAAAACTGGTTTTGAGTGAAAATGCCTGCGACGCGGCTGCCGGGTGCCAGCTCGAACAGCACCAGGTCCTTTTTGCCCGGCTTTTTGATGCCGGCGCTGGCAATGCCTGTTTTTACACCCTTGACCGGAAAAAACTGAGGTAAGGCTCCAGGGCCCACAGCCATGCTCGCTCTCCTGTAGTTATAAAAAAGCTATACAAAGTCATAAAATGAAAAGCCCGCAGCCTGATTGGATCAGATGCGGGCCATTGATTCACTGTGCCAGTAACCGATTATTGCGACTCTGGTCAGCTAACCTTGCCATGACACTGCTTATACTTCTTGCCGGACCCACACGGACAGGGCTCATTCCTGCCTACCTTGCGGCCTTCCCGCACAAAGGTGTCTGGCGTGCCCTGAGGCTGGGCTGAACCGCCCTCATCACCCGCTGCTGCAGTGGCGCTGGTTTCGTCATGCTGCAGCCTGGCCTGGGCCAGTTCACGCTCAAGTTCTTCCTTGCGGCGCCGTTCGACTTCTTCCATCTCTTCGCGACTCTGCACTTTCACACGGGAAACCACCCGAACCACGTCCCGCTTCATGGTATCGAGCATAGTCTCGAACAGATTGAACGCTTCACGCTTAAATTCCTGCTTGGGATTCTTCTGCGCGTAACCACGCAGATGAATGCCCCGGCGCAGATGGTCCATATTGGACAGGTGTTCTTTCCAGAGGGTATCGAGAACCTGCAGGAACACCTGCTTCTCGAATTTTCGCATCGGCTCAGAGCCTGCCATTTCTTCCTTGGCTTCATAGCCAGCAACAACCTCATCAAGAATGCGCTGGCGAAGGCTTTCCTCGTGAAGCTTCGAGTCCTCTTCCAGCCATTGCTTGATCGGCAGATCGATAGCCAGTTCTGATTGCAGATGACTCTCAAGCCCGGCAACATCCCACTGCTCGACCATGCTTTGCGGCGGAATGAATTCGTTGGTCAGCTGATCAACCACGTCTTCGCGGATGGTTTTCACCATATCGGAAACGTCATCAGAGCCCATCACTTCATTACGCTGGTCGTAAATAACCGAGCGCTGATCGTTAGCCACGTCGTCGTATTCCAGCAGGGTTTTGCGCATATCAAAGTTGCGGCCTTCCACTTTGCGCTGGGATTTTTCAATGGCGTTGGTCACCATCCGGTGCTCGATGGCTTCGCCCTTCTGCATGCCCATCGCCTGCATCAGGCTCTTGACCCGATCCGGCGCGAAGATCCGCATGAGGTTATCTTCCAGCGAAAGGAAGAAACGTGACGAACCGGGGTCGCCCTGACGGCCCGCACGGCCTCGCAACTGGTTATCGATACGCCGCGATTCGTGGCGCTCGGTGCCGATAATATGCAGGCCACCGGCTTCCACCACCTGATTGTGACGCTCGGTCCACTCGGCTTTGATACGGGCAACCTCTTCTTCCGAGGGATTCTCAATGCCCGCCACTTCAAATTCCCAGTTGCCGCCAAGCACAATATCGGTACCACGGCCCGCCATGTTGGTGGCGATGGTGACGGCACCGGGCCGACCAGCCTGCGCGATGATCTGTGCTTCACTTTCGTGCTGCTTGGCGTTCAGGATCTTGTGCTCAATTCGGGCCTTTTTCAGCAGCATCGCGAGCAGTTCCGAAGCTTCAATGGACGCGGTACCCACAAGAATTGGGCGACCTTCCGCCATAACATCCTTGATCTCGTCAATGATCGCGTGAAACTTCTCTTCCTGCGTCAGATAGATAAGGTCGTTGTAATCAATCCGCTGGATAGGCTTATTGGGCGGGATAACCACCACGTCCAGGCCGTAGATCTGGCGGAATTCGAAGGCCTCTGTATCTGCGGTACCGGTCATGCCGGCCAGTTTGCCGTAAAGGCGGAAGTAATTCTGGAAGGTCGTCGACGCCAGGGTCTGGCTCTCGGCCTGAATGCGCAGGCCTTCTTTTGCTTCAATGGCCTGATGCAGGCCTTCGCTCCAGCGACGCCCGGGCATGGAACGCCCGGTGTGTTCGTCAACAATGACCACCTGGTCCCCCTGAACGATATAGTCAACGTCCTTCTGGAACAGGTGATGGGCACGAAGCGCCGAGTGCACGTGGTGAACCAGGCTCAGGTTGGCGGCGGAGTATAGGCTTTCGCCTTCGCGCAGCAGTTCCATGCCCAGCAGCAATTCTTCAACATGTTCATGGCCTGCTTCGGTCAGTTCCGCCTGGCGGGATTTTTCGTCAATGGTGAAATCGCCTTCCGGCTCACCTTCGTCTTCTTCGCTGACCTCACCCTTTCTGAGCTTTGGCACCAGCTCGTTGATGGCGCGATAGAGTTTCGAGCTGTCTTCAGCAGCACCGGAAATGATCAGCGGCGTACGCGCTTCATCGATCAGAATGGAATCGACTTCGTCAACGATGGCAAAGTGCAGGCTGCGCTGCACTTTGTCTTCGGTGCTGAATGCCATGTTGTCGCGCAGATAGTCAAAGCCAAACTCGTTATTGGTACCGTAGATGATATCCGCCTGGTAGGCGGCGCGCTTTTCCTCTTGAGGCTGGCCGGCGACGACCACGCCCACCTGCAGACCGAGAAAACGATACAGTTTGCCCATCCATTCAGCGTCACGGCGGGCCAGATAGTCGTTGACCGTCACCAGGTGAACACCCTTTCCAGTCAACGCATTAAGATAGAACGCCAGAGTGGCCACCAGGGTTTTACCTTCACCGGTTTTCATCTCGGCAATGCGGCCTTCGTGCAGGGTAATACCACCGACCATCTGCACGTCGTAATGGCGCATGCCCATGACGCGGCGGCTGCCCTCTCTGGCCGTTGCGAAAGCTTCAGGCAGCAGCTCGTCAAGGGTTTCCCCTTCTTCGTACCGGCGCCGGAATTCAGCGGTCTTACCTTGCAACTCGGTATCGGACAGATTGCCATACTGTTCTTCAAGTTCGTTGATGCGCAAGACTGTTTTACGCATACGCTTGATTTCTCTGGCGTTCTTACTGCCAAACATCTTTGTTGCAAGCTTCGTGAACATAGACCACTGCTTCTTTGATTGACCGGAGGAAGCGGCATTCTAACCTTATTTCACGAGAGTTCAAAAGGTGAGCCTCACAGAAGCCCGACTTGACTCAACGCCCTGAAACAGGTGAATGCAGCGGGGCGCAGCGGCCCCGTCGGGAAATAACAGGTCAGCGGCTGGCGCGACGGATATAAGTTTCGGGGTTTTTGGCTTTGCCGTTCTGCAGAACTTCGAAGTGCACGTGAGGGCCGGTCGAGCGGCCAGTGCTGCCCATGGCGGCCAGTACTTGGCCTTTCTGAACAACCTCACCCACTTTGGTCTTGACCGTCTTGGCATGGGCATAGCGCGTTCTGAGCCCGTCACCGTGATCAACTTCCACCAGATTGCCGTAGCCGTAGCGCTCGCCGGCAAAGGTCACCACGCCGCCAGCTACCGAGATGATGTCGCTGCCGTCCCGACCGGCAAGGTCAACACCATTATGCCAGGTGCGTTTGCCGGTGAAGGGATCAGAACGATACCCGAACTTGGATGACAACCAACCCCAGGTAATGGGACGTCCTTCTACATACAGCTCATGTTCGAGCTTTTTCTGGGACGAGACGATCTCCAGCATGCGTAACTGGTGTTCCCGGTCTTCAATGCGGTGAGCCAGGCTATCGATCATGTCGGTCAACTGAGGTGCTGTGAACGAATCCCCGCTCATGCCATCTTCGGGACCACCCACAGCCGCAGGCTGGCTGAAATCGAACTCATCGCTGGACACGACACCGGTTTCGACAAAGCGCTGCCCCAGAGCGTCCAGGCGCAGCAGGCGACCCTGCATGTCCCCCAGGCGAAGCGTGAGTGCATCTACCTGCTGTCGCACGTTCTGGCGAACCTGAGCAAGCTCCAATTTCTGGGCCTCAAGCTTTGTTTGCCAGTGGGCAACGAGCCGGGATTCCCTCGGCTGCTCGGCTTTCGCTTCACTTAATGCCATCCGGTACCCGGACTAGGCGGCAACTGCGAACAATCCGAGCACAAAAAACAATAGCCCCAGGGCAATCGGCAGATTGATGGGAACTGCACGGGACTTTCCGTGGCCTTTGCCAACAAGAATTATATTCATAGAACTATCTGATGTCATAACGAACGCAACCTTTTCCTGTAGTGTTGCGCCCAGAGTTATCCGACCGGCCCTGCCAAAGCATCCTTTGCCCATCTCGTAATTAAGTGTGCGGAGGCTCTCTCCGATAACTCAATCATGGGCAGCAGTGACCGCGTCCGAAAACGCGCGTGCCATCCTTTGCAACAACTACGTTCAATTGAAGTAGCAGCTGCCCGTAGACATACACACGCCGGACAATGTAAAACGAGTGTAATACAGGCAATGCTGTTTAACCGTTCCTAATTGTAACCAAACGTTAACGCTGCCGTCGAGAGCTGCTAATTGACATGAAAAAAAAGAGTGATTTGCAACTGACTCCCGACAGTTTCAGCCGCGCCTCGACACTGCGGGAACTGATGGCGAAGGCGAGCCAGCATGCTGAGGCAGAACAACAGGTTATCGCTGCCCTGCCAAACAGTCTGGCTCAGGGAAGCCGATTTGTAAGCTGCAAAGAGGGCGAACTGGTCATTGCAACGGATACCGCCGCAAAAGCGAGTCAGATTCGTTTTCGGCAGCACGATATTATGGTCGCGGTGCGTGAATACGAGCTCTTCCGATTTGTCTGGAAACTGAAAGTGAAGGTGCAGCCAACGCGTTTCAGCGAACGGCCCGTCACGAAAATCACCCCCCTCAGCAACGAGAATGCCCGGCTCCTTAGAGAGGAAGCCGGGCACACGAAGGATCAATCATTACGCGAGGTTCTCGAAAAACTCGCGAGCCACGTCAGGGACTAAAGCATCCGGCTTCAGCCCGCTGCCAGCACAGGTTTCATATAGGAAATCGGAGCAGCGGCCTCGTCGTCAAAGGTAACTACTTCCCACGCATCCTCTTCAGCCTTGAGCTTACGCAGCAGTTTGTTGTTCAGGTCGTGACCGGATTTTATGCCACGGAATTCGCCAATCAGGCTGTTGCCCAGTTGATAAAGGTCGCCAATGGCGTCCAGTACCTTGTGTTTGACGAATTCGTCCTCGTACCGAAGACCGTCCTCGTTAAGGATTTTGTAGTCGTCGACCACGATGGCGTTATCAACACTGCCGCCCAGCGCCAGGTTCATTGCACGCAACTGCTCGATGTCACGCATGAAACCGAAAGTGCGGGCCCGGCTGACTTCCTTCACAAACGATGTGCTTGAGAAGTCGACCGTTGCCGTCTGCGCACGGCCTTTGAACACCGGATGGTCGAAGTCGATGCCGAAGCTCACCTTGAACCCTTCAAAGGGCAGCAAAGTAGCCATTTTGCCATCTTCTTCGACCGTGACTTCGCGCTTTATGCGGATAAACTTCTTGGCCGCGTCCTGTTCAGCGATGCCCGCTGACTGCAGAAGGAACACAAAAGGCCCGGCAGAGCCGTCCATAATGGGCACTTCCGCTGCGCTCAGTTCCACGTAGCAGTTATCGATCCCGAGACCAGCCATGGCTGACAACAAATGCTCCACTGTTGCAACCCGGACACCGTCTTTCAGCAGTGTCGTCGAGAGCATGGTCTCACCCACGTTTTCCGCGCGAGCCTGAATCTCGACCACAGGGTCGAGGTCAGTACGGCGGAAAACAATTCCGGTTTCTACCGGCGCGGGTTTCAGGGTCAGGTAAACTTTTTCTCCTGAGTGAAGACCAACACCGGTGGCGCGGATGGTGTTTTTAAGTGTCCGTTGTCTGATCATCGGTACATATTTCCGTCACAAAAAAGCGATATTATTCGGGCAAAACTATCCCAGAACAATATCAGAAAGCCAAACTGAATACCATTTAACCAGTTTTAAGAAAACGTCTGGCTCAAGCATTCAACCACTGACAGTTAGCTTGCATACATCATTTAGGCGAATTAGATTCACACTAATCTTCGATTGCAAGATTCTATCAATCGGCCTGGCGACGAAGGAATGCGGGAATATCGAGATAGTCGACACCCTGCTCCTGGTTTTCCTTGCTCTGATCAATCGCCACGTTGCCACGAGCAACAGCACGGCGGCGGAGTACGGCCGGACGATCCAGCTGGTTGTAATCCGTTGTGCCGTCCAGGGTACGGGAGTTGTCCACCACTTTGGTGGGCTTCTCACGATCGCCGCCCAGGCCGGTGGCAACAACCGTTACCTTCAGCTCATCGGTCATTTCCGGATCGATAACCGTTCCCACGACCACGGTCGCCGAGTCAGACGCAAATTCACGCACAATGTCGCCAACCTCGGAAAATTCGCCCAGGTTGAGGTCCATGCCGGCGGTGATGTTGACCAGAATACCCTTGGCACCCTGAAGGTTGATATCCTCCAGCAGCGGGCTGCGAATCGCGGCTTCGGCGGCTTCCCGGGCACGGTTTTCACCCGTCGCGCGGGCAGTACCCATCATCGCGTTGCCCATCTCGGACATCACGGTTTTGACGTCGGCAAAGTCGACGTTGATCATGCCGTTGCGGGTAATCAGGTCAGCGATGCCCTGAACTGCGCCAAGCAGTACATCGTTGGCAGAGCCGAACGCATCCAGAAGACTGGTTTTCTTGCCCATCACGGCAAGCAGCTTCTCGTTCGGAATAGTGATCAGCGAGTCGACGGTTTCCGCGAGCTCTTTCAGGCCCGCTTCCGCCACGCTCATGCGCTTGTTACCTTCAAACATGAACGGCTTAGTGACCACCGCCACTGTCAGAATACCCATTTCACGGGCCACTTCGGCGACCACGGGCGCAGCACCGGTTCCGGTACCACCACCCATGCCTGCGGTAATGAACACCATGTCGGCGCCTTTGAGCGCTTCGGCAATCCGGTCACGGTCTTCCATTGCGGACTGTCGGCCCACCTCCGGATTGGCGCCAGCACCAAGACCCTTGGTGATGTTGCCACCCAGCTGGATGATCTGACGGGCATCAAGGTCCGCCAACGCCTGGGCGTCTGTGTTGGCGCAGATGAAATCCACACCTTCGACATCACTGTTGAGCATGTGGCGAACGGCATTGCCGCCACCACCACCAACACCCACTACTTTAATGACAGCGCTTTGCTGGACATTATCGACGAGTTCAAACATTCCCCTACTCCTTCGTGCGGTTTATCGGCTTTCTTTAAAACCGATTTTCGAGATTTTGATGATCGAGAACCTTCATTTTTGTTTTTATGGCAAACCGTCAGAAGTGACCGGTAAACCAACTCTTGATGCGTTGCAGCAGTGAGGGTGCATCTTCACCCTTCATTGCCGGCGCCCTGCCAAGATCCATCTGGCGGAAGCCATGGATCAGCAACCCGACGCCCGTGGCGTAAATCGGGTTGTTGACCACTTCCGTCATGCCGGAGACCGCCTGCGGACAGGCCAGCCTTACCGGCATGTGGAAGATTTCTTCGGCCAGCTCTACCACGCCTTCCATGGTCGAGGAGCCGCCCGTAATCACGATGCCCGCCGGGATCAGATCTTCGAATCCCGAACGTCGCAATTCCGACTGCACCAGTGTGAACAGCTCTTCGTAACGTGGCTCGACCACCTCGGCCAGGGCCTGACGGGAAAGGTCCCGTGGCGGCCGGTCGCCGACACTGGGCACCTTGATGGTTTCGTCCGCTCCGGCCAGCTGTGTCAGGGCGCAGGCGTACTTGATCTTGATCTCTTCAGCATTCTGGGTCGGTGTGCGCAGAGCCATGGCGATGTCGTTGGTGACCTGATCACCGGCAATCGGAATGACCGACGTGTGGCGAATGGCACCGCCGGTGAACACGGCAATGTCTGTGGTGCCGCCGCCAATATCCACCACACAGACGCCCAGCTCTTTTTCGTCTTCTGTCAGAACGGCGTGGCTGGAAGCCAGCTGTTCCAGAATGATGTCGTCCACTTCCAGCCCGCAGCGCTTCACGCACTTTTCGATGTTCTGGGCTGCGTTTACGGCGCAGGTCACCAGATGCACTTTGGCTTCCAGGCGAACACCGGACATACCCATGGGCTCCTTGATGCCTTCCTGGCTATCTATCACAAACTCCTGTGGCAGGATGTGCAGAATCTTTTGATCTGCCGGTATCGCGACTGCCTGGGCCGCGTCGATTACCCGGTCGATATCCGCCTGAGTCACTTCGCGGTCGCGGATCGCCACAATGCCGTGGGAGTTCAGGCTTTTGATGTGGCTACCAGCGATACCGGCGTAAACCGAGTGAATCCGGCAGCCTGCCATCAACTCTGCCTCTTCCACCGCTCGCTGTATGGCCTGAACGGTGGTCTCGATATTGACGACGACACCGCGCTTGAGCCCACGGGACGGGTGCGACCCGATGCCCACCACTTCGATGGTCCCATCCATTTTGCGTTTGCCGACGATCGCAACAACTTTCGAAGTTCCGATATCAAGGCCGACAATCATGTTTTCCGTTTCAACCGATGACATGCGTACCACCAAACCGTAGGTCTGAATTTATCATTTCTATGTGTTTTTCCCGGACGCTGCTGCATCCGGCTTCCATTTCACCGCCACACCATTGCTGTAGCGGGCGTCCACACGTTTAACGTCACTTGCCCGCGACACCAGCCGTTCCTGGTACACGGTCACAAACCGTTCAAAGCGCTCGGTAACCTGATCCCGACCCAGCACCACTTCGATGCCGTTAGACAGTGTCAGGGTCCAGGCCCCACGTTGTTCCAGGCTCAACCCCGCAAAACCGAGGCTATGCTCCGCCAGGGTGTCGGACATGGTCCGGGCCATGCGAATCACCTCCATAACCCGCTCATCCGGACCGGACAACAATGGCAATTTTCCCGCCACTTCCGGATTGGACGGCGCAAATACCTCGCCAGAGCGGCTCACCAGTCGACCATCACTCCAATAAGCCAATGGCTTCCTTTCGCGAACCTCGATCGCCAGTCGATCCGGCCAAACACGTCTGACAGCTGCAGACTCAACCCAGGGACGCTGTTCAAGCTTGTCTTTCACGTCTGACAGATTGGTGGCGAAGAAACTGCGCCCGACCCATTGTCCGGCGCTGCGCTCCAGCGCGACACGGTTCTCACCTACCAGATCACCGGTTATATCAATCGCCATTACCTGGCGGTCCATCGCGTTCAGTACTTGACCCGTCCCCCAGGGCACCAGAGCCGCCAGCAGGACAACACCTGCCCCAATCACGACCTGACTCCAGGGCACCGCCGCCAGAATCGCGCCCAACAACCGGAAGCGGCTCGGCTCCGTCCCCAACGAGGTCGCGCCTCGCCGCTTCGGCGGCTCTGACGGTATCGGGCGGCTCTTGATCAGGATCTGGTCAAACATCCCTTGCCTCCCACGTGTCTTGGATAGTGCTCTGGAGAGCGCCCTGGGGAGTGTCCTGGACGTTGCCCTGGAGAGTATCCTGGAGAATGCGGACAACCAGTTCTTCAAAACTGATGCCGGCAGCTTGGGCTGCCATGGGCACCAGGCTGTGATCGGTCATACCTGGCACGGTATTGACTTCCAAAAGCCAGAATTCGCCAGCAGCGTCCTGCATGATGTCGACCCGCCCCCAGGTCCGGCAGCCCAATACGCGAAATGCTTCAAGTGCAAGATTCTGAAGGCGGAGCTCGGCATCCGGGTCAAGCCCGCAGGGAATCTGGTAGCGGGTGTCGTGGGTCAGATACTTGGCGTCATAATCGTAAAACACATGATCTGTGCTCAGGCCGATGGCTGGCAGCGCCCGGTCCTGAAGAATGCTGACGGTAAATTCCGGGCCTTCAATCCACTCTTCCACCAACACCAGTGGATCCAGCGCCGCCGCTTCCTGATAGGCCGACACCAACTCATCACGGTTCTGAACCTTACGGATACCAATGCTTGAGCCTTCATGGGACGGCTTCACACTCAGCGGTGGCCGCAGTGTCTGCAGAATTTTTTCGGCCTCGTCCTCAGACCCCATGGCACAAAAGCGGGGTGTGGGAAGGTTGCAGCCTTCCAGCACATATTTGGTGCGCAGTTTGTCCATCGCCAGCGCCGATGCCATCATTTCGCTGCCGGTGAACGGAATGCCCGCCTGGGAAAGAATCGCCTGAATCGTTCCGTCCTCGCCGCCGCGCCCGTGCAGTGCAATAAAGACACGATCAAATTCCGGATTATCAACAGTTCGGAGCAAGCAGCCCTGAACATCAACGGTGTAGGCATCCACACCCGCAGACAGCAGTGCAGACAGCACCGCCTGCCCGCTTTTCAGCGACACCGCCCGCTCCGCCGAATCACCGCCCATGAATACGGCCACCCGCCCGAGGGCGCTGACTGTAGCCGGGTCCGCCTGATAAGCCGGGATATCCATACGTCGGGAATCACTCATCTGATATCACCCCCGCTGCGCCAAGCCTGGCGGCAACGCCGCCAATATCGCCAGCGCCCTGAGTGATCAGCAGGTCGCCGTCCTGCAGAGCGTTGCCCAGCAGATGCTCAATTTCACTGTCATCTTCAACAAAGATGGGCTCTACATTGCCTCGTTGGCGGATGCTGCGACACAGGGCACGACTGTCGGCACCCGGAATCGCAGGTTCACCGGCGGAATACACGTTCATCAGGAGCAAAGCATCCACTTCGGACAACACCCGGACGAAGTCTTCGTAAAGATCTCTGGTTCTGGAGTAGCGATGGGGCTGATACAGCATGACCAGCCGACGACCGGGCCAGGCATCCCGGGCCGCACGAATCACCGCTTCCACTTCGGTGGGATGATGGCCGTAGTCGTCCACCATCGTGACAGTGCCTTTCCGGGTCTGGTAATCACCGTACACCTGAAAACGACGACCCACGCCTGCAAAGCCGGCCAAACCGCGACAGATGGCAGCATCATCAACACCCTCATCTGTGGCCACCGCAATGGCTGCCAGGGCGTTGAGGACGTTGTGACGGCCCGGCATTTTAAGCTCAACGTTCAGATCGCTCCGGCCGCCGGGGCGGCGGACCACGAACCGGGTACGCAAACCATCTGACACAATGTCTTCGCCACGGTAGTCGGCCTCCGGATTATCAATTCCGTAGGTGATAATCGCCCGGGAGATCCGGGGCATAATTTCCTGCACGTAGTCGTCGTCCACACACATCACCGCCACACCGTAAAAAGGCAGATTGTGAAGAAACTCGACAAACGTCTGTTTCAGGCGGCCGACATCGCCACCGTAGGTGTCCATGTGATCGGCTTCGATATTGGTAACAACCGAGATGACCGGCGTCAGGTGCAGGAAGGACGCATCGCTTTCATCGGCCTCTGCCACCAGGTATCGGGAACCGCCGAGCTGGGCGTTGGTGCCGGCACTATTGAGTTTGCCACCAATCACAAAGGTGGGATCAAGACCTGCCTCCCCCAAAACCGATGCGATAAGGCTGGTGGTGGTGGTCTTGCCGTGGGTACCGGCCACGGCGATACCGTGACGATACCGCATGATTTCGGCGAGCATTTCCGCCCGGGGCACAATGGGCACGCGTCGGCTTCGGGCAGCAGACACTTCCGGGTTATCGTTGCTGACCGCAGAGGACACAACCACCACGTCGGCGGTCGCGCTGTTCTCTTCCCGGTGTCCGATAAACACGGTCACACCCATGGCTTTGAGGCGATCGGTGACCGCGCCTTCGCGAATATCCGAACCGGATACATCATAGCCCTGGTTTTTCAGTACTTCGGCAATACCACTCATGCCCGCGCCACCGATGCCTACGAAATGGATATTCCGTATGCGACGCATCTCGGGCACCTGGTACACCAGCGGTGGATTCATCGGCTCAACCATTGGCAGCCTCCAGACAGTAATTCACTACTCTCTCCGTCGCGTCAGGGCGAGCCAGCGATTTCGCCGCGGTCGCCATGTCAAGAATTCGGTTCCGGTCCTGTGCCAACCCAGACAGGGTTTGCGCCAGCGTTTCCGCCGTCAGTCTCGGCTGTGGGATCAGAATGGCGCCCCCGGCTTTCACCATCTGCTGGGCGTTCTGGGTCTGATGGTCGTCAACCGCGTAGGGAAAGGGCACCAGAACCGCACCCACACCTGCCACACAGAGCTCCGATACCGTCAGTGCGCCGGAGCGGCAAACCACTACGTCCGCCCACTCATAAGCCTCTGCCATATCCTCAATGAAAGGCTGCACACTGGCGTCTACCTGGTGATTCCCATAAGCCGCCCGGGCTGCCTCCAGATGCTTTTCGCCGCACTGATGACGAACCGTTGGCCTGCTGTCTTCCGGCATCAGGGCCAGAGCTTCCGGAACCATCTCGTTGAAAATCCGGGCGCCAAGACTGCCACCCACCACAAGCAATCGCAGAGCACCGGACCGTCCCGCCAGCCGATCCTCCGGTGATGGCAAAGCTGCCAGATCCTGACGCACAGGGTTGCCGGTGCAGCGGGTCACCACGTTCTGCCCAAAGCTTCCCGGAAATGCCTCCAGCACTGTATTGGCAAAGCGCACCAGCAAACGATTGGTCAGCCCGGCAATGGCGTTTTGTTCGTGTATCACCAGCGGCGTTTTGGTCAACCAGGCGGCGACGCCTCCGGGCCCGGTGACAAACCCGCCCATGCCGACCACGCACTGCGGCCGGATCCGGCGCATTTCGGTGAACGCTTGCCCAAGTGCCCGCATCAGCCGGAAGGGAGCCATCAGCAGGGCCAGCTTGCCCTTGCCCCGCAGCCCGGAAACCTGAATCACCGTTAATGGGATATCGGTATCAGCAATCAGGCGCTCTTCCATGCCACCGGCGGAACCCAGCCAGAACACTTCATGCCCTTTACTCTGCAGCATTCGAGCGGTTGCCAGTGCCGGGAAGACGTGGCCACCGGTACCACCGGCCATCATCAGAAAGCGCTTGGTATCAATCATAGGAAGCACCTCCGCCGCTTTTTGCTCTGGCTTTGGACACGTTTCTGGCTCTTTCCTGGTCAGCACGCTCCATATCCACACGGGCCAGCACACCAATGCAAATGGCGGTAATCATCAGGCTGGAACCGCCGTAACTGACCAGTGGTAGAGTCAGCCCTTTGGTTGGCAGCAGCCCGGTACTTACCGACATATTGATGCTTGCCTGCAGCCCGATCAGCAGCGTTATGCCGTAGGAAAAACAGGCCGCAAAAGGCATTTGAGCCTTCTCCGCCTTGCGGGCAATCACGAAGCCGGAGACCACCAGAATCGTGAATAGCCCAAGCACGATCAGAGAACCCAGCAGGCCGAACTCTTCGGCGATGATGGCGAAGATGAAGTCCGTGTGGGCTTCCGGCAAATAGAACAGTTTTTGTACCGAATTTCCCAGCCCCGTACCCGCCCAGTCGCCGCGGCCAAAAGCAATCAGGGACTGGGTCAGTTGATAGCCGGAGTCGAACTGGTCTTTCCAGGGGTCGAGGTAGCTGACAACCCGCTTGAGCCGATACGGCTGGGTCAGAATCAGCGCTGCGCCAAGCACGACTAACACGCCGATCAGCGGCATGAAACGACTGAGCCGGACACCACTGAGAAAAATCATTCCGGCGGCTGCGGCGACCAATACCACTGCGGCGCCGAAGTCCGGTTCAATTACCAGCAACACTGACGCCAGCCCGAGCACCGCAATAGGCTTGAGGAACCCCGGCCAGGTGTTCAGCAATTCTTCGCGGCGGCGCACCACATAACCCGCGAGATAGGCAATTACGCAAAGCTTGGCTACCTCCGACACCTGCACGTTGAACAGGCCGAACGGAATCCAGCGGGTGGACCCGTTGACGGTGTGCCCCAGAGGCGTCAACACCAGCAGCAGAGACAGCAGGCCAACACCCAGCAACAGCCAGCCACTGCGTTCCCACCAGGAAATCGGGACATTCACGGCAACCAGCGCGAACACACAACCAATGCCGGCGAAAATGAGCTGGCGGATCACGTAGTGATAACTGTTGCCGACTGTCTCAGCGGCTATATCCATGGACGCTGAAGAAATCATCACAATACCCGTCACCAGCAACGCTGCCGCACTGATGATCAGCAACGGCAGTGGCCGGAGATCACTGAACAGGCCGTTGTTTTGGTTTAGGGTCATATCAGCCTGCGTCATAGCCCCTCCACCTGTTGCCGGAACTGATCGCCACGATCCATGTAATCGCGGAACATATCGAAACTCGCGCAGGCCGGTGACAGCAGCACCCGGTCGCCAGCATGGGCGACACTCGCCGCTGTTTTCACCGCGCCGGACATGGACTCTTTAAAATGAATGGTCACTGAGTCGCCCAACGCGCTTGCCAAAAGCTGGGCATCAGTCCCGATCAGAACCACGGCACGGCAGTTCTCACTGACCGGCTCCGCCAGGGGCGAGAAATCAGCGCCTTTGCCATCACCACCCGCTAGCAGAACAATTTTCCCCTGAGCCGGAACAAGGCTCTGAATGGCTGCAACGGTGGCCCCGACGTTGGTGCCTTTGGAATCGTTGATATAATCAACATCCTCAAAACGGCGAACCCATTCGCATCGATGGGGCAGCCCTTTGAAGTTCTTGACGGTTTCCAACATGACATCCATCGGCAAGCCAGCCGCATGCCCCAGGCCAATCGCTGCCATCACATTGCTGATGTTGTGGCGCCCAAGCAGAGCCAGTTCGTCCGCCAGCAGCAGGTTGTCGAAACCAAACGTAATCCAGATTCCATGCTCGTCATCCCGGGTACTGAACGTGTCCGGGTTGATCCGATGGAAACCGAAGCAAATAAATCGCAGATTATCCCGCTCCATGGGCGTGCTTAAGGCATCGTCCAGGTTGACGATGGCGTTCTGGCAACCATTGAAAATCCGCTGTTTTGCCTGAAAGTAATCCATCTTGGTGGCGTAACGGTCCATGTGATCATCGGAGACATTCAGTACGGTCGCCGCAAGCGCGTTCAGCTCACGGGTGGTTTCAAGCTGAAAACTCGACAGTTCCAGCACATAAAGCTCGGCGCCCTGGCCCAGCAGATCCAGCGCGGGTGTGCCGATATTGCCACCGACGGCCACCTTGCGACCGGCTGCTTTTGCCATCTCACCGACCAGCGTGGTCACGGTGGTTTTGCCATTGGATCCTGTGATGGCAATGACCGGGGCATCAGCCGCTTCGGCAAACAGATCGATATCGCCTCGAATCAAAGCACCATTGTCTGCCGCGTACCGGATCGCAGGCTCGGCTATGCTGACGCCTGGGCTGACCACCAGTTCATTGAAACCGGCGAAGATCTCCGGATCGAAGTCACCAAGGTAAACGGGCACCTCCGGATACTGCTCACGCAGCTCTTCCAGCCCCGGCGGCTCTGACCTGCTGTCTGCAACGGCCAGTTCGCGGCCTTTTTCACACAGATAGCGAACGCAGGAGAGCCCGGTATTACCGAGCCCTACAACCAGTGTTCTGCGATCTGAAGCGATCAAACCCATGGCGATTGCGTTTCCCTATCTCAGCTTGAGGCTGGCAAGACCAACCAGTACGAGTACAACGGTGATAACCCAGAAGCGCACAATAACCCGCGGTTCCGGCCACCCTTTCAGTTCAAAATGATGATGCAGCGGTGCCATCCGGAAAATCCGGCGACCGGTCAGCCGGAACGATGCAACCTGCAGGATCACGGACACGGTTTCCATGACGAACACGCCGCCCATGATAAAAAGTACGATTTCCTGCCGGACAATTACCGCCACAACCCCCAGCGCGGCGCCCAGCGCCAGTGCGCCCACGTCGCCCATGAAGACCTGAGCGGGATAAGTGTTAAACCAGAGGAACCCAAGCCCCGCGCCGACCAGCGCCCCGCAAAACACGATCAGCTCGCCGGTGCCCGGCAAATGCGGGATCAGCAGGTAGTTGGCGAACTGCGCGTGGCCGGACACATAGGCAAAAATCCCCAGGGCTGCCGCCACCATAACCGTTGGCATAATGGCCAGTCCGTCCAGACCATCGGTCAGATTGACGGCGTTGCTACTGCCCACGATTACGAAGTAGCTCAGCAGAACAAACAGAACCGGCCCGAGCGTAAAAGATACGTCTTTGAAGAAAGGCACATAGAGAGACGTTTCCTGCGGCAGCGCCGAACTCCAGAACAGTGCGATGGCGGCGACTGCACCAATCAATGACTGCCAGAAATATTTCCACCGGGCCGGCAGCCCGCGAGGATTACGCTCTACCACCTTGCGATAATCATCCACCCAGCCAATGGCACCGAACAGCAGGGTGACCAGAATAGTGACCCAGACATAGCGATTGGCGAGATCTGCCCACAGCAACGTGCTGACACTCACAGCCATCAGAATAAGGGCGCCGCCCATGGTAGGCGTACCAGCCTTGCTCAGATGTGTCTGCGGACCATCGTCCCGAATCGCCTGACCGATCTGATACTGGCTCAGTTTGCGGATCATGAGTGGGCCGATCAGCAGTGAAATCAGCAGCGCCGTCAGCACTCCGAAAATACCCCTGAGGGTGAGGTACTGAAACACCGTCAGTGCCGAGTAATATTGGGATAGAGTCTCTGTCAGCCAGAGCAGCATGTGTCACCCACCTTTTGTTTTATTCCCTCAACCACGCGATCCATGGCAGAACTGCGAGAACCTTTGACCAGCACCGTCTGTGAATCAGCACTGCGCTCGAACAGACGACGCACGGCGTCATCGTGGCTGGCACACACCTCCGTGGTGGCACCAAAACCTTCGACATAACCTTCACAGCCGTCGCCCACCACCAGCAGCCTGTCGATACCCCGGTCCCGGGCGAACTCGCCTACGTCCCGGTGCATTGCTTTTGCATCCTTTCCCAATTCCGCCATGGCACCAAGCACCGCCGTGCGATAACCCGGATGGGATGCCAGAACCTTAATCGCCGCCGTCATTGAGGCCGGGTTGGCGTTGTAACTGTCATCAATCAACTTCCACTTGGGCGCCAGGTTCAGTGTCTGCAAACGGCCCTTAAAGGGCTGAAGACCTAAAAGTCCGCGCTGGATGGCGTCGTCGGTCGCACCGACAGCCTGAGCTGCAGCGATCGCCATCAGAGCATTGCTGATATTGTGCTCACCCTGCAGCGACAACCGGATATCGCACTGCCAGCCGTTGGGCCCCTGTGCCGTAAAATGAAGTTCGGGGCCGTCTACCTGCACGTCGGTTGGACGAAAATCCGCGTCGGGCCGACCCTGCCCGGACACTGACCGAACACGGCGCTGGCCTGCACGCTCTAGCCATTTGTTAAAGGCCGGATCGTCAAGATTCAGAACGGCCACGCCATTCGCAGAAAGCCCGTTGATGATTTCGCCTTTGGCCTGAACGATATTGTCGTAACTGCCAAACCCTTCGAGGTGCGCCTGCCCGGCATTCGTCAGAATGGCGACATCAGGCCTTGCAATTGCGACCGTGTGGGCAATCTCACCCAGACCACTGGCGCCAAGTTCTATGACCGCATACTTGTGCTCCGGCGCCAGGCGGAACAGCGTAAGAGGCACCCCAATGTGATTATTCAGATTGCCTTCGGTCGCGAGGGTCTTGCCCATCTGCGCCAGAATCGCCGCAACCATTTCCCGCACGGTGGTTTTGCCGCTGCTTCCTGTCACCGCCACAAACCGGGCGCTGCTGAGTTCACGATTGCCGGCGGCCATTGCTGCCAGAGCGTTGATGGTGTCTTTCACCACCAACTGGGGCAGATCAACACGTCTATCGGGACGATCAACAATGGCGGCTGTCGCGCCAGACTGGCGGGCCGCGTCGATAAAGCGATGACCGTCAAAATTATCACCGCGGATCGCCACGAACAGGTCGCCCTGGCGAATATTCCGGGTATCGGTAGAGACATTTTCAAAACGGGCATCATCCTGCCAGGGCCCTGACGGCTGGCCACCGACCCAGGCCAGAGCCTGCTTCAGCGCAAAAGACGACATCATGCGACACCTCCGTTCAGCGAGAGCGCATGGCGAACCTGCCCGGCATCACTGAATGGCATGCGCTGGCCTGCCGCTTCCTGCCAGGCTTCGTGACCTTTTCCGGCAATCAACACGATATCGCCAGGTTCAGCCATGGCAATCGCCTGACGAATGGCCTCAGCGCGCTCATGAATCACGGTGATGTTTTCCGGCGCCTTAAAACCTTTCAGTATCTGATCGGTAATCACCGACGGATCTTCGCTGCGCGGATTGTCATCGGTCACGAAAACCACATCTGCACCACGCTCGGCTTCGATCGCCATCTCCGGCCTCTTGCCGGAATCCCGGTCGCCACCGCAACCGAACACACAGATCAACCGGCCGCTGACATGGGGCCGCAGGGCCGACAGTGCATTATTGAGGGCGTCCGCGGTGTGAGCGTAATCCACCACCACCCGCACACCATTAGCGCCAGTAAAAGGTTCCAGCCTTCCCGGCGGTGGCACCAGACGCTCAACCGCTGACTGAACGCGCTCAACCGGCACGCCAAGGCTCAGCACCGCAGCCATGGCCGCCAGTAAATTGCTGACATTGAAGCTGCCGAGAATGGCGGCAGAAATCTCAAAATTGCCCCATAAACCGTCCACGGACGCCGAGAAACCACCATTGGTCTGTTCGATCTGCGTCAGCCAGAGCTCGGTCTGGGCTTCGTGCAGGCTGTAGCGAACCCGGTCACACTTGCCGTCTAATTGCTCGTAGAGTTGGCGACCGAAGGGATCGTCAAAGTTGATGACGGCAAAGTGAAGCTCCTCACGGGCGAACAACTGCGCTTTGGCCGCGCCGTATGCCTCCATTGAGCCGTGATAGTCCAGATGATCCCGGGTCAGGTTGGTAAATACGGCGCCGGTCATTGTCAGACCATCAATTCGCCCCTGATCCAGCGCATGAGAGGAGACCTCCATGGCTGTAGCCCGGCCTCCCTGAGCGATAATTCGCGACAACACCCTATTGACCTGCACCACGTCCGGCGTAGTGTGGGATGCCTCCTGCAGGGCATCCGGCATACCGTAGCCCAGAGTTCCGATCACACCGCAGGGCGTGCCCGTTCCCTGAAGCAGCCGCGCAATGAAATGGGATACCGAAGTTTTGCCATTGGTGCCTGTTACGCCGATTAGCCGCAGCCGCTGGGAAGGGTGCTCAAAAAAGCGATCGGCAATCTTGCCCAGCTTGGCTTTCAGATTTTCGACCGGCACGACCAATACGCCTTCAATTTCGTCGCATTCTCCGGCCTGGGGCGCCTCCAGAAGAATCACCGCTGCACCAGCAGCGATGGCGTCGCCCAGGTAATGGTCTGCAGGTGTCCGGGTACCAGAAAGCGCCACGAAAGCGTCACCCGCTGACACTTTCCGGCTGTCGGTCGTTAATCCGTGAATGGTCACATCAAACACCGAGGGAACAACGGCAATCCCCTGGAGCAACGTACTGAGTGATGTAATGCACATAGCCCTAACCCCGCTCACCGGGCGCTGGTTCAGCGCTCTTGGCCTGCCCCAGTTCCAGTTCTGGCTTGACATTAAGCAGCCTGAGGGCGCCCCCCATTACCCGTGCAAACACCGGAGCGGCCACTTCACCGCCGTAGTATTCTCCGGACTGGGGCGCATCAACAGCCACTACCGTTACGATTCTTGGATCATCAATGGGTGCCATCCCTGCAAAAATTGCCTTATACAGACTGTCTTCGTAGCCATCCTTGCCCACCAGATGGACCGTTCCGGTTTTGCCACCGGCGGAATAGAAGCCGGGCTGGGCACGCTTGCCGGTGCCATTTTCAACCACTTCCCGCAACATCTGCCGAACATCGAATGCCACTTTCTCTGAAAGCACCCGCTGGCCGGCTGGCTTTTCCTCTACTTTGAGTAGACTCAGCGGATATCGAGTACCACCATTGGCCAGAACCATATAGGCCTGAGCCAGTTGCAATGCGTTCACGCTCATGCCGTAGCCGTAGGACAGGGTGGCTTCCTCTACCGGCCGCCATTTCGGCGGGGCAGGAAGAACACCCACGGCCTCACCCGGGAATCCGATACCGGTCGGCTGGCCAAAACCCAGGCGGGTATACATATCGCGAATCGCATCGCCACCCAGATCTGTCGCAATTTTGCTGATGCCGACGTTGCTGGACTTGGCAATCACGTCCGTCAGACTGATCACACCGTAGTTGCGGTGGTCACGAATGGTGAATCGCCCGAAACGTCTGTAGCCGGGAGCCGTATCAATCGTGCCGGAAGCCTTGAACCGGCCTGACTCCAGCGCCGCCGCCATGGAAATGGGCTTCATTGTTGAGCCGGGCTCAAAAAGGTCAGTGATGGCCTTATTGCGCATCCGATCAGCGCTTAGCTGGCTGCGGTCGTTAGGGTTATAAGAGCCCTGATTCACCATTGCCAGAACCTCGCCGGAATCTACATCCAGCATCACCAGGGTTCCGCCTCTTGCATTATGAGCACTGACAACGGCCTTCAGTTCCCGGTAGGCCAGATACTGCAAGCGAAGATCAATACTCAATGCCAGGCTTTTCCCCGGCTTCGCATCACGAATCAGCGTGAGATCTTTAATAACCCGGCCGCGGTTATCCTTCAGCACCCGCTTTTTACCGCGTTCGCCGCTCAGCCAGTCGTTGTAGGCAAGCTCAATGCCCTCCTGCCCGAATTCGTCAATATTGGTAAAGCCCACGATGTGGGACGTGACCTCGCCTGCCGGGTAATACCGGCGATATTCCTGGCGGCTGTAGATGCCGGGCGTGCCAACATCCATAACCTGTCGGGCCAGTTCCGGCTGGACCTTGCGGCGCAGGTAAATAAATTCCCGGTCAGCGTATTTTCGCAAGCGCGCGCGAAACTCGCCCTCGCGAAGCCCCAACTGCCTGGCGACTGCGGTCAGCCTGGGATCATCGGCTGCAACCTCCGAAGGATTGGCCCAAACCGTCTGAACCGGCGTACTGACCGCAAGCGATTCGCCATATCGGTCAGTGACAACGCCCCGATGGGCATCAATCCTCTCAACGCGGATCGTTCTGACATCTCCCTGTTGACTGAGAAATTCCTGATCAATCACATGAAGGTCCACCAGACGCCAGGCCAGCGTGGCAACGACAAGCAGGAAAACACTCAGAACAGTGCCGTATCGCCAGGCCTTAAGCCCCGCGATCAGTCTTTGTCCCAATCCTGTCTTCCTTTTCTCGGACACTGCACTCACCTTCCGGCTGGTTGTTATAGCTATCGGGAACCGACAAGCGGTGCCATAACCGGCACCAACACGACGTCCTCTTTGCCAGGCACCGACATACCGAATCGTTCGGACGCCAGTTGCTCCACCCGGCCATAGGCACTCAAAGCGCTCTGCTCAAGCAAGAGCTGACTCCACTCACGCTGATACCCATCCCGTTCTGCCTGCAATTCAGTCAGCGTATTAAACAGCTCCCGGTTCTGGTGGGCACTGATAACCACGCCCAGCGCAGAGGCCAGCAGCAACGCCACCAACACCATCGAGATAATGGCCTGGCGCTGCTGAAGTGCCACAAACACCTGACGTGACAGGCGCACTGCAGTCGACAGGCCGTCCCTTACCCGCTGCTTATTAAGTCCAGCGGTTCTCGTTTTCTGCTCTATTGCTACTGCGCCCATCGTTACGCGCTCCCCTGACTTCCATGTGATACAGAAAGGCGCTCGAGCACCCGCATAACGGCACTTCGAGCGCGAACATTGTTATTTACTTCTTCCTCATCCGCTTTCAGCGCTTTACTGACAAGCCGAAACCCGGACGCCTCCTGCTCTGCAGTGACCGGCACGCCTTTTGGCAAACGCGGGCCACGGGCAAGATCCCTCATGAAACGCTTGACCAGCCGATCCTCCAGAGAGTGAAAACTGATCACTACCAGGCGACCACCGGGCAGAAGCCGATTGGCTGCAGCTTCCAGCCCAGCTTCAAGATCTTCCAGCTCCCGGTTAATAAAGATCCGCACGGCCTGGAACGTCCGGGTCGCGGGATGTTTGTGCTTTTCCTTTTTGGGAACGGCTGCTGCAACCAGCTCAGCAAGCTCGTGAGTGGTCTGCAGCGCTTTTTCTTTGCGGCGTTCCACTATCCGCCGCGCGATACGACGAGAGAAACGTTCCTCGCCGTACCGGAAGATCACATTCGCAATGTCCTGCTCGTCCGCCTCCGCCAGCCATTGCGCAGCACTTGGCGGCTGTTCCGGATTCATTCTCATATCCAGTGGGCCATTGCGCATGAAGCTGAAGCCGCGCTCTGCATCGTCCAGCTGCGGCGATGAAACACCCAGATCCAGCAGGATTCCGTGCACATTGCTCCAACCCTGCTGGTCAATAGCCTGATCAACCTGAGCGAAAGAGCCGTGAAAAACGCGAAAACGCCCATCCTCTTCAGACAGACCTTTTGCCGATTCAATGGCCTGAGGGTCCTTATCGATACCCAGCAGCGCTCCGGACGCATCGAGATGACCAAGAATCAACCTGCTGTGGCCTCCGCGACCAAAGGTGCCGTCGACATATCGACCAGCGGGCTCGGTAACCAGCAGTTCTACAGCGGAATCGAGCAGAACAGAGCGGTGGCGGTACTGCTCCGCCGGATCCTCTCTGCGCCCGACGGTCATAGCGACAGGGCCTCCATTTCGGGGGGCATTTCGCCCTCATTGTCTACTTCATCCAGCCAGGCGAACCAGCGCTCTTCGCTCCAGAGCTCCATCTTTTTACCCTGACCAATGAGCATGAGCTTCTTTTCCAGTCGGGCGTAGCTGCGCAGCGTTGGCGGCACCAGAACGCGGCCGGCGGAATCCAGCTCAAGCGGTGTGGCATGACCCAGCATCAGCCGCTGCAAACGCTTGACGGGCTTGCTCATGTTGGGCAAGCCTTCGATCTGGGGCCTCAATGCCTCCCATTCGGGCTCCGGATACACCAGCAAGCAGCGCTCTTCATCGGCGTTGGCCGTCAATACAATGCGCCCACCACAAGCATGCGCGAGCTCTTCGCGCACCTTGGCGGGGATCGCAAGGCGACCCTTCGCATCCATATTAATGGCATGACTGCCGAGAAAATTGCTCATTTGCTCTCATTCCGGGGTTCAGAAACCACAAAAAACCACTAGAAACCACTTTTTCCCACTTACGCACACTATAGGACACGCAATCGACAATGCAAGCAGCAAAACCAGAGCGGGACTTGGAAAAGTTTCTTTAATGACAATGGGTTACGATGAGAGATTCGATAAAAGGCGCAGGTTTTTAGCGATAAAAACCTAAAAATCAAAGACCTGCAGATAAAACTGCACATGACAAGTGAGAGGTAAGATTATTTGGCTATAAAAAGCCACTGCTGAGAATTGGGCAGAGCACATCAGGAGGGGAAAAATTGAGCTCGCCGATAAGCCGGGTTCTGTCGTGGACAGTCATTCATCTAGGGTCTGCGTTGCCACAGACCTCAAGCAACCTACCCGAATCCAGCGCGGGCCGCGCCATAGGATTCCTATTTGGTCTTGCTCCAGGTGGGGTTTACCATCGCCGTGAACTGTTGCCAGTCACGCGGTGCGCTCTTACCGCACCGTTTCACCCTTACCGGTGCCCGCAAACTTGTTACGAACACTTAGGCGGTTTGCTCTCTGTTGCACTTTCCGTCGGCTCACGCCGCCCAGGCGTTACCTGGCACCTTGCCCTATGGAGCCCGGACTTTCCTCCCCCGGTAAAACCGGCGGCGACTGTCTGGCGAGCTCGGCCGAAACGATACTCCAGGGCGCAGGCACAGGCAAGCAAAACCGTCACGAGACCTGCCAGCTTCAGGTATCTTTCAGGGTAAGTGCCCTCTGGTAAAGGTCGTTCTTGGCTTTGCCGGTTATTTCAGACACCAGTTTGGCGACTTTTTTAACCGGCAGCTCCTTTAATAGTAACTTCAGCAGGCGATCAACCTCCTCCATGCCCGCATCGGCGGCCTCTTTCTTCGCACCGTGAATCATGATGACAAATTCACCGCGGCTGCCATGAGGATCATCGCGCAGCATCTGCAGAACATCGGACGCAGGGCCTGCATAGAAAGTTTCGAAGGTTTTTGTCAGCTCCCTGGCAATGACGAGCTCCCGGCCCGACCCCATCGCTGCTGCGATATCATCAACCGCGTCAAGGATACGGTGGGGCGATTCGTAAAAAACCAGCGTTGCTGCTTCCGCAGACAATCGCTCAAGCGCCGCAACCCTGGCGCCTTTTTTTGATGGCAGAAAACCTTCAAACGCAAACCTGTCGGTAGGAAGACCGGCGGCACAGAGCGCTGCAACAATAGCGCAGGGGCCGGGCACCGGCGACACTCTCAAGCCACGCCTGCGGGCCTCTCGCACCAGAATGAACCCGGGGTCGGAAATCAGCGGGGTGCCGGCATCTGAAATCAACGCCACATCGCTGCCCTCTTCCAGCTTCTGAAGCACTCGCTCCGCGCGGTCCCGTTCGTTATGATCGTGCAGCGCCATCATTCTGGTCTCGACACCCAGCGTCTGCAGCATACGGCCACTGTGACGCGTATCTTCAGCCGCTACCAGAGACGCTTTTGAAAGCACGGCGATCGCCCTGGACGAAAGGTCATCCAGATTACCGATGGGGGTTGCGACGATATACAGGGTACCGCCGGATTCGGACTGCTCAAATTCAGAGTTCACAAACGCCTCTTGATCCGTGGGCTTATGACATTGCCGTCATGTGAAATGAGCCGGGAACTGGTAAACTCGGCCGGTGTCTTTGGGCATGATGCAGCCGATTTTGCGGCACAACAAGCGTATCTACCGGAGTTTTGCGAGCCACCCATGACCAGATTCAGCCTTAAGTCCCACTATTCAGCCGCTTTGATGGCCATTATTCTTTTGTTGTCCGGTTGCGCCAGCGTCAACCTGGATTCCCTCAATGCTTCTACGGCACAGGATGCAATAAGCGCCGCGGAAAGCCAATCTGACCGCAACCTTGCTCACGACTACCTGCTGCGGGAAGCCGACCGGTTTCTTGCTCGCAAACAGGCCCGGGACGCGAGAACGATTTTACAAAGCGACCAGTTTGCCGGCATCAGTGACGCCAACCTCAATCGGCAGCGACTGCTCGCAATGGAAGCCGCCGTTGCGCTTGAAGATTCCGCCTGGGCACGACAGATTGCTTCGGATCTCGCCCCTGAGCACTTTCTGAACTATGACCGGCAACAGCTAAGCCGCGCGGCTAACCTTCAGGCAGATCTTTACCAACTGGCGAATCGTCCATCCAGAGCCGCCATGACCCTGATACTGCTTGCGGAATCCGATACAACCGCCGACATACAGATGCTGCACAACCGGATCTGGGAAAACCTGAAAGCGACGCCGGACAGTACCTTGGCCAGTGAAACCGGAACATCCATCGGGTATGAATCCCAGGGCTGGCTCGAACTGGCCAGCGTACTTCGGGATGGTGACCTGAGCATTGAGCAGCAGGGGCGCTCCATTCGCCGCTGGCAAAGCAACTGGCCCGGCCATCCTGCCGCCGGCACCTTACCGGATGATTTGCGACTGATCGCAAGTCTGGCAGACAGCCGCCCCGAGAAAATTGCCATGGCGCTGCCTTTGGGTGGCCCACTGGCCAGTGCAGGCGCGGCCATCCGGGACGGCTTCTTCGCGGCTTATTTCGAAGACGAATCCAACGATCGCTCAAAGGTCAGCATCCGCGTAGTGGATACGTCGGGCCGCCCGTTTGAGGATGTTTACCAGGAGCTGGTGGCCGAAGAGTATGATCTGATCGTCGGCCCCCTTGAAAAGGAAGCCCTGGCAATTCTGAGCAAAATGGAAACCCTGCCGGTATCGGTTCTTGGCCTGAACTACCTGCCCAATGGCATCAAGGCACCTGTTGGCCTATATCAATACGGCCTGTCTGCCGAAGATGAGGCGCGCCAGATTGCCGACCGCATGATCGACAAGGACGTCAAGCAGATACTGGCGCTCATTCCCACGGGCAACTGGGGCGACCGTCTGGAGCAGGCCCTACTCGAACGCCTGAATGATAAAGGCGGAATCGCACTGGACATCGAGCGCTACTTCCGCGAGGACAACCTCAGGGCCGTCACTGCAAACCTTCTGGGGGTTACCGTTTCCAGAGATCGGGCCATTGATGTTGAGCGTACCGCTGGCATTGATGTGGAGTTTGAGCCGAGACGACGTCAGGACGCCGATGGCATTGTCATGGTCGCCGAGCCCACCATCGCGCGACAGTTCAAGCCGCTTTTTGCGTTCTATTTCGGCGGTGATCTTCCGGTATTCTCGCCATCCATGATTTACGAGGGCAACCCGGACCCTTCCCGTGATCGTGACCTCAACGGCGTCAACTTTACGGATACCCCCTGGGTTCTTGAAAACAACAATAGTTTCCGCAAAACTGCACAGGCGGCCATGCCTGAGGTCGGGGGCCAGCTGGGCCGACTATTTGCGATGGGCGCGGACGCCTGGACACTGAGCAATCGGCTATCACTGCTACGCTACATGGACGAGGCCTTTGTAGACGGTCAGACCGGAATACTCACCATGGATAAAAACGGCAGCGTTCACCGGGAGCAGCTCTGGGCCCGGTTTGAAAATGGCGCGCCGAGATTGCTGGCTTCGCAACCTGAACCCGGAAGAGAAGCAGAAGATGCTTTCAGCCCGGAGTCCCTGCTTGAGCGCGAGATCGAATAACTGAGCTTTCTTTGCTATGGATAGCGATAAACCAAGCCGCAAGCAGACGGGTGATCACGCAGAGGGCGTTGCTGCCCGCTACCTGACCACCCGGGGCGTTCAGGTGCTGGAGAGAAACGTCTACAACCGCGGCGGCGAAATTGATCTGATCGGCCAGGATAACGACACACTCGTCTTCTTTGAGGTTCGTTATCGTGGAGCGGGCAGCCTGTCCGGCGCTGCCGAATCCGTCACCCCCACCAAACAGAAACGGCTTCTAAAAGCGGTGCAATTCTATCTCCATCGTCACCGGCTATGGGACGCACCCTGCCGTATTGATGTGGTTGCGATTGCGCCGGGTGAGCAAAAGAAATATCGGATACAATGGATCAAAAATGCAATCCAGGCCTGACTATGAGCACCTCTGAACAACGTATTAACCAATGCTTTGCCAGCCACATGGAGCAGATCGCTCACGCAGCGAGCGCGACCGCGCCTGCAATAGAAGAGGCGGCGGATGCATTGGTAAACACCTTGCTTACGGACGGAAAAATTCTGGCCTGTGCCAATGGCAATGCAAACATACTGGCGCAATATTTCTGCACCGCACTGCTTAATCGTTTTGATCAGGACAGGCCTGCACTGCCCGCCATCAATCTTGGGGCAGACGCCACGACCTATTCTGCAATTTGCCGGGACAATCGTTTCAACGATACGTTTTCCCGCCTGGTCAGGGCTATTGGCAAGCCTTCCGATCTTCTGCTGGTCATTGTTGACGATGGCCACAAAGCGAATCTTATACAGGCCATTCAGGTAGCCCATGACCGGGAGATGACGGTTGTAGTGCTAAGTGCGAAAGAAAGGACCGACATCACATCCCTGCTCCAACCAGAAGACCACGAGATCGCCCTGGACAACCTTTCACCGGCCAGCGCCGCCCCTATTCTGCTGCTGATCATCAACGCCCTTTGCTCGCTCATCGACGACAAGATTTTCGGCAGCTAATAAAAAAGCCAGCTACCGGAAGAAAGTAGCTGGCTTTTTGTGTTTATCAGGCTTTTACGGCTTACTTAACGACTTTCAGGGTAGGCCTGCCCGAAGGCCGGTCACTGCCGCCGTTGCCATCACCCTTGCCTGACTCCTTTTCTTTGGTGCCGGAACCATCCGGATCAGGGGAGCCCGGCTCGCTGCCAAACACCATTCCCTCACCGTTTTCTTTAGCGTATATCGCCATAATCGCCTGCAGAGGAATGAATACCTGCATCGGCACACCGCCAAACCGCGCACTGAACTCCAGAGAACCATTGCCAACGACAAGGCCGCGCACAGCACCCGGGCTGACATTGAGAACGATCTGACCGTTGGCCACATGTTCTGTCGGAACCTGAACACCCTGAACACCCGCGTCCACTACGATATACGGGGTGCAGTCGTTATCAAGAATCCACTCGTTGTAAGCCCGGACAAGGTAAGGGCGACTGGATGTCATGGTGATCTTGCTATCAGGCACTGCCTTTCTCCTGAACCCCTTTCAGGCTCGGTTTCAGTTGCGAATGTCTTCTTCCAGATCAGACAGACTGGCCTTGAAGCCTTCACGAGCAAACATGGTTTCCATGTACTTGAGCAGCGGTTTGCCCTGTTTGTCATTCAGCTCAACGCCCAGAGCAGGCAACCGCCACAGAATGGGCGCAAGGCAGCAATCCACGATGGTGAATTCTTCAGACAGGAAGAATGGCATTTCACCGAACAGCTGCGCGGTAGACAGCAGGCTTTCCCGAAGCTCTTTTCTTGCCACCTCGGACGCCTTGGCGTTAGGCTGCGCCACGATCTGATCGACCAGCCCGCACCAGTCTTTCTGGATGCGATGAATCATCAGCCGGCTGTTGGCCCGAGCAACCGGATAAACCGGCAGGAGCGGAGGATGAGGAAAACGCTCGTCCAGATACTCCATCATGATGTTGGGCTCGTACAGAACCAGATCCCGGTCAACCAAAGTCGGCAGAGCGTTGTAAGGGTTCAGATCGGCAAGCTCACTGGGCGGGTTGTCAGGGTCAACATTGACAACGTCAACCGTAACGCCCTTTTCTGCAAGCACAATACGGACCCTGTGGCTGTAATGACTGGCCGGGTCCGAAAAAAACGTCATTGATGACCGTTTGGTCACAACGCCCATAGAACTACCTCACGAATTAGCTAACCGAATTGATCCTGAAAAACGCAAAAATCCAGCGGGCTAGTGAACGCCCGCTGGAGCTCAGGGTTGTGCATTATATCTGAAAACTCAGTGTATGTCCTTCCAGTACTCGCGATTGAGCAGGTAGGCGAAAATAAAGAAGATCGCCACAAAGATCAGGGCAAACATTCCCAGTCTTTCGCGCTCCAGCTTTACCGGGTCACCCATGTAGGACATGAAGTTAGTAAGGTCGTACATGGCGCTGTTGAATTCCTGGGGCGACATGGAACCTTCGGTCTCCCACTCTGGGCAAACTTCTCCATTGCGAATGTCACCGCTGAGCGGATCAACACTGGGATCAACCCCAATCCTCGGCTCCACGGCACACAGACCCTGAAGGTCCGCCAGGACATGGGGCATGCCGACATTTGCAAAGACCACATTATTCACGCCAAGCGGCCGTGAATCATCTTTGTAAAAGCCGCGAAGATAGGAGTAAATCCAGTCTTCGCCACGCAGGCGGGACGACAGCGTCAGATCAGGTGGCGGAGCGCCGAACCAGCTTGCCGCCATGTCCTTATTCATGGAGTTCTTCATCAGCTCACCAATCTTGGCGCCAGTGAAGATCAGATTCTCTTCGTAGAGCTCTGCGGGAATGCCCAGATCCTCGGAAACACGCTTGTAGCGAGCGTATTCCATCGAGTGGCAACCCATGCAATAGTTCGTGAAGAGCGCTGCGCCGCGCTGAAGAGAAGCCTTGTTTGCGTGATCAGGCTCCATGTTATCCAACGGTGCAGACGCCACTGCTGCCAGCGTCAAAGCTGGCAGGAGCGAGATGAAAAGACCAACAATCAGCTTTTTCATTATCCTGTCACCCTCTCTGGCACTGGCTTTGTTTTCTCCATGCGCGTGTAGAACGGCATGAGAATAAAATACAGGAAGTAAATCGTCGTCAGAATCTGCGCCAAGGTTGTACGAGCTTCAGTCGCGGGGACGATGCCGAGGTAGCCCAGAACAACAAAGCTGATCACGAAGAGCGTGAGCGCCACTTTACTGAATATGCCCTTGTAGCGCATGGAACGGACAGGACTCTTGTCCAGCCATGGCAGCACAAACAGAATGGCGATGGCACCACCCATAACAACCACACCCCAGAATTTCGCGTCCAGACCGAACAGGTCTATCGTCACTGCCCGCAACATGGCGTAGAAAGGCGTGAAGTACCAGACAGGCGCAATGTGATTGGGGGTCTTCAAAGCATTTGCAGGCTCGAAGTTGGGCGCCTCAAGAAACAAACCGCCCATTTCCGGGAAGAAGAACACCACAATAAAGAACACGAAGAAGAATACACCCACGCCCATCAGGTCGTGAACGGTGTAGTAAGGGTGGAACGGAATACCATCTTTGGGAATGCCGTTTTCATCCTTGTTCTTCTTGATATCAATACCATCAGGGTTATTGGAACCCACTTCGTGCAGGGCAAGAATGTGAAGCACAACCAGGCCGAGCAACACGATCGGCAGTGCCACTACATGCAGGGCAAAGAACCGGTTCAGTGTGATGCCGGAAATCAGATAATCACCGCGGATCCACAGAGACAGATCGTCGCCAATCAGCGGAATGGCACCGAAAAGATTAACGATGACCTGTGCACCCCAGTAAGACATCTGGCCCCATGGCAGCAGGTAGCCCATAAAGGCTTCCGCCATCAGCACCAGATAGATCAGCATGCCAAAGATCCAGATCAGTTCCCTTGGCTTTTTGTAGGAACCGTACATAAGACCGCGGAACATGTGGCAGTAAACAACGACAAAGAATGCCGAAGCACCGGTGGAATGCAGGTAGCGCAGAAGCCAGCCCCACTGTACATCACGCATGATGTATTCCACGGAAGCGAATGCCCCTTCCGCGGTCGGGTTGTAGCTCATGGTCAGCCAAATGCCGGTGATCAACTGGTTAACCAGCACCAGCATTGCCAGTGAACCGAAGAAATACCAGACGTTAAAGTTCTTGGGCGCGTAATATTTCCCGACGTGCTTGTTCCAGGCATCAACGACCGGCAAGCGCTCGTCGACCCAGTTCAGTAATTTATTCATTACGCAGCCCCCTCAGGGTCAAGACCTACGGTGATAGTAAACTCATCGTCGTACCGATAAGGAGGCACCTGAAGGTTCGTCGGGGCAGGCTGGCTCGGATAGACACGGCCGGCAAGGTCATAATGGGAACCGTGACAGGCGCAATAGAACCCACCCAGCCAATCCTCGCCCAGATCTGCCGGCGCTACTTCAGGACGGAATTTTGGGGAACAGCCCAGGTGAGTACAAATACCGACCAAAACCGCATAGTCGTCTTTGATTGCGCGCAGTTCGCCCTCAATATACGCAGGCTGCTTCGCTTCCTTTGAAAGCGGATCTTTTACGAAGTCATCCAGCGCATGGATATTACTGTTCATTTCCTCTGTTCGCCGGATGATCCACACTGGCTTGCCGCGCCATTCAACGGTCATCTGCTGACCTAGCTCAAGCTTACTTACGTTGACGGTGACCGGTGCACCGGCTGCTTCCGCTTTTGCACTGGGATTCCAGGATGCTACGAAAGGGACGGCCGCACCGACAACGCCGACACCACCCACCACAGACGTGGCACCGATCAAGAACCGGCGCCTGCCCTGGCTAACGTCGCCATTATTCATTATGGTTTTCTCCCATCAGGCGACATACAGCTTCATTGGTTCAAAAACTGCACATCGAAAAGGACTTCACGACCCAAGATTATAAGGGCTCAAATGGTAATGAAATTACCCAGCCCTTACAAGTCACAAAGGCTCAAGGCGGGTCAGCAAGGCAATTGGAATAACGCCGACCGATCCGTTAAGCAGACACTAAAAAACCCGGCGCAAAGCCGGGTTTTTTCGGTTCCTCCCCAGTTTCCAGCAATCTTAACGCTTGGAGAACTGCGGACGCTTACGCGCCTTGCGGAGACCGAATTTCTTACGCTCAACCTTACGGGCGTCGCGAGTAACGTAACCCGCTTCACGCATAGCAGGACGCAGTGTTTCGTCGTAATCCATCAAGGCCCGTGTCAGGCCATGACGAATTGCACCCGCCTGACCACTACTGCCACCACCTTTAACGGTGACATTGATATCAAACCGATCAGTGGAATTGGCAACCACGAGCGGCTGACGAACGATCATGCGCAGAGTGTCGCGACCAAAAAACTGTTCAATGGAGCGACCGTTGATAGAAATATTACCGCTTCCCGGCTTGATAAAGACCCGAGCCGTGGACGTTTTGCGGCGACCAGTACCGTAATTTTGTGCTACAGACATATCCGCCTTCCGTTAAATGTCGAGTTCTTTGGGCTGCTGGGCTGCGTGAGGATGCTCAGCGCCGGCATAAATTTTCAGCTTCTTGAACATGGCTCGACCGAGCGGGCCACTGGGAAGCATGCCTTTTACCGACTTCTGAATGATTTGCTCAGGAGCCTTCTCTACCAGCTTCTCGAAGGTGATGGACTTGATTCCACCCGGAAAACCGGTGTGACTGTAGTACATCTTCGAAGATGCTTTCTTGCCGGTAACCCGCACTTGGCCGGCATTAACAACCACGATGTAATCGCCGGTGTCGACATGGGGGGTGTACTCAGCCTTATGCTTGCCCCGCAGACGACGGGCGATTTCTGTTGACAGACGACCGAGCGTCTTGCCGGCTGCGTCTACAACGTACCAGTCACGTGTTACTGTTTCTGGTTTCGCACTCAGAGTCTTCATTGATTCCGCCTTGAACGCTATATAAGAAACGTTAAAAACCGCCCCCGGCCATGCTTTGGCATCCGGAGAAGGTCTTTTACCTGTATATGTGCGGCAGTGACATCATTCGGGGCTGAGATGACGGCATCGCCTTGAAAAGCCAGGGCGCGAAGTATATCCGAACAATATCAGAAAACCAACCCCATGCCACCCTGTTTCGAGATTCATCGACCTGTTGCCGCCGAAGCGCTCCCGCCTTTGTGCTAGCGCTCCGAAGGAGCAGCCTCGTCCCAGCCATAAAGTCGTTGCACATTGCACAACAATGCCCGCCCAAGATGTTCAACATCGGCTCCACGGACCTCCGCAAGGGCAGTCAGTATGCGATTGAGGTAAACCGGAGAGTTCTCGCCGGGCCTGACGCCTTTCGGCGCCATGTCCGGAGCATCCGTTTCCAGAATCAGCGAATCCACGGGAAGCCGCGCCATGGTATCCCGGGTTTTCTGTGCCCGATCCTGCGTCACCAGCCCACCCACGCCAATAAAACAACCGAGGTCCACCAGTTTACAGGCCTGCTGGTAACTTCCGGAAAAACCATGAACCAGAACCCGGCCGGTAAACTTTTTTCGTTTGAGCACTTCGGCCACTTCATCGTGTGTTCTGACAGAGTGAACCACAAGCGGTAAATGAGCACGAGCAGCAATGTCGATCTGCGCCTCAAACCAGGGATACTGGTTAGTCAGGCTGCCGCGAAACCGGTCAAGACCGCACTCACCCAGCGCGATGCAACGCTCAGGACGGGTTTGAAGGGACTGCTCGAGTACCTTCAGATCGTCCTGGGAATGCTCGTCAACGCACCAGGGGTGGATGCCAAGGCAGTAATAAAGACCTTCGTATTCCGAAGCGACACGACTGACACGCCCCCAGTCTGCCCGGCGGACACCGGGGATCACCAGATGCGAGAGCCCCAGCGTCCTGGCTTCTTGCAATACCGCCCCTCTCCGCTGATCAAAACAGGGGAAGTCGAAGTGGCAATGTGCATCGATCAGCCGCATGCCGCCCTCCGGGCAATCAGTGCTCTCGGGTTTTATGGAACTGAATATCGGGATACCGTTCCTGCGCTAATTGCAGGTTCACCATGGTCGGTGCGATGTACGCCAGCCGGTTACTGCCATCCAGCGCCAGATTATCGTTGGCCTTACGCTCAAACTCGTCCAGTTTGCGTTCGTCATTGCTGGTGACCCAGCGCGCCGTCGCCACGTTGATCGGCTCGTACATCGCGTCTACTTTGTATTCACTTCTCAAGCGACTGACCACCACATCGAACTGCAGAACACCCACCGCACCTACAATCAGATCATTGTTAGCAAGCGGGCGGAAGACCTGAACCGCGCCTTCCTCGGCCAACTGGATCAGGCCTTTCTGCAGCTGCTTAGCTTTCAGCGGATCCTTCAGACGGATGCGACGGAAAAGTTCAGGGGCGAAATTCGGAATCCCCCTGAACTTCATGTCCTCGCCTGCTGTAAACGTATCACCCAACTGGATGGTACCGTGATTATGCAGACCAATAATGTCGCCGGCAAACGCTTCTCCGACCTGCTCACGGTCGCCCGCCATAAAGGTCAGCGCATCGGCAAAACGCACATCCTTGCCGATACGCACGTGGCGGGCTTTCATGCCCTGGGCGTATTTCCCTGAAACGATACGCATAAACGCCACACGGTCCCGGTGCTGAGGGTCCATGTTCGCCTGAATTTTGAAGACGAAGCCGGAGAACCCCTCTTCTGCAGGCTCAACCAGTCGGCTATCCGTCTGGCGAGGCTGAGGCGTGGGCGCCCATTCCACCAGTCCGTCCAGCATCTGATCCACACCGAAATTACCAAGCGCCGTACCAAAAAATACCGGCGTTAACTCGCCGGCAAGAAAGGCGTCCTGATCAAACTCGTGAGACGCGCCCTTCACCAGTTCAATTTCATCGCGCAAATCCGATGCCCAGGCTCCGATGGCCTCATCAAGTTCTGGATTATCCAGCCCGCTGATGACTCGTTTTTCCTGAATCATATGGCCCTGTCCCGACTGATACAGGGTGATTTCGTCCCGCGTCAGATGGTATACACCCTTGAAATTCTTACCGTTACCGATGGGCCAGGTTATAGGCGCACAGGCAATTTTGAGAACTTCCTCAACTTCATCCATCAGCTCGACGGGGTCCCGGGTGTCGCGGTCCAGCTTGTTCATAAAGGTGATAATCGGGGTATCGCGAAGACGCGTGACTTCCATCAACTTGATGGTTCGCTCCTCGACACCTTTGGCGCTGTCGATGACCATCAGGCACGAATCCACTGCAGTCAGAGTGCGGTAAGTGTCCTCGGAAAAGTCCTCGTGCCCCGGCGTATCAAGGAGATTCACCAGACATCCGCCGTAAGGAAACTGCATGACGGATGTTGTTACCGAGATGCCACGCTCCTTTTCCATCTCCATCCAGTCCGACTTGGCATGCTGGCCTGACTTTTTCCCTTTTACGGTACCGGCTTTCTGAATGGCCTTACCGAACAGCAATACCTTCTCGGTAATGGTGGTCTTACCCGCATCAGGGTGAGATATGATCGCAAACGTTCGACGGTTATCGACTTCGCTGGATAAGCTGGTCATAAGTGGTAAAAATCCGACTGGAGGAAACTGTTAAAACGGATGCCATTATAAGGATATTAGCGCATCGACGCGAACTGGCACGGCGCTGGAGCTCGCCGGACAGCGAGAGCGTCAACGCCGGGGGCTTGCCACCGATAACGACAATACCCTTGCATCTTCGCGCCCGGAGGAAGACGGGTAGTAGCCAGGGCGTCGGCCAATTTCAGCAAACCCCTCGGCCAGATAAAGGTCGGCGGCAGCCTGGTTACCTACCCTGACCTCTAGCAGCACCTGAGCCATGCCGTCCGAAGCAGCTTCGCATACCAGGTGGCGCAGCAGGTAACGCGCCAGCCCGGACCTGCGATTCTGTCTGGAGATACAGAGGTTCAGCAGGTGGGCTTCGTCAACCATATAGGCGACAACCGCGTAACCGACAAGTCGACCCAGGATAAAAACACCCCAAAGTCGATAGCTTGGCCGAAAACAGTCACGAAACACGGCCTCGGCCCAGGGAAACGAATAACCGGTGCGTTCGATCTCCAGCACCTCGGCCAAGTCCTCTTCACAAAGGGGGCGAACCCGCCGCTCCAGAGATTCAACTGCGCGATAAGAGACAGTCATGGTAGATCACACCGAATAACAGGATTTTAGGGCATTCCACAAATCCCGCTTTTGCCCGGGTAAGGCTGACAGCTCGGCCAGCGAGTGAGGGAAATCCACACCGACCTGAGGCAGGAACGGCTTAAGACAATGTTGTCTTTGCTCATCCTTTTCACTGCCCAGCACACCCAAAAGAATGATTGAACAGGTCTCGTGAGGGGAAACCATTCGCGACAGAACCTCTCGAAAATCATTCGCTGAGTTTCCCGGAATGTGTGGGTTACGGAAGACTGGCCAGTGCAGCATTTGACGCTCCCCCACTTCCCTTTGATGCAACGCCCTGAGCAGATTTGCGGCCAGAGAATCCTGCAGACGCTCACTTGCCTCATCCGACCACTGGCTTATCAACAGGTATTTGCCAGTGGACCAAATGCCAAGGTGGGCGGCAATAAGCGCGTGCGAACCAGACAGCTCGACGGAGGTTGCCTCGGCTGCAGGAACTGGCTCCGGGGCGCTCTCCGGAATGGCGGGCACGACAGGCCGCTCTGGCTTGGCTTGCGATGGTGGTGCCATCAAGGATTGAAGATCTAATGACCGGGAGCGGGCGGGATCTGCGCTGCGCTCGGCTTTTACATGGGGCCGCAATGCGACCTCAGCCTCACCATGGGAGGCCGCCTCTTCCGGCAGATCCCTGTCAGCAAACTGATACTCAGGGCTGGGCGCAGCACCGGGCAAAGGACGCTTTGCGTACCACATGCGAATCCCTGCCGCCGCCAGATAGAATTGCCTGTGCGCTTCCAGGTCGGCGCTCGGAGTACGGATCAGCTGATCACTCGGGGGCATGGGACTCTCCGTGCAGTTCTATGGGACTCTCCGTGCAGTTCTATGGGACTCTCCGTGCAGTTCTATTGGCTTTTTAATCTGCAGTATATAGCAAAAAACCCCGGTACTTTTCAGCACTGGGGTTTTTTGGTATTAGGAGCCTGACGATGACCTACTCTCACATGGGCAAAAGCCACACTACCATCGGCGCTGGTCTGTTTCACTACTGAGTTCGGGATGGGATCAGGTGG
>Ga0307952_1000253_pt1 | contig 33781 bp, 38 predicted proteins | sample OrgLakmetagen376_FD_201821 | JGI IMG/M metagenome (GOLD analysis project Ga0307952, IMG submission 201821) | Saline water microbial communities from Organic Lake, Antarctica - #376 | ecosystem: Environmental > Aquatic > Non-marine Saline and Alkaline > Saline | place: Antarctica: Organic Lake...
TATTAAAATAAAGGTAGAACCAGTTTTTTTAATGTTTTGACATGAAGGGCACCTTTAAAAACCCTACTTTGGTTGCTGACTTGTTGTTTCTTCCAACTACTTCGTTGCCGAAATACTCATTTAGCCCAGCTAAATTCTGTTTTCAGCGCCTTGTATTTGAAAAAAACAACTGCCTGATCATTCCAAACAGAGTTATTAGAGATGCCCTGAAGTAATTTCAGCTAACGTCGCTCTTTTCTTCTTGATTAAAATACCCATCCAAAAACTCAAATAAAGGACGGTTTTTGATTTTCAGCAAACTTGGACATTCTTTATAGTATGTTGTGACAACAGCAAAGAATTCTGCTTCTGAAACCCCACCATATTCAGGAATAGTCGAATCATCTGCTTTGATTTTCTCCATTGCGTCTTTCATTAAATGCACCCATATTTTCTTATCTTCCTCTCCAAGATAGTTTGGAATTCCATCAATTTGTCCATTGGATTTATCCAATAAATGAGAAAATTCATGAATTCCAACGTTTTGTTTGTCATTGTCAATTTGAAAGCCCCTAATTAAAGCGGGTAAAGATAAAATCATGGTATTATTCATCAATCCTCCATGGTGCACTTTTCCGTTAACTACACCTCTTTTATTCAGTGAGTTATCCATATCAAAGTTCGAAGGATAAACCAAAACTTCTCTCAAATTTCCATAATTGTAATACGGAAGTCCCCAAAATGCAATCACGGCGCTTGTCCCAACATAAATACATGTTTCTTTCTCTGGCTTTTCCTGTCCAATCTCAGATATGATCACATCTGCAATGAAGATCCCTACCCTATCTTCAAAAATAACTTTGTCTTTTTTATTCAATTTCTTATAAAAAGAAATACGTTCCAACATCCAGTGTTTATCGTTGACAGTTAATGAAACTCTCGCATTTCGAGGTGACTTTTTACGGGTATTGATTCTCCAAAACCATAAAGCAGCAATAATGGAGATTACAACAATGACCCCAACAATTTTGGCGCTAGTAAACCCCTTATAATGTAGAATTATTGGAATGCTCCCTAGTGAAACCATAAACAAAATAATCCACGGTAAGAATGATTTATTTTTCATGACATAAAGATAGTAGATATCCGCATTAGTGCAACAAGTCGATTTAAATATTCCTATCGTTCAATTTCCGATAAGTAGTATCTGCAAGAAAACTTCAAAGACAAGGCTTGTTAAGTTTTAATGTTCAGTATTTTATCTTTCTAAATGACTACAATTAAAAACAAGCTTAACGCATTATTTGACGTTTTCTTGCAAAGACTAAGTAATCTTTCGTCTAAAATTATTCCTTCTCAAATGAATTAATCGAAACTTCATTCCATCATAAAGCAAATTAAATATCAAAACTGCCGCTCCAATAATCAAGGTGTACATCCCTAATCCCATTGTTGAGTAGGAAAATCCACCTAACAAACCTCCTAAAAAGAAGAAGGGAATAATGTAAATTCTCAAGCGAATAGATGCTTTGATTTTTTTTCGATTGGGGAACTTCTTCTTGAAGAATAAATAAGAAAGTTCTATTCCTAAATCGGTAAATAAACCAGTTAGATGCGTTGTTCTCACTATAGCATCAGAAACTTTGGTCACATATGAATTTTGTAATCCCATGGAGAACAAAAGTAAGCAGGCGATTAAATCTGGGAAATCTAGGACATAAATACTACTTAAAATAGCAACAAAAATAAGAATAAGCGATTCAATAATAACTGGGATAACATAGACATTTAGTCGCTTGTTATTTCTAAAGTATTCAATTAAGAAACTAGAAGAAAATGATCCAAACAAGAAGGAAAAAATATAGAGGAAATAAACTGTTCCCCGCCAAAATTCTAAATTAGCAACGTCATTAATAAACAATGCAAAATGTCCTGTTACATTGGTAGTTAATTGTTTGAGAAACAAAAATCCAGTTACGTTAACTATTCCTGCGACAAAAGATAAAATGATTGCAATGCGCAGATTATCTTTCGTTGTTCTTTGCTTGCCCTGGTGTCTATACATTTATACTCGGGTTTACCTATTATAGCGTTACTTCAAATCATAGAATTTTGAATTTTAAAGCAAAAAAAAAGCTTCCCGGTATACGGAAAGCTTATCAATTTCTTTTTCGAGATTCTATTTCTTTTTAGCTTTGGCTTCTTTTTTGTTAACCCACTTGTCATTTTTGAGTTCACCTAAAACTGTAACATCTTTAATTCTGTTATAGTCTTCAATAGCCATTAACATTTCTTCTTTTGTATCACGTCTAATTTTGATACCATTTGCTTTTGATCCCTCGTTTCTTACTTCTATATAAAAACCATCTTTGAGTTTTGCTGGTCTTGTTGGTGGTCTACCCATAATAAAAATTTATCTTAATAATTAAAAAATCGACCGATTTATCTCGGTTTTTACTAAGATAGAGAACTAAAATAATAAAACCAAATTTTAGTTTGAGAAAATAGTATAAAGTTTCTTTTTTGTTTTTTTTATTCACTTCAAATTTTAATTTTTTTTCAATACATTAAATTCAAACTCTTTCTCAAACGTGAATCCTCTTTCTTATTTAACTTCCAGTAAGGCAGTAGCTCAACTCCTTTTAACTCATAAATGGAAGTACGCAAAACTCCATCAAAAACTGTTGGATAAGTCTCCTCCCATCGTGTAATTCTATTTTGATTCTCTGAAGAAATAAAAAATCTTACACTCCTTTTCAATTCAGGTATTTCATAAACATAAAAGAATCCTGTTTCTGTTGAATCCATCGAACCAATAGCTTTATAGTTTTTCATTTCTACATGTGATGTTCTTAAATAAGCAAGACTTGGGAAAACGGTGAATTCATCCACTGGCAATAAATCATGTGATAAACGCGCTAGATTCATCATATTGTCTTCTGTAAACACATAATCAAAATGCAATGAAGTGTCGCCTTCTGATTCAAAATAGGACTTATGTTCATAATCAAATCCTTCATTATTATTGATTTGAGTGAAAGTTTGACCGCACCAATCTTGACTTCCCATAGTAATTTTCATTGGATACTTTGCCTTAAATTTTTGTAATGGTGTAAAAACAGATGTGAATTGAGAATAATCATAAATACCAGTTGTAAAACGATCTATTCTATTCATTTTTAATACTTTAATACTATTTTCGTCAGTCGGTTGATCCGCCTTAACCTGTTCATCAATTAAGAATGGTTCAGTGACAAAAATCAAAATAGCTTCTCCAGGATGCATAACTTCATACCTTGCTTTTTTCAGTTGATAAGTTGCAATTTCTGCTTGACCAGAGAAATAACCTATGTCAAAATCAAGATCGCTTAATTTAGTTGACTTTTTTTTCATTTCGGAATTTCCACTTTCAGAAAATTGAGCTTTTTCATTTTCAACTTTTAACGAATCGACCGATTTATATATTCCTTTATTTTGTATTGTCTGATTTTCACAACTCGAAAAGAATATTAAAAAAAACAGATACGCATATTTTAGTTTCATAATTTTTGCTTTTATTATTCTAAATATAATCAATTATGGCTCTATATGATTTAGTATGGGTAAATTTAAATCCTTATTCCTGCTAATATTTGAAATTGTGCAACTTTTATCATAGTTCTTAAGCGAAAGTATTAAACTGTGTGCACTTGTTAATCACGACTTGACTGAATAATTGAGCTTAACTACATGATTTAAAAGTGAATAAAACCTCTTATAATCATGATCTGTATTTTGAATGATCTTAACATTTCAAATAAGTAAAAAGAGATTCCTCATCGCTGTGCTCATCGGAATGACATGATGTTCCGATAGGTTATAAAATCTATGATTTTTCACCTGAGGAATCCCTTTTTTTTTTAGAACTGCAAGTTTGAATGAATTCACTTCATTGCTTTATTATAAACTCAAACAGCATGACTGTCGTATTATTAAATTCAATTACCCACAGTATTCCATATAGATCCTCAATTATCTACTGTGATTAAAGAAATAATTTAATGCTTTTTTGATGTTGGTGTTTTATGTTGGGATACCAAGCTGGCTTTGTGATGATCCTGAATATGCAGTAGTTTAAATAGTCTTTGCAAGAAAACGTCAAATACTGCGTTAAGCTTGTTTTTGAAGTTTTCTTATCAAAGACCTAAAAATGATTAGTTTTCTTGCAGACACTGATCTGGTTAATCACCAGCTAAACAACTTCAAATTTCGGAAATAGTTCTGCAAATTTGTATAATGGAAATATCCGTCGCATGGTTACTGCCATAGACGGATTGGATATTCAAGGATATGCTTATTCTTATGATCAATTGCAACGCCTTACAAAAATAGAAGTCTTCCGTGATCCAAATCTGAAAACCAATCACAATTGGACTTGTTCCTACTCAACAACCGATTATTTAACACAAATTTCCTACGATAAAAACGGAAATATCCTTACCTTGTATCTCCCGACTTAGTAGCGCTTCATTTATAAAATGAATGTGATACATAATCGGGAAGACCGAAATAGAAATGACCCCGATGGATTAGGTCCAGCAATTTTAGAAATGGATAAATTTACTTACAATTATTATTCTCTTAACGGACAAGAAAGTAACCGATTGGATTATGTTTCTGACGCTATTTCTGTATCCCCTTATACCAAAGGCATTAAACACGGACAAATCGCAGATAATTATGAGTACAATGATATTGGTCAATTAACCAAAGACGTCTCCGAAAATATGGAGTTAGAAAGGCATTTAGGTGATAAGAAACTTAAACATATTCGAAGAACAGACCAAGATAGTCCTAATTTAGAATTTATTTACAATCCGCTTGGGGTTAGGGTAGCTAAAATTAGCAAACCACGGACAGGCTGCATTTTGTCACCTCAAGAGGATTGGACAGTTTATTATTATGCTTATGATGCCAATGGACAACTTATGGCCACCTATAATTCTAGCTTGTATAATAATTCAAGTTCAGAAAAAACAACTTTAGAGGAGCAATTTATTTATGGCTCAAGCCGAATAGGAGATCTAAAAGCTAATAAAATAATTTATTCTAATGCAATGCCTGCAGAACCTATTGATCCCAATCCACAGCCAGTAAAAAATATAATAAATAATGAACTAGTGCTGTAACTCATAAATAACGGTGCTTAAATTTCGCTTAAATTTTTTCTTTAGACAAGGCAAAATTTTCAAGCATAGCCATAGTTACGGTTTAAAATTTTAACGAAGTATAAAGGAAAAAGAGGAGTGAAATAAGCGATGGAATTTATGAATTACAGCACTAGTGATACTTGGATTGAAAATGGGAAACGTAACGAAAGCGAAGAAGATTATATATGTGATAGATTGAGGAAGAATACTGGATGGTCTGAAACCAAATCATTATTAAATGGTTATCAAGTAGATACTGTTTTTTATGATAAAGTTACGGATAGGTTATGGAGATATATGTTATATAAAGTGGATACAGTTACTGGAGAGAAAATTATAAACATTTATAGTCCAAAAAAATGGGGAGAAAAGGATTGATTAGAGTTTCGATTATTTTTATGTTATTACTATCACAAGCTTGTGATAGTAATAAGAATGAGGGTGTAAAAAATGATAGCACCATTGATAAAATCAAATATACTGAATTATTAGAAGATTTTTTAAACGAGTTAAGTTCAATTGATAATTGGGATAACACTAAAGACGTTTTTTATAAGTACTACTATGAGCCAGACTCTTTGATGGAAGGAGAGTTAATAGAAGTATTCTTATGGGATTTTGAAAGGTTTTGGCTATCTGTAAAAGATAAACCATCACCCTATTTAAAAACTGTATATTATCCTATTTATGGAAAGGAGTTGGAAAACTCTCCTTATGGTCTTACCGTTATAAAGAATAAAACTTGTGATTATTGTATTGTTCTTCAACCAAATGATAATATGGCTGTTGAATACTTCTGTTTTAAAAAGGGTAAAATTTACTCAACTATTGGCACGTACGATATAGATAAAGAAGAGTATATTTGGTATAGATATAAAAAACATCCTCCAATGCGATTTTATTAAAAAAACACATTACATACTTTTACACAAAAAAACTTATATTTCTATTAGTAAATGGTTGAACCAGAAAACACAGCACCGTTTAAAGATTTTGTTTTAGATGTAAAAGTATGTGGCGTAGATTGGCGTACTGGTAACACAGCGGTTTTGTTACTTTTTATGGAGCGTTATTCTGGAATTTTTTTTCATTCAATGTACACTGCACAAACAGGGAAAGGCGCACTGTTTAAGTTCTTGCCTTACATTAGCAATAAATACAATTTTGGCAACCTAAATATCTCTTATACTCTAATTACTGCTTTAGATGAACCATTCTTTCCACTTCTTGAGCGTTTTCTACCTGAAGCTAAAGAAATTATTTCAGATCCGCTACTTTCTAACAAGCTTTGCGATAAAGTAAGAAGAAACTATGTAAGTTAAATTTTTCTGGTTTGTTTTAAAAACAGCTTTCTACTTCCTTAAATCAAGAAAGTTATTACCAATTTACCCCCAAGCTGCCGCGAGATTCCATCTCGTGGTCTTGGGTCTCCATACAGAAACGTCCTTCAAAAATCACATTCTTCAAAAAAAGACAACCTTTATCTAAAACAATCCATTCCAACTTCTTTTAAAATGAATAATTTTAGTTAATTTAAATAGAGTTAACTTAATTAATCTAAATCAAATGAGTAGAAATTATCGGTTTCATAACCCTGAGGCACCCTATTTTGTAAGTTTTTCCGTAATAGAGTGGATAGATGTATTTACAAGAAATGAATACAAAGACATATTAATAGACAGCTTACATTTTTGTCAAAAAGAAAAAGGTTTGGAAATATATGCTTGGTGTATTATGACCAACCACGTTCATTTAGTTTTTAGAAGTACTAAAGGTATTCCTCCAGGACAATTACTAGGTAGTTTTAAAAGACACACAAGCATGACTGTCGTAAAAGCAATTAGAGAAAATGACAAAGAAAGTCGAAAAGAAAATTTATCCAATACTTTTAAACGCAATGGAAATAAAAACGCTAATGTGAAGCATAATCAATTTTGGAGATAAGACAATAAACCGATTGAATTATGGAGTAAAAATGTGATTTCTCAAAAAATTAGATACATACACAATAATCCCATAGAACAGGGATTAGTTTTTAGACCAGAAGATTATCCGTATAGTAGTGCTGTTGATTACAGCGGTGAAAAAGGTGTTTTAAATGGAGTAGTGGTTGTTGGATTGACTTAAAATCAGTATTTTTAAATTAGTTTTCAGGCTATCAGAAAATGGAATCAGACAACCACGAGATGGAATCTCGCGTTAGCGGGGGAAAGATAATGAGTTGATAGAGAGTATTCAAATTGATAGCTCAGTAATATACTTTCCATTGGATAGTATTCTACCTTATGTAAGAATACATGGTCAATAAATAATATGAAAAAATGAGTACTGTTTTAGAATGTAAATATTTAATGTTTATCCGCCTCTTTCCCCTAAATAGATTAATGGACTATTCTCACATATAACTCTATACCTTAAATTAATTGTTCTTTAGAAATTCATAAAATAAAAAGCACTGGTTTATAACATTAATATGAAATCAAAAATGTTTAATAATTAGTAAAATTTAGTTTGATTCGGACGCGCTTTATGTTTTTTTGAAGATAAAGCGTACTGAAAGTCGCTAATAATGGCGGGAGCTGTATGAAAGTAAATCAAAAAACACTCAATTTTAAAGAAGTTTTCCTCTTTAAAATATTGATGTAAATTATTGTTTTATAATGTGTTATAATATTTTTGAGTGTTTTGATGAAGAATACAGGTTAAAAGGAAAATAACATTGTATTGATGATAATGGAAAGTGATAATGAACCTAAAATTATAAAGGGCACCTCTAAAAACCCTACTTTGGTTACTAACTTGTTATTTCTTCCAAACAGAGTTATTAGAGATGCCCTAAAGATAAAACCTAAATAAATTTTCATTTAGAGAAAAAGCACATCCTTTCGGACATGCTTTTTAGTGTGAAATTTAAAAATAAAATATATTAGCTCATATTCAATAAAAGTTAGCTAATTTGAGCCTTTGACCAGAAAACCTTTAAGACAAGGCTTGTGAAGTTTATAATTGTCAAGAGTCCCGACTGTCAGCGTCGGGATAACTGCAATTAGAAACAAGCATAACGCAGTATTTAACGTTTTCTTGCAAAGGCTGACTAACCACTGCACATTTCACAATCATCAGGATCATCGATAGCACAATTAACCTGCTCTTCTAATTCCGAAGCTGTTAATGGCTTATTGGCTTCGGTGACATTTTCCACCAAACTCTTATCTACGGTAAATTTAATTGCATCTGCAGCCGCTTTGGTTCTCAGGTAATACATTCCTGTTTTCAACCCTTGTTTCCAACCATAAAAATGCATTGAAGTCAGCTTACCAAAGTTGGCATTTTCCATGAAAATATTCAACGATTGTGACTGACAGATATAAGCTCCACGGTCTGCTGCTAATTCAATAATCGCTTTTTGAGAAAGCTCCCATGCGGTTTTATATAAATCTTTTAAATGCTGTGGAATCTCAGGAATATCCTGAATTGATCCATTTGATGACATTAGTTTCTGACGCATTGTGCTGTCCCACAATCCTTCCTTCACTAAATCTTTCAGTAAATGTTTGTTTACAATAATGAATTCTCCTGAAAGGACTCTTCTTGTATAAACGTTTGAAGTGTAAGGCTCAAAACACTCGTTATTTCCTAGAATTTGAGCTGTTGAAGCTGTTGGCATTGGCGCAACCAATAATGAGTTACGAACGCCATGCTTGATCACTTCTTCTCTCAAAACATCCCATTCCCATCGGTCAGTTGGTTTCACATTCCACATATCAAATTGGAAAACTCCTTTCGAAATTGGAGAACCTTCCCATGTTTCGTATGGACCTTCCGCTATTGCTAAATCCTTAGAAGCCGTCATTGCAGCATAGTAAATCGTTTCAAAGATTTCTTTGTTCAATTGTTTTGCTTCTGGAGAATCAAATGGCATTCTCAACAAAATAAACGCATCTGCCAATCCTTGCACTCCTAATCCAATTGGACGGTGGCGCATATTTGAGTTTTTCGCTTCTTCAACTGGATAGTAATTTCCATCGATAATACGGTTCAAGTTAATTGTTGCTTGATAAGTAACTTCGAATAAACTATCGTGATCAAAACCATTTTCTGTTACATATTTCGGCAATGCCAATGAAGCTAAATTACATACAGCAACCTCATCTGGAGCAGTATATTCAATGATTTCAGTACATAAGTTAGAAGACTTAATTGTTCCTAAATTCTGCTGATTCGATTTTTTATTTGCTGCATCTTTGTACAACATGTAAGGTGTGCCTGTCTCGATTTGTGATTCTAAAACTTTAAACCATAAATCCTGAGCTTTAATTGTCTTACGCCCTTTCCCTTCTTTTTCGTATTTCGTATAAAGCGCTTCAAATTCATCTCCGTAAGTATCAGAAAGTCCTGGACATTCGTTTGGACACATCAAAGTCCATTCGCCGTTTTCCTCTACACGCTTCATGAATAAATCTGGAATCCATAAAGCATAAAATAAGTCACGTGCTCTATTTTCTTCTTTTCCATGGTTTTTCCTCATGTCTAAGAAATCAAAAACATCGGCATGCCATGGTTCAAGATACATTGCAAAAGATCCTTTTCTTTTCCCTCCACCTTGATCCACATAACGTGCTGTATCATTAAAAACACGCAACATTGGAATCAATCCATTTGAAGCTCCATTTGTTCCACGGATATATGAACCTTTGGCACGAATATCGTGAATCGCCAATCCTATTCCTCCAGCTGATTGTGAAATTTGCGCACAGTTTTTCAAGGTATCATAAATGCCTGTAATACTGTCTTCCTTCATTGTCAATAAGAAACAAGAGGACATCTGTGGTTTTGGTGTTCCAGCATTAAACAAAGTTGGAGTAGCATGAGTAAACCAACCTTCTGACATATAATTGTAGGTTTTAATTACAGAATCAATGTCGTTTTTGTGAATCCCCACACAAACACGCATCAGCATTTGTTGTGGACGTTCAACGATATTTCCGTTCAACTTTAATAAATAAGAACGTTCTAAAGTTTTGAAACCAAAATAATCGTAGTTAAAATCACGGTCATAAATAATTGACGAATCCAGTTGATCACGGTGTTCCATGATGATTTCGTATACGTCATCCGCCAATAACGGAGCGTCTAAGTTCGTTTTTGGATCAACAAATTTGTAAAGGTCTTCCATCGTTTCAGAGAAAGACTTTTTAGTGTTTTTGTGTAAATTAGAAACTGAAATACGAGAAGCCAACAAGGCATAATCAGGATGTTCAATTGTTTTTGATGCTGCGGTTTCTGCAGCTAAATTATCCAGCACAACAGTCGTTACGCCATCATAGATTCCTTCAATCACTTTCATCGCAACAGCTTCTGGAGAAACCAAAGGATCTAATCCATACGCCATTTTCGCAATACGTGATGTTATTTTATCGAATTTTACGGGCTCTCTCCTACCGTCTCTTTTGATTACTTCCATATGGTTTAATTTTTATATCTAATCCCAAACCTTCGGGCTAGATGAATTTTAATTTTTTTTGATCTCTAGTTCCTATAAACGCATTCATTTATTTGAACTAGAATTTTTCATAATACAGCAGGGCGTAATTATACCCCCCCCTAGAACGCAGCCAAATTATTTTTAGTCCATGTACTTATTTGTTTGAACCAGAATGTTTGGTATCTAGACGGACGTAGTTTTAAAATTCAAGGAGTAGACATTTGTCAATGACTGATTTTAAAATCTCGCTCAACGCAGATAGCGAACTTTCTAAACAAACAAATTAAAAATCCTCATCAGTAGAGAACGGCTGCTGATCATTTCCAGACATCACATTCGCTTTCTGATACTCTGCTACACGTTTTTCGAAGAAATTCGTCTTTCCTTGAATTGAAATCATATCCATAAAGTCAAAAGGATTCTTAGCATTGAAGACTTTCTCACATCTTAACTCAACCAATAAACGATCGGCAACAAATTCAATATATTGTGACATCAATTCAGAATTCATCCCGATTAAACGAACAGGAAGCGCATCAAGAATAAACTCTTTTTCAATCGCTACGGCATCCATTATAATATCTTGTACTTGAGATTTCGGCAATTGATTCACCAAGTGATCATTATACAGTAAACATGCGAAATCACAATGTAATCCTTCATCGCGAGAGATTAACTCATTAGAAAAAGTTAAACCTGGCATTAATCCACGTTTCTTTAACCAGAAAATTGAACAAAAAGAACCAGAGAAGAAGATTCCTTCCACAGCAGCAAACGCAATTAAACGCTCAGCATAACTTCCTTCATCGATCCAGCGCAATGCCCAATCCGCTTTTTTCTTCACACATTCCATTGTGTCAAGTGCATTGAATAATCCAGCTTTCTCTTTATCATCTTTGATGTAGGTATCAATTAACAATGAATACGTTTCAGAGTGAATATTTTCCATCGCGATTTGGAATCCATAGAAAAATTTAGCTTCAGTATACTGCACTTCAGCAAGGAAATTTTCAGCTAAATTTTCATTTACAATTCCATCTGAAGCCGCAAAGAATGCCAAAACATGTTTGATGAAATAACGCTCATCTTCGTTCAATTTTGTATCCCAATCAATAAGATCAGGAGACAAATCAATCTCTTCTGCTGTCCAAAAACTTGCCTCTTCTTTTTTGTAGAAAGCCCAAATATCGTCGTGTTTAATCGGAAAGAGTACAAAACGATCTTTGTTTTCCTGTAAAATTGGTTCTGGTTTTGCCATAATAATATATTTTATTTTGATTAATTTCTTGTTTAACGATATGCTCATAATCTTAAACAACACTCAGCAAAAATTGTTATTTATTTCCATTAAAACAACCTAAAGAAATTCACAAAATTTATTTTTGAATGTGTATAAATTTTCAACTCCTTGATTGATGCATGAAGCAGCGTTTATAAACATAGAAATAAAAGATGTTCACAAAAAATAGTTCTTGATTTACCAATTTTTTATGGTATTTTATGCATCAGAATATTTTTATAAATCTTAATTTTTGTCTTATAAACAGCAGTTAGCATGAATGTTTTCAACCATTCTACGATTAATAAAAGTGCTTTAAAAACGCTTTAACTATGAAAGATCGATTAATAAAAATGGCAAATCAATACTTCGAAGGAATGATGGCATTGGTCTATCCTAATTTCTGCGTTATTTGTGCTCAGGAACTGAACCAAAAAAGCGAACATTTTTGCTTTCTATGTGAACAAGATTTACACTACACCTATTTCGAAAAATACGCTGATTATTCATTTGCTGACCAAGTATTTTGGGGTCGTCTTCAAATCGAAAATGTTTATGCTTTACTTTATTACGAGGAAGCTACATCAACGAGAAATATTTTACATCATATCAAATACAACGAAGGAAAAGAGTTGGCGTATCACATGGGGAAAATGATGGGCAGAAAACTAAAAGAAAGTCCAAGATTTTTAGGAATTGATGCTTTAGTTCCCATTCCAGTTCATTCAAAAAAAGAGTTTTCACGTGGTTATAATCAAAGTTTACTAATTGCCAAAGGTGTAAGCGAAGAACTCGGAATTCCTGTTATAGAAGGGCTGTATCGAAAAACGCATGATAAATCTCAAACGAGAAAAAGTAAAGAGGAGAGATATAAAAATGTGGAAGGGAAATTTGCTTTAAAAAAGAATGCTTTAGGGGGTTGTAAACAGGTGTTGATTGTTGATGATGTTTTGACTACTGGCTCTACGCTGGAATTTGCTAGTCGAGCAGTTTATGAAGGAGGCGGAAATGTGAAAGTGAGTTTAGGGACTGTGGCTGTGGCGCATTGAGTTTTGAAATAAAATCGGGTATCAAGTATTTTTAAATATGGTTTACTGAGTTGAGGTTTAAAGTGTTGCGTTAGTTGAAGCAAAGTCATTAGTATTTTTTGTTATATTAATAGTGTGGATAAACGCAATTGGATTTAACCGATTTTTATTCAGAATTTAAAAAACCATTCATAAAATGAGCGGAGGAGCTGGTCATATTGCGGATATGAATAATAGAATGAGACAAAATCGTTCTATGAAATCATCAAACAAAACAAAATTTAAATCCAATAATAGGGATTTGGATTTTAAAAAAGTTGAATCCAAAAAACTGATCTTCAAAAAAGTATCCGAAGAAGAACTTGCTAAATTTAGAAATGAAATTAAAAGGAAAGCGAAGTTTGAACGAAAAAAAGAAAGATTAATTATCTCTATTATTATCTTAATGTTAATAGTGTTTCTGATTTTATCTCTGACATAATATTATGAAAATAACATACTCCTAGAAATAAAAACTACGTTCAATACTGTATATAAAAAATGGGAAGTTTAATGCTAAATCAGGAGAACCAAATACTTTCTAAACATATAAGAATAAACGCAAAAACTTTATGTAAAAAGCATTAAAATTATGTATATTAGAATAAAGTTGAATTTATGGAGGACATTATAAAACATAAAAGAAGTAGAGAAGAAAGCTTATTAATTGAGTCTGCGAAAATCGCTTCATCTAAAGCAGTTAGGTCTTCGATAGCTTTAGGAATTACTATGAAAATCATCAAAAACAATACTATCTAATCAGTTAATCCTGAAAAGACTATGAAAGTCTTAAGAACAATTTCGAAATCAAAAATAGATACATCCTCATTAAAAAAGGGGATGACTTTAGAAAGAAAATAGTATGTCCGAAGCAAGATTGAGCGTGTTTGCTGGACCAAATGGTTCAGGAAAAAGTACTTTATTCGATTCGTTCTCCAAAAAGTATGATGCTGGGGTGTTTCTAAACGCTGATTTAATTAAAAAAGAGCTTGCTACAAAAGGATTTATTGATTTGAATGAATTTAATTTAAATCTTTCACAAGATGATTTAAATACGTTTTTAAAATCAGAACGAGTACTTTCCTTATTAAAAAAATCAATTGAAAACAACTACATTATTGATTTCTCTATAAAGGAAAATATTATTGTAGATTTTGAAAAGAAACACATAGCTACGAAGGAGCACTTATTAGTTCTTTTTTAAGATATCATTTACAAGAAAAGAAAGTTGAATTCTGCTTTGAGACAGTAATGAGTCATCCTTCTAAAATAGAAGAAATTAAAGAAGCAAAACAAAAAGGATATAAAACGTATTTGTATTTTATATGAATAGATGATCCCGAAGTAAATATTTCAAGAGTTGAAAATAGAGTTGAAAAAGGTGGGCACAATGTTACACCCAACAAAATTTCAAGTCGCTATTACAATACGCTAAAAAATCTAATAAGCATGATTGAAAATATTGACAAATGTTATTTGTTTGATAATTCAAATGATGGATTCAAATTAATTGCAAAGATTACACAAGGTAAATTAGTATTAGAAACAGACCCTGAAAATTTACCAAATTGGTTCGTTGAATACGTTCTTAAATATTATCAATAAACAAAAAACACACGCAACTTATATCATACAGCTAATCTGTTTATTTACTTGAATTTAGTTTTGAAAAAGTATAACTTGCTAAAGAACGCGGATGAAACGGATGCTACGACAATGCTCACTTCAACAAGCTCTGTGCAACGCACCAGAACTGCAAGCAACGCGGATAATCACGGATTTTTAAGTCCTAGTAAAATAACAGTTGACAATTCCTCCAATTCGTGATTATCTTAATTGAAAATTCGTAATTGATTACACACCCTTCCCCAACAATCTTTTTGATAACTCATCCTTTTTGTCGCTATCGATAGCGTCACATAATTGAATATATTGATAGACTATATCAATATTGTTTAAACACATTTTTATTAATCTTCCAGTAGTTAAAGAGGTTATTCCATCCTTTTCAATATTCGAAATTGTGTTTTTACTAAATCCCAATACAATGCTAAATGTAGATGCAGGAATTCGGTATCGTTTTCTAAAACTAATAATTTCACTTGGTGCAGCAGCTCCTTTTGCAACATAAAAAGCATTCTTAAGCGCTCTCATATTACGCTCTATTTGACCTTTAGTATAATGTTCAACCTTCTTTTCCCTATTAATCATACCAGTATCTTCATCTACTTCATAATCCAAATAGTAAACTTCAGAATATTCAAGTTTTAAGCCCTTAAAGATCTTTTCAACAGAATCTGTTATCTCAGTGGCTGTTTGATTTTCTCTCGTTAAAATTTTATTCGTTTTCATAATATCATTTATTAAATGGTTGATTCATTGAATATTTAGGAACATGATTTGAAAAAAGTAAGATCTGTTCTCCATTAACTTCTAATCCAAATTTCAAATAAATCTCAATATCGTTCTCTCCTACTTTTACACAAAATGCACATACATCAAAATCTGCACTTCCTGAAGGCTCGATTCCTCTATAATAATTTTCAACTTTCAATGCAGAAATTTCATTTTTAATATTAGCAACCTCAATATTAAATTCAAGCACTAATTCTTCTAATTCTCTACTCGCCTTCCTTGTAAAAGTTATTTCGACACCATTCTGAATTCTTATCTTAGTTCTATCGATAAACTCTTGTATCAAGGAGATGTTTTCATCTGTATAAGGTAATACCGTCACAAACTTCATTTAGGTGTTTAGCAAATGTACAAAACAAATATCGATTTCCCAATGAATGGGAATGTATTTTGAGATTTACTACAAACATGAACAAATACAACCTTTAAAGTGTTAGGACTTTAGAAAAAGCCCAATTATGAAAATAATAACTTACTCAATTATACTCATTACACTTTTACTTTCTAATCCAGTGAAAGCACAAATGATTCTTGACATAGAATCAGGAGCTGTTTTTAACGGTTACAATGATGTTCGCATTCCTGGTGATTTAGGAACATCTTTCTCTCTAACAGATGATTTAAAATCCGAACCAGCTATTTTTCTTCGGTTGAGAGCGAGTTATAAAATTAAAGTCCGTCACACTATATCTTTATTATATGCTCCTTTGACAACCAAATCAGAAGGAAGAGTTGGAAAGGATATTCTGTTTAATGACGATTTATTTGATGCGAATACCTTACTCAATGGAACTTATAAATTCAATTCTTATCGGTTAACTTACCGTTATGACATCGTAAATAATCCAAAGCTGATTTTTGGTTTGGGATTCACTGCTAAAATCAGGGATGCGAGTATTGGACTTTCTTCAGAAGGTAAAACTTCTGTAAAAACCAATGTTGGATTTGTGCCAATTATCAATTTTAGATTGTGGTGGAAACCAACAGAGAAATTCGGTATTCTTTTAGATGGAGATGCACTTGCTGCGCCGCAAGGAAGAGCAGAAGATATTCAACTCGCTGCAACTTACGCTATTTCTGATAATCTTGGAATTCGTGCAGGTTATAGAATTCTTGAAGGTGGAGCAGATAATGGTGAAGTTTTTAATTTCTCATTATTCCATTATGCTTCTGTTGGTTTGACTTATACTTTTAAGAAAAAGAAAGAGTAAAAGGTTTTTCACCAAAATTTATTGTAATTGCTGGCATGCACGCTGAATAGAATTTAAGGGATTTAACCCCTTTATTGAAGTTAATAAACGGTTTTATTAAAAGAAACTAACTTTGTCATTGCAAATAGAATTTGGAATGAAAGCAGAACTCGAAATAAAGGATAAAACCAAACAAACGGAAGGAATTAAAATTGCTCCATTCAGACAACATATTCGAAAGACATCTCCGCATAAACACAATAATTATTTCGAAATCATCTGCCTTACGCAAGGACAAGGCTCGCATACCATTGACACCAAGGAATACGAAATAAAAACGCCTGTTATTTTTACCATTCGTAAAGAACAAGTTCATTTTTGGGACATATCATCAGAACCTGAAGGATTTGTACTTATTATTAAAAAACCTTTCATAGAAAATTGCTTAGACAAAGACATTAAACGCCTTATTTCTGAATTGAGTTCGCACAATTGTCTTTATCCAAAAGATAATTCAGCCTCTGAAATTTATAAAATATTACAAACAGAATACTCAGAAAAGAAAGACTCCAATCAGCTTATAATAGCTGGTTTATTAAAAGCACTGTTGGCGAAAGTTCTTGAATCTGCGTCACCTACTTATTCAAAAAACAGCAACAATACTACTTTTCAAAAGTTTAGTGATTTGTTAAATCAAGAAGACCCACTGAACAATAAAGTGAATCATTATGCTGAATTATTAAACACTTCTCCTCAGAATTTGAATACTATTTGCAGGAAAGAAACAGGACATTCTGCAACAGAATTAATTTCTGAACATATAATTAATGAAATAAAACGCTTATTGATTTATACTGACTTCAATATAAATGAAATATCTTCTCAACTCGACTTTAAAGACAATTCTCATTTTAGTAAATATTTTAAACGTTTCGTTGGCCTCACTCCTACTCAATATCGTATTCAAAATTAGTAGAGACCATTACTTTTTCAAATAGACCACACATATAGAAATTTGTTGTATAGATTTGTTTTCTCAATGAAAAACAACTAAATAGTGCCTGGTCGGAAACAGCACAAAATATTTCTCTCAAAAACCAATATTACAATTCGGTGAATGGTGGGATTTATATTTCTTTCAGAGTGTATTCAGAGGTGATCAATCGATTAAAAAAATTATAATGAAAGAAGAAAATAAGCTAAAGGAAGTTGCAAAAGTATTTTTCAAATTGGGAAGTATTGCCTTTGGTGGTCCTGCAGCACACATCGCAATGATGGAAGACGAAGTAGTCAAGAAAAGAAAATGGATGACCCAGCAAAATTTTCTTGATATGATGGGAGCAACAAACATAATTCCAGGTCCCAACTCTACAGAAATGACAATGCATTGTGGACATGAAAGAGCCGGTGTAAAAGGAATGTTTGTGGCTGGTGCTTGTTTTATTTTCCCCGCTGTCGTTATAACTTTAGTTTTTTCTTGGTTGTATCAGCAATATGGACAATTACCGAAAGTAGAACCATTTATTTACGGGATCAAACCTGCTGTAATTGCCATAATTCTTGGCGCTGTTTATAGACTTGGTAAAAAAGGGCTGAAAAATATTACTCTGGGAATTTTAGGAGCTTTAACTTTAATTGCATGCTTACTGGGAGTCAATGAAATCCTCGCCTTATTTGCTTGCGGATTTATCGGATTATTACTGCATTTTCTTCGTTCTTCAAATAAAACCTTCAGTTTTTTTTCTCCGCTCATCTTAATTCAATTAACCGCCTCTACAGGTGTTTTAAAAGTTTTATGGATTTTCCTTAAAGTGGGTGCTTTACTCTATGGAAGTGGATATGTATTGTTTGCCTATTTGGACACCGAATTGGTAATGACGGGCTTGCTAACACGCCAAGAATTGATAGATGCGATAGCTGTAGGACAATTTACACCAGGTCCAATCTTATCAACTGCAACATTTGTCGGTTGGCAATTGGCCGGATTTTGGGGCGCTATGGCAGCAACAATTGGAATATTTCTTCCCTCATTTATATTCGTTATGATTCTCAACCCTTTGATTCCTAAAATTCGCAAATCAAAAACAATTTCAGCTTTTATAGATGCTGTTAATATTGCTGCAGTTGCTTTAATTATAGCCGTTTGTTTTCAAATGGCGCAAGAATCATTAACCGATTGGCGCACAATTATAATTGCTGTATTGAGCATCATAACTGTTTTTGTATTTAAAAAGATGAATAGTGCGTTTATTGTTGTTGGAGGAGCTTTAGTTGGATATCTGTTAACAATGATTTAAATAATCTAGATCCAATGAAATAATTCAATGCTGATTTTTTGTAAGGAATTATCGGTAGCACCGTCAAAGAATTATAGAAATATCTTTGATGGAACATACATTAAGGATCTGTTATTCTTTAAAACAAAGTGATTGTAATCGCATATTTATTTATAATATATTCAAATAGATTGCCAAGCTAAGTCGTAATTCTTTAAAAAGGGATTCCTCAGTCGTTGCACTTCACTTGCGCTGAGCCAGTAGATGTTTATTACTATTTTTTTTAGAGCGTTGGATGGCGAAAGTTGCTGAAATTGGTAAGTTAGATAGTGATATGCAACCTAACTTAGCAACCCAAATATTCAATTTTCTTGAATGGAACAAAACAGATTATGAAGGACATTTTATTGGATTTAATTTAAAAACGTTAAATAGTCTTACTATTGGTAGAATTTAAGAAGAAAATTTTATTAAAATTTCCAAACTTGTGAAAAGCAACAATGGAAAAGAAGCAGAGGATTTTCAAAGTAAGATAAACTCAAAGGATAATTGCAACAAACTCATACACGATGTTTTTTTCAGAGGGAAAGCAATAGATCAAATCCAACTAGAATATTAATATTCAAAGAAACTTAGCGACAAAATCAGAAACATAAGTGTGTTGAACAAATACGCAAAATGAAAGAAAAATAAAAACATTAGTTGATTTGGATGATTTTTTTGAATCTTTGGTATTAAGACATAGTAGTTCAAGTGAGCGCTATATAAATTAAAAACAACAATATTATGAATCATTTTCTAAGTGTGTTTTTTGTACTTATCTGCTTTACTTTTGTATCAGAAACCAAAGCACAAATCCCAGAAAAAGCACAAGATATTAGTCCATTATTAATAGGAGAAACATTACCTAAAACAACACTTCAGTTTGCTAACGGAACAACGATAGCATTGAGTAAAGTACTTAATGAAAAACCAACCGTATTGGTATTCTATCGTGGCGGATGGTGTCCTTATTGCAATGCACAGCTTTCTGGGTTAGCAAAAGTCGAAAAAGAGGTGTTGGAATTAGGCTATCAAATCGTTGCCATAAGTCCAGATGATTATCAAAATCTAAAAAGTACAGCGGAAAAAGAAAGCATAAAATACATTCTGTTGTCTGATAAAAATGGAGAATTTATTAAGGAAGTAGGTCTTGCATTCAATACACCTTCGCTAATGAAAGGCTATATCGCTACCAAAGATCAAAAGGGAAAAACAGCTGAAGTCATGCCCGCTCCTACAGTTATGATTGTTGATCAAAAAGGGAAAATCTTGTTTGAATACATTAATCCAAATTACAAAGAAAGACTAAGCGAGGAAATGCTAATCGCAGTATTAAAGGTTTTACAAGAATAAGCTCTTAACTGCTTTATTAACTTCAGGGCATCTCTAATAACTCTGTTTGGAATGATAAGGCAGTTATTTTTTTTAGATACAAGGCGCTGAAAACGGAATTTAGCTGGGCTAAATGAGTATTTCGGCAACGAAGTAGTTGGAAGAAAGAACAAGTTAGCAACCAAAGTAGGGTTTTTAGAGGTGCCCTTCACTTCGAGAGGCTCTGCGCAGCGCGTTGAGCTCGCAAGATCGGTTCATGAATTTAATTTTATGGTTCTATATGATTTTGTGTGGGTAAACTTAAGCTTACAATTGACAATTCAGCCAATTCAAATTTGCTATTTGCTTAATGAACGCTTTCCCTAATGCAGTGTACCCTGATAAAACAAAAACATTTTATCATGAAAAAAACTATTTTTATTTCCTTTTTATTCTTTGGTTTAGTTGCTCAATCTCAGACTAAAATCATTGCACATAAAAGCCACAGCGGCTCTTCAAATTCTTTTTCTAAAGCTTACAAAAAGAAGCCGGCGTTGCATGTGTAATTGGCATGTGCTGCCCAATCCACCTTTCCTCCTTCGTTTTTAAATTTCTGTAAAATTGGTTTATACTTTTCACCATTTGCTCCCCTATTCAAAGAACCATTCGGAACACGAACTCCTCCTCCCCAAGCTGAACCTCCTGCTGCAGAATCTGTCACCAAAGAATCTGAAGAAGCAGTATCCATCATACCTCTTTTGAAACGGCCATTTTTACAATTCTGAACCCAAGTCGTATGTTTTCCCGTTGTCGTCATCAAATGCATATCTGCCATTGTCAAAGTCCCAATCCTCATTCCATAGGAAATCAAAAAGATAATATTCTTGGCTTGATTTTCAAGATCTGCAGGTAGTAAAGATACATTGTCATCCGCTGCAAATAACATCGGCGACAATGCTAATCCAGCTGCTGTTAGGGATGAGTTTCGGAAGAAGTCGCGACGTTTCATATTTGGAATTTAATTGTAAAGTTAGAAGTTTTGACGAATTTGAGAAAAGAGAAGATTTAAAATTGTGTTGGACAAACTATCATTTTTTTCTATTGATTAGCGCTCTAATAAATCTGATGAATCCAACATAACTATGAGAACCCCTACTATTTTCTTTATCTTCTGAATAAAGGCAAACCAAACATGTTTTATAATCAACTTGTAAATCTACAGTTGCAGTTGAATAGGTTATTGTTTCAATTTCATTTGAGTAATAAATTTTATGAGATCAACATTGAGGACAACTTCCTTTGGTATTGGTTAAATCATCCATTTTGAGTTGATTAAAATCTTCTTTTTGAATTCCTCTTTTATTCAATTCTGAATCAATTTTATCTTTTGACGATTTCATAAATTGTTCATAGCGGTATTTGTAAAAGCTTACTAACTCAGAATCGGTCAACTCATTTAAAAATGTTTGTAGTTTACTCATGGACTGGTTTTTTGTTCTTACATAAATCTTTCAAGTAAAAGGATGGTGTGAGATTAATTTATCAAATTGTCGTTCAGTTATTGATAATTATCAATTCGTCTTTAACATCTGCAAACAACAGATTTTTATTGTCTTCTGACGAGAATAGCATTAGATAAAGCCAATCCAGCTGCTGTTAAAGAAGAATTTCGGAAAAAGTCGCGACGTTTCATATTGGGAATTTATTTTCACAAATATAGTGGAATGGAAAAGGTATGAAGAAATAATATCTACTATTAAAGAAATATCCGTTGATTTCTGGATTAATTTCTTTTGAACAAAACCTTTTCCAGTAACGAGTGTGAGTATTGAGTGTGAAAATACTTCGTATAAATAATTACGTCTCAAAACTCTCTACTCACACTCGAAACTGTCCTTCATCCACAACGAAACCTTCACCAACAATATTAATACAGGAACTTCCACCAACGGCCCAATAACTCCAGCGAATGCTTGACCAGAATTGAGTCCAAAAACGGCGATGGAAACTGCGATTGCTAATTCGAAATTATTTCCAGCTGCGGTGAAAGCGACTGATGCCGTTTTATCGTAGGATGTTCCCATTGCTTTTGTAAAGAAAAAGCTAATGAAAAACATTAACGTAAAGTAAATCAATAATGGAATGGCGATAATCACAACATCCATAGGAATTTCAACGATTAATTCTCCTTTGAGGGAAAACATAATGACAATCGTGAATAATAAAGCTATTAATGTCAATGGGGAAATAGCTGGAATAAATTTTTCGTTGAACCATCTTTCTCCTTTTTGTTTGATCAATATTTGTCGACTTAAAATTCCCATTAAGAATGGAATTCCTAAATAAATAGCAACACTTTCAGCAATTGTAGCAATTGAAATGTCAATAATCGCTCCTTCGAATCCGAAATATGGCGGAAGAATTGTGATAAAAAGCCATGCATAAAAGCTGTAAGCAAATACTTGAAAAATACTGTTTAATGCCACTAATCCAGCTCCATACTCACTATTCCCTTCAGCTAAATCATTCCAAACCATTACCATTGCAATACATCTTGCTAATCCGATTAAGATTAATCCGACCATGTATTCAGGATAATCTCGCAGAAAGATAATTGCCAAAGCAAACATTAAAACCGGACCCACAATCCAATTCAAAAACAGTGAAATGGAAAGAATTTTTGAATTCTTAAAAACCTTTGGTAATAGTCTATAATTGACTTTTGCTAATGGCGGATACATCATTAAAATTAATCCAATTGCTATTGGAATATTGGTTGTTCCGTTGCTTAGAGAATTGACATAATCAGGAAAAGTAGGAACAAAATATCCTATACCAACCCCGATTGCCATTGCAACAAAAATCCATAGAGTTAGGTTCCTATTGAGAAAACTCATGTTTTTCATTTCTAATTCGGGACTTTTATGCGTGAGAAAACATAGCTCATTTCTGTAGCGACTTTCATGTTTGTTAAATTGTACTCTTCCATTTTATTTGGCGAATAATCAAATTCCTTTGGATCATTATAATGAATAGAAATACGCTGCTCTCCACCAGAAACAATGGGACAATCGACATCCGCTGCAGAACAAGTCAAAACCGCACAAAACGCATCTTTTGGATTATAAGCATCATTCCATCGTTTAGAAAACCCAATAATGGGTTGTTTATTTTCAGCATATTTAATTGAATAATTTGGATTAATGGAGTCAGTTAAGTAGTTAACCTCAAATCCAGATGCTTTCAAAACATCAATCACAGCAGGAAACAAAGCAGTTGCTTCTGTTCCACCAGAATAACAATAAACATTTGAAATATTAAAGTAATGCGCAGCTGTTTGAGCCCAAACCTGAGCCAAATGACTCCTTCGAGAATTATGTGTGCAAATAAAATTGAGCTTTACAGCTTCTCGCCTGTCCACTTTACCTTGAATAAATTCAATCAATGAATCAAGTGATATTTTACGCATTTCACCAATTGATTCAAAATCAAATTGTGAAATCAAACCGTCAATTTTTCTATATAACTCCATTTTACTTGCTATAAAACTCTAATTCACTGATTTTCAAACCTCCTTTGTTATCCTCCCTCTGTGTCTCCCTCCAAAGGGAGAGGCGCTCCGAACAATACTTTACCAAAAAACATAAAACGTTGTGCTGATGCACTTTGCACAACCCTTTAGATTTTGATTAGAAAACGTTAAAAACTAAGCTTACAAAATTTATAATTGCCAAACCTCCTATGAGAAAAGCAATCATCAATTGATCTCGCCTCACTACTCAAAACACCCTACTCAATACTGTTTTAGCAGCATCCGCCTCCTGGAGTACAACTTCCACCTTCATCATTTCCAATATTTACCATCTTTAATTTTGGTTTTTGCGCTGCTGCATCATCCTCAACCCCACATTTATCCTTCGCCAGACAATCAGTAGCTTTATTCATCAATAAAAAATTCTTCCCATCAAATTCCAATGCGAATTTCTCGATCGTTTGACCTTGGTATTCTACTTCAATCTCTAAATCCTTTAATTCTAAAATCCTCTCTGATAATTTGACAATACTCAATAAATTTTCTGGATGCAATCTATGATCGTAATCATTTGCATTCCACAATTGGAAATTAATGACCTCCTCATTTCTTAGTGTTCCTCCACAATCTATAAAGTTCTTAGAGATTTTACCCACTTCTGTAACATGAAAGTGATTCGGTACTAATTCTCCATTTGGCAATTGAAAAGCAATGGTTTCCAATTTTGACAATACTGTTTTAACTTCTGATAATTTCATGTTCTTTATTTTATAAATCGTATTTGGTGCTGCGCATAGTACCAATTAACAACAATTCCCCAAGCTACTGCGGTATTTCATCACGTACTATTGTCCATTAACGTATCAACAACAATCTGAAGATATTAAATCTTGATCTAAGAAATGGCCTAACAAATCTTTCATTTTTGACCAATTTTCATTGTCTATACAATAACAAACACTCGTTCCTTCGACAGCTCCCTGAATCAAACCCATCTTCTTTAATTCTTTAAGATGTTGAGAAATGGTAGATTGAGCCAACCCAATTTCATCAACGATATTACCACAAACGCAAGATTTCGTTTCAAACAAATACTGTAATATTCTCACTCTCGCTGGGTGTCCGAACGCTTTCGCAAATAAAGCAATCTGATTTTGCTCTTCTGAAAACTTTTTTTCTTGGGCTATTTCCATTGTTTTTTCTTATATATCGTAAAATTACGATTAATGGATTTACTGACCAAATGAAATTTGATAAAACAAAAAATGCTGGCCATTCATCGAAGACAAATTCACCAGCATTTATATAACTTTGTGTATTAAAATGTAATACTATTGTTTTACAAACTGAACATTTGCAATCAATTTCACTTTATCACTAACAACAATATTCCCCGCTTCTGTTAATGCATTCCACGTTAAATTGAAATCTTTCCTATTGATTGTTGCTTCCATATCGAAACCTGCTTTTGTTTGACCATAAGGATCTATTGCAACCCCATTGAAGTCAACAGCCATCTCTATTTCCTTAGTGACATCTCTAATAGTCAGATTCCCTTTCAATTTTTCACCATCAAAAGAGGTTGATTCAAATTGCAATTTAGGAAATGTTTCAGCATTGAAAAAGTCATCAGACTTTAAGTGCGTATCCCTGTCTTTGTTTCTTGTATTTAATGAATCAATCTCAGTATGAAACTTGAAAGATGCATCTTTAAAAGAATCATCCGTCGCTTCAACACGAGCATCAAAAGTTTCAAAACTTCCAGTAACTGTTGAAATCATCATGTGTTTCACTTTAAAATTGATTTCTGAATGTGTTAAATCAATATTCCATTTTGCTTTGTTGGTGTTTTCCATCTTTCTGTATTTTTCTAATTTATACAAAGATAGATATAGGAAATAGGCTGTGCATTGATGTATGATAAGAAGGAAGACAATAGAGATTTACAGATTAGAATAGAGAAGTATAGTTTCCCGTTTTGATAAAGGTTAAACCTTATAACCTGATCCTTTAATATAAGCATCCCAATTGCTCAAATAATTAATGATTGAATCTTTACAATTCTATAAGTTTTTAAGTATTATTTCACAATTCAAATCATTGACAGTATCAACAATAATTAACTGATTAAAAATATCAAAGTATATTCTATCAGGCTCTTTTAAACCTTTTACAAAATTGATAGATAGTGTCTGGTCGGAAACAGACGATTTTGAGAAATATTTATGCAATCATAATAATTTTTAAGGTTTTTCCCGATTTCTCGGGACAGGCTATGAGCTTGCTTTGCTACGGTTTGGTTTTATTTCTTTAGGAGGTGCCATAGCATCAGCTGACTAGAAAAAAAGTAAAATATACGCAAAAGAATCAATTTTAATTTTGTGCTGTTTCCAACCAGACACTAGGTATTAAGTCATTCATTAAATTTTTCAAGCAAGCATAGTCCCTATGATATAAGCAAAATGAATCATTTTCAATTTTTAGATGAGCATATGTAAAAACTCCATACCTAGCAATGCCAGAATTCCAGTACTTTACTTGCCTCAATTTTACTTTTATAACACTTCTATTTATAATTAATTCATTCTCTTTATTATCAAATCAGAACAACCATAATATCTACTCTCTAAACTCAAATCTACAACAAAATGATTAATATATATAGGCGAAGACTTGTCCGTCTAAATGAGATTCACTTTTTCCTAACAAATACTAACTTCTCCTACCAGAATAATTCATTGCTTCTCGTTTACCAAAACCATAGACGCATGATCTTTTGAATCGTCATATAAATTAGGTGTCATTTACTATTTCAACTGTGCCTTCCGTTTCTTATCCATGTAACTAGACCTGGAAATCATGAAAACTCCCCCGAAAATCATCAACATAAATCCGATTTTTTCTAGACTGATTGCACCGATAAAATCTTCTGTCCAGCCGATGTAAGCAAACAAAAATGTAAAAACCATCACAAGAATAGGTTGCGTATAAATATAGCTCCCACTAACGCTCGGAGAAACGTATTTTAAGGCAAAAGTATTCAATAAATAGGTAAAGACTGTTGCGCCAATCACCACATAAGCAACTTTAATCCAAACTGTTGTAGGAAATAAACTAAATTCTGCCGCTGCGAAATCTGTCCAAACTTTTGGATATAACATAATGAATAGAAGCCCGAAAATGAAATTATAAGTAATCACTGTCATTGGTTTATACTTGCTCATCAATGGTTTAACCAACACTAAATATAGTCCGAAAGAGAGTGCGTTGATGAAGATATACATGTCACCTAATGACGAATCAAACTCTGGCTGCTGACCAACAGTTGTCAATGCAATCGCTCCTACAGCTCCAATAGAAACTCCAATTGCTTTCAGTTTTGTAATCTTTTCTTTGAGAATAAAATAAGAGAGAATAACCACCAGAATAGGTGTGGAAGTCATTATGATCCCTACGTTCATAGGAGAAGTCAGCGCCAATCCGTTAAAGAAAAAAAGTTGATTTAGTGCCACTCCAAAAAGTCCGGTAATTGCTAATCTCGGTAAATCTTTTTTGTCTACTTTTTCACGAATAAAACCAAAAAAAATAATGAGAAAAATCACGGTTGTGATTCCTCCACGTAAAAGGATAAATCCATTTGGACCGAGATAATCTGGAGTAACTCCTTTAGCCAATAAATGGTTGGCGCCATAAATTGCATTGAGCGTAAACAACGCAAGGTGTGCGAGTATGGTTTTATTCATTAGCTATTAACTGCTTTGATAAGCTTTCTTTGCTGCTCCAACAGTTGCTTTTGCATTTCCTACAAAAACGGCATCTTCTAAAATGATAAAAGGTCTTTTCAAAAAAGTGTATTCTACAAGCATATATTTTTTGTAATCTGCTTCTGAAAGTTCCATTTCATTAAGTCCCATAGAACGGTATTTCATCGCTCTTTTGCTGAACATAGCTTCGTAAGAACCTATTTTCTCTTTAATGAAATCTAGTGCTTTTTCATCGATATTTTCTTTCTTAATATCTTGTAAATCAACATCATCCCCTAATTCTAATTCTTTCAGAATTCTTTGGTTAGTGTTGCAAGAAGAAAGATGATAAATCTTTTTCATAATCAGATATTATTTAAAAGTAAATGAGTTTTATTTAATGTCGCAAATATAGTAAAAAGTGATGCGAAAGCATTTGGAGTTCGGTTGTTCTACTTCTATTAAAAAATATTTTTATTTAATGTAAAAACTATGAAGGTTAACAGGATTAAAAAGTCCTCTCCCTCGTTCCCTCTCCAAAGAGGGATGTAAAAAAATTCCCTTTTTATGACTGAAATTTTCTAGCTTATAGAATAAAAATACCACGCTTTTCCCACACCAAAAATCTGAACTCGAAGCACTTCCCCCTTTGGAGGGGGATAAAGGGGGAGGATTAATACTTATTAAACATTAATCTTCGCCTCTGCATGCTTCAAACAGCTCATAGATTTTTCAACCATTTCTTTTGAACCAACATAATATCCGCAACGTTGGTGTAATTCTGTTGGAATGATATCTAGCGTTCTTTGGTGACCATCTGTTGATAAACCTCCTGCTTGTTCTGCAATAAATGCCAGTGGATTACATTCATACAACAATCTCAAGCGCCCTTCTGGACAATTATTTGTCGTTGGGTATATATAAACACCTCCTTTTAACAAGTTACGGTGAAAGTCAGCTACTAAAGAACCAATATATCTTCCTGAATACGGTCTTCCAGTTGCAGGATCTTCATCACGACAGTATTGAACATAGTCTTTTAATCCGGGGTCACAACGGTCTAAATTTCCTTCGTTTATAGAGTAAATTCTTCCTGTATCAGGCGATTTTATATTTGGATGTGACAAACAAAACTCTCCAATCGAAGGGTCTAGCGTAAAGCCATTCACTCCTTTTCCAGTTGAATAAACCAACATTGTTGAAGAACCAAATAAAACATATCCAGCAGCAACTTGGTCAGCTCCTTTTTGCAAGAAATCTTCCAATAAAGCAGGCGTTCCTGGTTTTGAAATCCTTCTGTAAATTGAGAAAATTGTTCCAATTGATACATTTACATCTATGTTTGATGAACCATCCAAAGGATCAAATAAAACGACATATTTTCCTTTCATTGAATTTTCATCTTCAAAAGCAACAAAATCGTCGTTTTCTTCTGAAGCAATTCCACACACTTCACCTCCAGTTTTGAAAGCCCTAATAAAGGCTTCATCTGCAATTACATCTAGTTTTTGTTGTTCTTCTCCTTGAACATTTGTTTCGCCCTTGGCTCCCAAAACATCAACAAGTCCAGCTCTGTTCACATCCCTATTCACAATTTTTGAGGCAACGGCAATGTCTCTTAATAAATTGGTAAGTTCTCCAGTTGCATAAGGAAAGTCCTTTTGACGCTCCATAACAAAATCATTCAGTGTGGTAATCTTCGACATAATACTTTATTTATTTTGCAAATATCGTGATTTGTAATGACATCTCGGTAAATAATCGCAAAAAGGCGTTCAAATTCGTAGGATAAATCTGTAAAATTCGATTATTTTTGAGACATGGAAATTCTTGAAAAATTCAAACATACTTTCGAACCAAAACTTTTAGAGGAATTTAAAAGTATAGCAAAAGAAGTATCTGTGAAAGCTGGAGATGTAATTTTAGATTACGGACAAATTGTGAGAAGCATGCCCATTATAGCTTCGGGAAGCGTGAAGGTCTCTAGAATGGATGATCAAGGTAGAGAATTATTACTCTACTATGTGAATGCCAATGAAAGCTGTGCAATGACTTTCTCATGTTGTATGGAGCAATTCCCTAGTGAAATAAAAGCAGTAGCGGAAGATGATGTTGAAATGCTAACCGTACCTGTAGGTGTGATGGATGAATGGATGATGAAATATTCATCTTGGAAAAGCTTCGTAATGGGAACAATTCGAGATCGATTTAATGAAATGCTGAATACTATTGACCAAATTGCATTTCAGAAACTGGATGAACGCTTAAAATACTATTTGCAGCAAAAAGCTTTACATACAGGTTCTAAACTTTTGAATTTATCACATGAACAGATTGCCAAAGATTTAGCGACGTCTAGAGTTGTAATTTCAAGATTATTGAAAAAACTTGAAAATGACGATTTGCTTTTGTTATACCGCAACCAGATAAAGTTGTTGAATGCTTTTGAACTAGAGGAGAAATAATGGTTAATTGTTAATGGTTAACGCGAGCGGAATTCGTAATTCGTAATTTATAATTCGTAATTAAATATGATCAGTGTAGAACACATATCAAAGTACTTTAATCGAGAAACGATACTGCACGACATTTCATTTTCGTTGGAAAAAGGTGAAATACTAGGACTATTGGGCCCAAATGGTGCTGGAAAAACAACTTTAATGCGGATTATTAATCAAATTATCAGCGCTGACAAAGGCTATGTTTCCTATGGCGGAAATTTAATAAAAGAAAAACATTTACTCAATATTGGATATCTTCCAGAAGAGCGTGGCTTGTATCAATCAATGTCGGTTGAAAAACAAATACTATTTCTAGGAAAGCTGAGGGGACTTTCTAAAACTGAAGCCAAGAATCAAATGGAATATTGGCTAAAAAGATTCGGTATTCAAGCTTGGCGAAAAAAGAGAATTGAAGAACTTTCAAAAGGAATGGCACAAAAAGTACAGTTTATATGCACTGTACTTCATGAACCTGATGTGCTCATTCTCGATGAACCTTTTAGTGGATTTGATCCGATTAATATTGAACTCATCAGAAAAGAATTACTAAACTTCAAAAAGAAAGGTAAGTCGATTATAATTTCTACACACAACATGAATAATGTGGAAGAAATCTGTGACCGCGCAATTTTAATTAATGAAGGTGAAATGATTTTAGAAGGAACTGTTCCCGAATTACGTCAGCAGTTTAAAGAAGGTTTATACAAAATATCATTCACTGGAAACATGATTTCATTTGCAAATTCACTTTGGGCAGGTTATGAAATCGTTGATAAAGAAGTCCACAGCGAAGAAACATTTACCGTTTATTTGAAAATGCGTCAAGGAAATAAAATCAACGACTTATTGAATGCTGTGATTGACCAAGTTAGCATAACTGGTATAGAAGAAGTACTACCAAGCATGGAAAATGTTTTTGTGAAATCTATTAACGCTCAAAACGAAATCCTCAGTGAATAAAATCATTTTAATAGCGCAAAGGGAAATTGCTGAACGATTCAATAATCGATCATTTAAATGGTTGATGTTTTTTGGACCGCTGGCCGTTTTGGGATTAATTTATTTGTTCCTTTCCACAACGACATCTACCAATAAAGATTGGAAAATTTTAATGATGGACAAAAAAGAGGTTTTCGACGGGAAATTAGCTTCTGATCCAAGCGCCAATTTAAAATTCGACTTTATCAATGCTTTTGTTGATTACGAAGATTTTGCGTATAATGAAAAGTTTCAAGATTACGATATTTCTGTTTGGATAAACGAGAAAATTGTCAGCAATAAAAAGGTGATTATTTCTTACCGAGAACAACCACCAGAGAATATTCAGCGCAAGATAATCTATTTGGTCGAACGCAGAATGGAAGAAATTATGGTGGATCAATTCACTGATTTATCCGTGAGTAAATTCAGGGAAATCAAACAGTCTTTAAATTTCAGCTTTAAAGATGTTTACGATCCTAAAAATGAAAAATCAACCTCTGCGAGTTGGGTTGGATTTAGCTTTGGAACGCTAATTATAATTTTCGTATTCATGTTTGGAATGACGATTTTACGGAGCGTTTCAAGAGAAAAATCGAATCGAATTATTGAGGTGTTATTGTCTAGCGTAAATGCAAGACAATTACTCACAGGAAAAGTGCTTGGCGTCGGATTTTCTGCATTGGTACAATTTGCAGCCTGGGTAATCATTATCGGAACAGGACTTTATTTATTTCGATTAACCTTATTTCCAGATATGTTTAGTGCTGGCTTTGTTGCCGATGAAGTAGCAAAAACAGATTTTAGCTATGAATTAGCCAATCAAAGTCCATTTGTAGAACTGATTTATAATCAAATTCAATATATGAACATGCTTATTTTTTTCGCATTGTTCTTTATTGGCGGATACCTCTTCTACGGTTCATTCTTCGCTATGATTGGTGCATCAATGGGTTCAGAATCGGATGGACAGCAATTTATTATTCCTTTGACTTTGCTTTTATTCTCTGCAATTTTATCAGGCTATTATGTGGTTTATTATCCCTCGACCACTTTAAGTACATGGCTAGGATTCATTCCTTTTACTTCACCAATGGTAATGATGGTAGATTTGTCCAATGGCTTTGCAGACGGAAGCGCATGGAAATTAATTCTGTCCATAATCATACTTTTCGCTTCCGCATTTCTAATGATGATTATTGCCGGAAGAATCTATAAAAACGGAATTCTTCGCTTTAATCACAGATTGAAATTAAGAATGTTAATTAAATGGACTAAGAAATAAGCGATGAGGGGAGCTGTTATTGATTTAGGAACAAATACTTTTGGACTCATTGTTTTTGAAATTATAAATGACAAAACGAAGATTTTAATTACTGATAAATCATTTGTGAATTTAGGAGAAGGAGGAATTAATTCTAATATTCTTACCTCACAGGCAATGGAACGCGCTTATTTTGCAATAACACATTTTGTTGAAACATGTCGGTCATTTAATGTTTACCCTGACAAAATAGATGGATTTGGAACTTCTGCTCTTCGTGATGCAAAAAATGCTAAGGAATTCCTCGATAAAATTGAAAAACAAAACAATTTAAAAATTCAACTAATTGATGGCAAGAAAGAGGCTGAACTTGTTTTTGAAGGCGTGAGTCGAATTCACTCATTTGCGGAAGAATCTTCCTGTATTATGGATATTGGAGGTGGAAGTACTGAATTTACTGTAACTAAATCAAATATAGTTCAAGAACAAAATAGTTTTAATATCGGAATTTCAAGAATTATGCAATTGTTTGAACTTTCGGACCCTTTAACTAAAGAGGATATAAAGCGCATAGAGATTTATCTAAAATATCAAACGAAAAGTTACTTTGAGAATATTTCTGTCGAAAGTCTAATTGGCGCAGCAGGAAGTTTTGAAACATTCTTCAACTTAATATATCAAACCTCCTCTTACAACAATAATTCAACACATGTTTTACCTGTTGAAAAACTAAAAAACATTTTGGATGAATTAATTCATTCTACACGAGCAGAAAGAGATGCAAATTTCTGGATCATTGACTACCGCAAGGAAATGATTAATGTGGCTGCAGTAAAAACCAAATGGGTATTGGACTTAATTGGCGCGAAGTCTTGTTATTTTTCCCCTTATGGATTAAAAGAAGGAATTATTGCTGCGGCTATTAAGAAGAAATAGAGCTTACTAAAATTACGAGGAGATTCGCAAAGTTTTCGCAAAGATTAGCAGAGGTTTTAAGTTTTTAGCAATCACGAGATAAAATCTCAAGGCAACCAAAAACTTAAAACTATCGAATTTCAGCACTTAAAACTATGCGCTAATCTAAGTTGCTGAAATAGAGATTTCAATAACAAGGAACAATTATTTTTGAAATCTAAGGAATTGACTATTGTCAATGACTGCTTTCAAAAATATTTGAAACGCAGCTAGCAACATAAAAATTATTTTTTGCTTCGATGCCCTCCCTCTGTGACTCCCTCCAAAAAAGAGATGTAGAAATACCTCCGAACAATCATTTGGAATATATTCGAGTCAATATAAGTTGCTGAAATAGAGATTTCAATAACAAGGAACAATTATTTTTGAAATCCAAGGAGTTGACTATTGTCAATGACTGCTTTCAAAAATATTTGAAACGCAGGTAACAACATAAAAATTATTTTTTGCTTCGATGCCCTCCCTCTGTGACTCCCTCCAAAAAAGAGATGTAGAAATACCTCCGAACAATCATTTGGAATATATTCGAGTCAATATAAGTTGCTGAAATAGAGA
>Ga0307952_1000262_pt1 | contig 33617 bp, 28 predicted proteins | sample OrgLakmetagen376_FD_201821 | JGI IMG/M metagenome (GOLD analysis project Ga0307952, IMG submission 201821) | Saline water microbial communities from Organic Lake, Antarctica - #376 | ecosystem: Environmental > Aquatic > Non-marine Saline and Alkaline > Saline | place: Antarctica: Organic Lake...
CGGCGTCGCTGGAGATCCCCGAAGCTATTCTCGACAAACCCGGTGTCCCCACCGACGTCGTGGATGCGCTGGTATTGCCAGGCGTTGCAGATAAAGCACAGAAATATGTCCAGACCCACGCTGCGGCCTCTATCTGGCACCTTCCCGAAATACTGGAATTTATCCGTGCGCATTATGGCCATTGTTGCCAGTACCTCTGTGCACAGAACAAGGAAGGGGAAGTTGTGGGCGTGCTTCCGGTTGTGCAGCTGCACAGCCGCCTATTCGGCAACTTCATGGTGTCTGTACCCTATTTCAACTATGGGGGCCTACTGGCCGATAATCTGGCAATTGCAGACTCGCTTATGGAAAAGGCCGACGCCTGGCGCGGCCAGAAGAACGCCGAACACGTTGAGCTCAGGCACCACGCCGATTATGGTCTGCAACTTCCCAACCGCACCGGCAAAGTGACCTTTTGGCTGCCGTTGCCAGATAACACAGAGGATTTGTGGCGCAGTTTTCAGCCCAAAGTGCGGGCGCAGGTGAAGCGGGGCCAACAGGAAGTCACCGAACTGGTCATTGGCGGGGTAGAGCTTCTTGATGATTTCTATCGGGTTTTCGCCCGGAATATGCGGGATCTGGGCACGCCAGTTTACGACAAGGCGTTTTTCCGGGAGTTGCTGAATGTGCTGGGTAAGCAAGCACACCTGGTTATTGCACGAATAGGCAACCAACCCGTGGGCTGTGCCTTTCTTTCCGGCTTCCGGGGCCGTATGGAAATACCCTGGGCGTCCACCTTGAGGGAGTTCAACCACACCGGCGTTAACATGACCATGTACTGGGCAATACTGGAGTTTGCCGTAAAGCAGGGGCACGATGTGTTCGACTTCGGCCGCTGCAGCCGGGATGCGGGAACCTATCGATTCAAGCAGCAGTGGGGGGCAACTCCAATTCCCTTGCACTGGGATTACTGCCTTGCAGAAGGTCAGCAGTTGCCGGAGCTGAACCCGGACAACCCCAAATTCCGAATGATGATCAACGTCTGGAAACGTTTGCCGGTATGGGCGACCCGAATAATAGGGCCATTAATAGTAAGGAGCCTGCCATGAGCCTGTTTCAGACGGATGCCTGGCAAAAAACCTGGTGGGAAATTTGGGGGGAAACACCCGGCTTCGAAAAACTCCGGGACAGCGGGAAGGGCGCAAACGGTTTATACCTCGCAAACTACACGTTCAAAGGCTTTCCCATTCGATCGCTGGAATGCATCGGTACGAGCCATCGGCGCATTGCCACGCCCAGAACGGAGTACAATACACTTCTGGGCGACGCTCAGTCTCAAGACGCCTATTCCCGACTCGCTGAGCTACTGAGCTCCTGCAAATGGACGGAGGCTGTATTCAGTGACCTCCGCGTTAACAGCAGAGACTACGAAGTCTTGCAGAAGCTGGTGCAGGACAAGCGCTGGATGTGGCGGGTGCTGGAGGAAGACACCGGTTACAACGTCAACACCACCGGGTCTTTCGAGGATTATCTGGCTTCCCGGGGCAGCAACACGCGGTTGAGACTTTTCAATCGACGGAAGGTATTACAGTCGCTTGGCGAGGTTTCCGTCAGAGATACCCTGCCCGAGGAGCGGGACAATTTCCTTGATCACCTGGACAGGCTCCATAAGCAAAGATGGGATTCACCCTGTTTTGGCGGCGCGGATGGCATGGCTTTTCAGCGTAAATTTCTCGAGCGCCTTCCGGCAGAGGGCGGCAAACCACGGCTGTCTGAGCTCAGGGTGGATAATCGTCTTATTTCCCTATTGTATAACGTGGAATACCAGGGGCGGGTTTATAACATCCAGGGTGGTTTTGAAGACAATGTGCATAAAAAGCTGGCACCGGGCACTCTGCACTTCGGGTACGTGATCGAACAGTGTTTTAACGATAGCAACGTTCAAGTGTTCGACATGCTCGCCGGCACGGGAAAGAATGAAAACTACAAAGCACACATTGCGACAGACCAGGAGCCGATGATTAACATCATGATTGTTCGAAGCTGGCTCTTTCGCCTGTTGTACCGTTTTAAAGGTTAACCGCCGACTCTACCGGAATCGATGATGCCAGTTGAAAGGATTCACATACTGCACCTGATTGACACCACCGGGCCAGGTGGCGCAGAGACGGTTTTCACAACGTTACTGCGCAACCTGAGCTCGGAAAGGTACCAGCATACCGTGGTGCTGCGCGGCGAAGGCTGGGTGGCTGACACGGTTCGCGAGATCGGGATCGAACCTTTAATCATCGATTCAAAGGGCAGTTTCAACCTGGGTTATATCGCCACACTGCTGCGCTTGATCCGCAAAAACGGAATAACACTGATTCATGCGCACCTGCTCGGTTCCAACATCTACGGCGCCCTGGCAGCGTTCGTTTCTCGTGTGCCGATGATTGCCACCTTCCATGGCGGCGTTGACGTTGCAAGTAACGAACGTTTTCTGGCAACCAAGTTCCGGCTGATCAATATCGGTGCGAAAGCCATTGTGTGCGTGTCCCGGCGCCTGCAAGACGAACTCGGCTCACGTAGCCCGCTGGCTTCGGCAAAACTAAGGCTCATCTACAACGGCGTAGATCCGGAAAAATTTCGGCCGCGATCCGGCGACGCCCTTAAAGGTGAACTCGGCCTGGCTGCCGATACAAAAATAGTGATCTCAATTGGAAACATTCGGCCGGCAAAAGGTTATCCTTATCTTGTAGAGGCTGTCGCAGGTGTGACGGCGCAGGATCCCAGTGTTCATTTCGTGATAGTAGGGCACCAGCGCAAGGATCTTTTCCGCGAACTTGAGGCGCAGGCAAAAGACACAGGCGTGGAATCGAATATCCACTTCCTGGGCTTTCGCAGCGACGTCCAGAATCTGCTGTGCCAGGCAGACGTATTTTTGTTGCCCTCCACATCGGAGGGGTTCTCCATATCCACCGTTGAGGCAATGATGGCCGGTGTGCCTGTGGTGGCTACCCGAAGTGGCGGGCCAGAAGAAATTCTGGAGCATGAAAAAACCGGAATTCTGATACCTGTGGCTGACAGCCCGGCAATAAGCCAGGCCGTACGGCGCGTGGTGCGCGGGGAAATCCCCAACGATATGACGGTTAAGGCCAGGCAGAAGGCAGAGCAAAACTTTTCTGTGCGGTCGATGCTTGATCACTATGAAGCGCTTTACCAGGAACTTGTATGAGCAGTACCCCCGAGACAGCGAGTTTTAAAAATCTGTTCGTCAGATTGATGACGAGCCGGTTGGCAGAGGCAATGGTTCGACCATTTCTACCCCCGCTGTTGCCTATTTTTATGCTGCACCAGTTTCACGACCCTGAAAGTGGTCGGCCCGGCCATGACCCTCAAATGGTCAGTGATAATCTCAAGTATTTAAAAAAAAGGGGCTATGCCTTTCTGAGTTTGGACGAAGCGCTTGATCGCTTTAATCAGTCTGTCGTTAAGCGCCACAAAGCGGTCGCATTCACCATGGACGACGGCTTTCGGGAACAGGTGTCCACTGCGTCTGAAATATTCGAGGCGAACCACTGCCCGTCTACCTGTTTTTTGATTACCGATTTTCTTGATGGATTAAGTTGGCCGTGGGATGCCCAAATATCATTTTTGGCCCTTGCCACTGAGCGCCCGGCTATTTCTCTTAAAAGCCCACGTTTTCAGGGACACTACGACAGCAGTACCCTGGGCTCCAAAAGACAAACTGCGAGAGAATTCAAGGCAATCATCAAGTTCAAGGAGCCTGCGGGTGTCGATCACTTGCTGAATGAACTGGCGATCGAGACTGGCGTGTCGATACCCCAGTTGCCACCAGAAGGGTATGAACCGTTAACCTGGGAAGAAGCACGCGGACTGGAAAGTAAGGGTATGGCCTTTGGCGCCCACAGTAAGTCGCATCGCATTCTGAGCAGTCTGTCAGAAGCAGATGTTTGGGAAGAGATACAAGGCGCAAAAACTCGATTAGGGCGAGAACTGGATAGGCCGAGCGACGTATTTTGCTACCCAGTTGGTTTAAAGGGTCATTTTGGTGATCGAGAAGTTGAGCTGGTCAAGCAGGCTGGATACAAAGCCGCCGTCAGTGCGGCGCCGGGTTATTTGACGCCCGCTAGCTACTCTTTTGAAAAGTTTAGCCTGCCTCGATTTTCTTTTCCTGATAAGACGGAAGATTTTCTTCAGTATTGTTCCTGGATTGAGTACTCCAAAAATAAACTGTTGCACCGCGAAGCTTAGTAATTGCCGGAAGCTGTGTGTACTAGCCCTTGAGCAGAGCGCGTACATATTCTTGTAGCTCGAAGAGAAACGGCCTGAAATCATCCATTCGATTTACTTCGTGTCGAGTTCCACGCCGAGGGATCATAAAACGTAAGATTTCCAGCAGTTTTGCCTGAATAGAGTAGCGAGCCAGAGGGCGTTTAAGAACCAGATACAAGCGATCCAGATCGCCTAGCAACCAGCGAAGCCGGGCTGGGCGAGAGCGAATGTCATCCGGTAGCGGAAGGTTCATGGTGATGCAAAACAGCCAGTATGGGAAATCAATGCCGGCGTCGACTGCCAGCTGCAGAGATCCCCAGAATCGTGGGTTTATCTCCATCAGGTAAGGGCTGCCGTCAGGAGTTACCCGGAATTCAACCATGGCGACGCCGTGCCACTGTGCATTTGAAAGCAGTTGATGTGCCAGGCCTTTCAAGCCTTCATCGACGGGTGCTGATTCCGAAAGCACGCTAACGCCACCTTCAGGTGGCTTTTCTCTGATGCGTCGGTGTGCAAAAAAACAAACGGGCTGCCCCTGGTTGTAAAGGGCAAACACACCTTGGCCATGCCCCTCGATGAAAGATTGGATCGTGAACGGATACTTGAACTGTTCTGAAGCTCGTAATAGTTGCTCGGCCTCTTCACGGGAATAGGCAACGACCACATTTGTGGAAAGAATCTCGTCCGCCAGCAGACGGCGTGACTTCGAAGGCTTTAGTATGACGGGGTATTCGTGAACTTCGGCAAGAGAGCTCAAGCCCTCTTGTCTGTTGTTACAGAAAATCGAAGTCGGGCATGGTACGCCGATTTGTTGGGCAAGGTGGAAGAGGGCGTTTTTATCGGCCAGTTGCTCGACCTGATCGGCTGATGGGAACGGAATGTGCACATTTTCCGGAATTTCATCCCGGTACCTCAATAGTGTGTACACCGTCGCTTCAGTAATCGGTAAGATGAATTGAATGGAGTGCTTTTCGATGAGCCCTAATATGTCTTCAAAACATTTACGTGGTGCGGTGAATGGATTCCTATAGTTGTCAGACGCAAAACAGTACCTTGATTGACCGGCCAGCGACTGATTCGCTGATTCCGCAACGATCACCTCAATACCCTTTGATCCGAGTGAGCGGGTCGCGGCAAGCGCAGCCCTCTGATTGCCATCAAGAAGTAAAAGTCGATAGGGCATTCTGTTGAGCGTTCCAAATGATTATAAACAGAGTGTGAATCGTGAAACCTACACTAAAAACGCAACAAGGATGTCGGACGTTTAGCAAATGGCCTTAAAAAAACGATCAGCGTTTAGCGCAATAGTATACGACAGATACGGGTCCAAAAAGGGCCTTCTGCGTTACCTGATTTACAAAATCCTCTGGATCTGCGGAGCGTTCCGGCCCGACAGTTCTATTGACCTATCTCAGGTTAAGCGCTTGGTTTTCGTGTGCAGTGGTAATATCTGCCGAAGCCCGTTGGCGGAAACTTACGCAAGGTACCTGGGAGCGAATGCAGTTTCATGTGGTTTGCATTGCACAGATAATCACCCGGCAGATCCCAGAGCCCAAGCGTATGCTGAAAAAAGCGGGCTGGATTTAAGCGATCACCAGACACAGTATATTCGGAACTTCGAGTTCGAACATGGCGATTTGATCGTTGGTATGGAACCGAAGCATTTACGGGAATTGAACAAGATGGCTCTCAACGGCGCCAAAACGGTTCTGGCTGGCGCTTTCTGCAAGACACCCAAGCCATACCTTCACGACCCCTTCAATTGCTCAGCAGAGTACTTTGGCCTGTGTGAAGAAAGAGTATTGGATTCAGTGCGAGGTCTCCTTGGCAAGTAAACGGAATCAGGTATCAGACGAAGCGTTTTATCGCCTGGAAGTGAAAGCGCTTTGGCGATATTTCAAGTCTGAAACTTTAGCTTTTTGGATGATTACGCTGTATCTGTTTGCAGAGTATGTCCGTCCCCAATCGATCCTGCCTTGGCTCGATTTTTTGCCTTGGGCTCAAGTGTTTCTGATCGGAGCAATGCTGGGGCTGTTTATCGAACCCAAGAAGAAATGGGTGGCATCGCCAATAAATAAGTGGTTGATCATTTTTTTTGTAGTGATACTCATATCGAGTTACACAGCCTTCATACCAGAACTGGCCTTCAAAAATCTTGAGAAATATTATCTGTGGGTCATCATATACTTCCTCATAATTAATATAGTCACTACCGAAAAAAGATTGATTGTCTTCCTTTCTGTTTTTCTAATTGCAAGCTATAAAATATCACTCTCATTGTCATTAACTTGGGCCTCGCGAGGATTTTCTTTTACTTCTTGGGGTCTCAAAGGGCCTCCTGGATTCTTCACGAATTCCGGTGAATTGGCGATTCAAATGGCTGTTTATTGGCCAATAGCATTGGCTTTTTTATTTTATTTTAAAAATAGAGTGGAGCCATGGAAGAAGTGGGTATTGATTTCAATGCCAGTTACAGCTGCGATGGTTATCTTGGGATCTAGCTCACGAGGAGGTCAGTTGTCACTTTTAGTCCAATTTATCACGCGGTACGCAAAACATATTTTTCGCCCGAAGATCTTGGTAACCGTCTCAACTATCTTGGTAATCGGTTGGCATTTGTTGCCAGAAGAGCAAAAGATAAGAATTGAGGAAAGTGGCGAAGACAAGACATCTCAGCAACGCCTTCTTTATTGGGCAAATGGAATAGAGATGGCTAATCGACACCCATTGTTTGGTGTGGGGTATTTTAATTTTATTCCCTACTATGAGACATATTATAGATCCGATATGCTTTATGGTAATGCGGAGCTGGCTCATAACATATTCGTGCAGGTTGTTGCTGATTTGGGGTATTCTGGCTTCATTATATATATATACCTGATATTTTTGTCTTTCCGGACCGCTATAAAGGCTAGACGCAACTCAGAAGCTACGCAGAGCATTGTGTTTTATTTAGGTCCTGCTACTAATATTTCGTTAATTGGTTTTATAGTGGCCGGCCAGTTTGTCTCTGTTGTCTATTACCCATTCTTCTGGATTAACTTGGCGATGGTCTCATGCATCCATCATATCGGAAATAAAAGTTCAAAGTAGTTTAAACAATTGCATTAATTTTTCTTTATTAATCGATGAAATTAAATTATTGCTAGATAGTTCATTCATATCTCTATGAACTGTCAATTCATTCATTGGGCGCAATTACTTGCCTGCTTTCCACGCTGCTTTCGCACCGACCAATCTCTATCAGGACTTGGAGCATGAGCCCAGTTAGGGAGTTGTTATGAAATCTGACGTATTGCTTAAGAGAGCTTTCTCTGTTGTTGCTCTACTGAGCTGCTCATACCGTCAAACCATGAGTAGCTTTGTACTCTGGTTGATCACAGCGTCTTTGAGGAAGTTGAACCAGAATCGGCGGACCGTCAGTTTCTGATGGTGAATTGTTTTGAGTGAAGCGTTACGGCTGCGGATAACGTCTATTGCAGCGTGTTTGTCTGGAGGTTTCGGTCTCAAAGACAATACTCGCTCTATTGGCAAGCAATTTGTATACGTAGCTTTGATACTCACTAACAGTTTGTCAGGCAAGGTATCAAAGCGTCACTCAGTCAACAGTTGTAATTCCAAAATCCACGGACAATGAATGTTGCAAAAGTTTCTTAGTAACAAATTGCAACGGTGTGATGGATCGCTTATCTTTTAGACAAGCAGGGTGTCATTCTCAGGTTTCATTGCTTCGTTACAGCCTAGTCCAATTGGTCGACATAGCATGAACTAGGTTTTAGAAGTTCACTGGAGTGCCTTGTCAGCAGATAAACGACTTTTATTTAACGAAATGAAATTTATGTAAAATTTGCTTGTGGAGCATACGATATCCCTAATGTTAAGGCAGGCCAGTGGTAGATTAGTGCGAATGGATTTTTCCAATTCCGTCTAGAGGAATAAAAGAAATGAGATTTTTATTTTGTTTGATCAGGCTATCCGTTCTTGGCGTTCTGCCAATCGGGTCTGCGTTTGGGGCGCCAAATTTTATTTTCTACGATTCGTTTGATGGGGGTATAAACTCATCACCTTATGCTGATTTGCGTTGGTCTTGGAAAGAGCCTTTTTCCGAATCGAATCCGTTCGGGATGATGTTAGGCAAGGGCGACCTCTATGAGGTAAGTGAGAATGTTGCTTTTAGGGGGAACGCGTCGTTGCGGTTGGATTTTGACGGAAGAAATGGGTGGTGCAATACTTGTGGAGCTGATAGCTACATAGTTGCTAACGGTGTTGGGAACTCAGTTATTCTGCAGGCCACAGAGCAAGGAATTCTCGAAAATCAACCCAATCCCAACAGGCCGGTTTTTAACAAGTCTGATCGCTGGGCGCGCTGGACACCAGAGTCGACAGGCGATCAGTCACTTTTCTTTAACGGAGGAGCTCCGACTCGAAACGAGTTAGGGGGTTCAGGTTTATTCAACGGCGGGGATGAGGTTTTCATCGCTCGCGAGTGTGGAGTGGACGGAAACATCGGTAGGGACATAGATAGACGATCCGACTGCAATCTAGGAATCAATTATTTGCAGGGGGTATCCGCTTCAGACTTTGAACCAGGTGAATCGATTGCCCGGCGCTTTTATATGTATGTTGCGGAAGAAACTGAGATGCCAAATACGACTTTGAAGCTAGGGTATACCTGGTTCAGAAATGAGGAAAACGGCAGGTATCATGTCTACCCGTTGTTACGAAGTGGAGAAATTTCTGCGGCAACAAGGCTGATTGTGGGCGCTCATTCTTTCCCAGGTAAAAGGCTTGAAAGTGGTGCTTGGTATTATCTTGAAGAAGTCTACACGCGTGAATCATCAGATTCTGCAAATGATGGAACCTATAAGCTTTACTTCGATAGACATGATGAGGTCACTAACGTTCCGCTGGTCTCTTTAGAGAACATAACTTTCGGAGAGTTGCTGGACATGTCAGTTGTTGGGAACTGGCAGCATTCAAATGACGCTAAGGGATATTTTTATATAGATGAGGTAGCGGTTGCGGATGGCTACATTGGTCCGGTGGACGGAGACCTTAAAGAGGCAGCGCCGCCAAACGCTCCAGCTGCGGTTAACGTTGATTGAAGCTATATGCGGTTTCTATCAATGACCTTCTGATAGAAACCGCATAATTTTTCCCCAATTGTTGAGAACTCATACTTTTCTTCCGAAAGTTTTCTCGCCTCTATTCCCATTTCAGATCGACGGCTTTCTGACTCGAAAAGTAAACCAATAGCGTCGACATACTCTTGCGGACTATCTGCCAATATTATGTTTTTTCCATCTTGAACATTTATTCCTTCAGCGGCGATCCTGCTAGCTACTATTGGTTTAGCCATTGCTAGTGCATCGAGAATTTTTAATTTTGTCCCCCCTCCATCCGTGATCGGGCAGACGTAAACCGATGCTTGATCAATGTAGGGGCGTATATCGTCTACAAAGCCAGTTACCTGTATGCCATCATTCTCTTGGGACCGTTTTATTAAGTGTTGAGGTGGGTTCGCACCCGCGAGTACAAGCTTTGCGAGAGGGAATCGCTGTTTGAGCAGGGGGAAAACCTCTTTTACAATATAATCGGCGGCCTCTACATTCGGATACCAGTTCATACGGCCTGCAAAAATAATTGTATACGGGTTTTGCTTCAGTCCAGCAGACTTAAAATACTTAGTGTCGACTCCATTTGGAATGTCAGTAATTTCCGGGCCACTCGTCAATTTGCGAAGGCGTTTTGAGTCAATATCCGAACAGGTAATATGACCAGAATAGTTTGAACATACCTTCTTTTCATAGGCTCTTAGCTTTAGCCCTTCCTGTAGGAAGTATATTTTTTTCATCCAGTTCTTTTCTTTTTTGGATCTCCGGATCATCATGTGGGATTCGATGTTGTGATGATCCATGATTAGAGGTATATCGCCGAGTAAAGGGCGATATATATCTAGGCTGATTGTGTCAATATGTACAAGGTCATAATCGGACCTTTCTAGCTGCTCTTTAATCGCGATTTCCATTTTTTTCGATCGCAGCCAGTTAATGGTATACGGCGATTTCTGGAAAAGACTTTTAGCAGCGATAAGATACTTGCCATAAAAGTGTTTATCAGCGGGGATATCCACATACTTAATCGTTTCAAAATTCTTTCCTAATTCGAACTTTGATTCTTCTATTGTTTTCTGAATATTTCCATTGTTAAAGTTTTTAAGTAGATCTTTTTGAGTAAAAGCTATCAAGTCAACATCGTGATTACGGCATAACTCGTTGGTGAGGTGAAAAGTACGCTGTAATACTCCGCCTTTAGGGGGGTAAGGAATTAGATGGGATAACCATAAGATACGCATCAATTATTATCCTGCAAAATATTTAATGTCCGGATGCCGAAACTATATGAAGAACGATACAGTTATACAGATCTTGCTCATTCAATTTAACCTGTCTTTATCTGGCGGATAATAATCGAATTCTTTAAGAAGATCCCCAGCGATGGATTCGATCGTGCCTAGGTCTTTTTTCGAGAGCTTGTCAATACTAACTTGATTCAGATCTTTGATCGATTCGCTACGTTCATGAATAATGAATTCTTGAGATAGAATAGACTCAGGAAAAGGTTCAATTTTGAGAAAGTCGGTTAGAGCCTGAAGCGTAGTTCTCACATCATCAACAAAATCTTCGTACTTTACCCATACGAAATTTTTGAGGTGTTTTGCATCGTCTCTCAGGATCTCATTGCTTCTTGCCCATTGCTTGGCAGAACGCTCGATTGGCCACCCGCCCGCAATGTGTTTTGGATCTCCCTTTCGACTGATTCCCTCTGCAACAGCGTAACCATTTCTAATAAGCCCAATAAAGTGAGCATTTTCGAAGTGCTTTTGCAGCCATCGTGTTCTTGCTGCATTGGGTGGAGACTTTTCAAGTAAAATTCGTTTGGACAGATCCAGCCGCATACCCCATTCTTTCTTGATGCGGATAACATCTGGCCCTGTGTCATTTTCCGTCAGGCGAAATAGGTCTTCCCTATCTATCCACATGCGTGGCAAGCCAATGTCGTAGTCTTTAATGAACTGATCTGTAATAAAGTGACCTTCGGTTGGCATGCCCGAAATCTCTGGGTGCTTGCCAAGTAATTCTGCTAGGAGCGTAGTGCCGGAGTTATAGCATCCGACTATAAACACCCATTTATCCGGGTTTGGTATTGGGGTTACGGCAATTCGTAGCTCTCTCCAGATACTTCCCAAACTTTCCCGAAGGATGGGTTTAAACCGGGTGCCTTTCATTGATGCTCTCCTTGAGGGTGGTGTTTAATTTCAACGGCAGCTTAATCGTTTTGCTTCTGGCTCCAAACTCCCTGGGACTGTGGGTGGCTGCCTGATACACACCAGAAGTGCGCAAGGCAACGGCCAAATACGTCTAGAGCCTAAATTACCTTTGCACCAAGAGACAACTGGTAGAGAGACAGGAAAAAGCTGAAGCTATATTTAAAATCATATTGTCCTTGCGGTTCTAAAAGTACTGTAAGCCAAGTGTGTTGGAACAGAGTAGAATCGGCGAAGCTCGAATGATTTAGGCCCGCTTACCACAGATGAATTGCTCATGTTTTGTCGCTAGTAATTTTTCGTCGCCTTAATGATTGAAACAATGCCGTGTTTCCCAATACTTTCATTTTGATATAGGCTATATTATCTTAAAAGTTTATATTTACGTGCAGCAGATGCTAACCGCTCAAGCCAAGTATGATCCTGAGAGTTATTTACAATGAAATTATTTAACCTGTCATCAAAGCCAGAAATTGAAGATGCTTTGCTGTCCATTTGGTTGCACGCAAAATCGTAGAGTTCTATATCGAGGGTATTATAGCTTTTGATGGTTTCTATCGTATTTCTATCGATTTCCCTAGAGGTTTTTTTCGTTTTTGAAACGTTTTCTCTTCTATAGTAGGGTTTCTTTTCCCAGCCTAAGGCTTCTGACATTAATAGTATTGACTGGTCGAAGCGTTCGGTTATGCCGACTAATTCGAAATATTTTTCAATATTTATAATTGCATTATCTAACAAGGTTCGGTTGTTCTCTCCAAATGGAAACTCGTCCAAATCCCCATTTATAAAACGGCATTGTCCGTTGTTCATTCCAACGGCAATTCCACTTGTTACGAAATCGATAATACTCATATCTCCACCTTCCACAGCGTCATGCAGAGGGTTATGGGTGTTCTTTTTGATATAGTAATACTGAGAAATCACTCTCTCCACGGGATCCCTCAAAAACGTAATATATCTACATGGAGCTGGTATATATTCGTGTAGACCAAAGGGCATATGGCCCTTAAAGAGTTTAATGTGAGCCTTATCTTCGAGTGGCGCAGAAATAAATTGAGCAATATTCTCGTCTTTATATCTTGCTCCAAGAACGGCTTTAGTCGCGCTTTTCTTATATTGATTACCTAGGATGGTGTGGAAAGTACTACCCGCTGTTTTAGGTATGTGCAAGAATATCAGTACTTCGTCTTCATTTAACATAGCCTTTCTCCATGTGGTGACACTAAAGCTGGGGAGGTTCGTAATCATGCATTGCTACGATAAGTGACTCACGATCTGCTACCAGGTCTATCGACTCCTGATCGTAATAGTACCCAGCGCTTTCACGGTTAGATGTGTTTGTTTTATTAGTTTTGCCTGCGTAAATCTTGTTAGTTTGATCGTCTGTGAGATCAAGGCCTGCTTTTTTAAGGCCTAGAATTAGTTCTGGCTCCAACTGCTCATTTCTTATGATATAGTTTAAAAATGTCTCTGCTTCAAAAATGTCTTTTAGATTTGATCGACTGGCAAGCGCTTCTGAAGTATACAAAGTATTGCCCAAACCTGTGAACAGTTTAAGGTATCTGTAGGTCAATAGTCCGCTATGGTGAGATATAGGAGAAAAGCCAAAGCCTTCTCCTACATCATACCTACGTTCGGGTGTCAAAATCATCTTCAGCCAAAGCCGAAAAAGATCCGGATCGCGGCTATCGCTGTAGGTTTCCTGCCATTTGCGCACAGGCTTGCCCGTATCCGAAACAAGTTGTTGTAAGTATTGACTGGGTGCGAGCCAGATCTGACCCATTTCTTTATTCAGTTGGCGCCAGTAGTACGATTGGCTGTAGCGTTGGGTTGTGCGGGCAAAAACACCGCCACGCCGTGCGCATCCATAACTCCACAACGAGACGTACCAATCCCAAGGGTTTCTGATGGAGCCGACAACAAATCGGTCGTGTAATTCTTCAGGAACTCGATTGTGTTTACCGGTGCGATGGCCATCAATAACAGCCTCAAGGCAGCGGAGAATATGAGAACCACCTGTTTTGTGCAGCTCGGTAAAAATCAGTTGGTCCGATACAAACATATTAGTGCCTTGTTGGTACCTTGGATGGTCGTGGTCTTGGCTGTATAGGTACGGTATTATGGCGCTCGGAAGCACAGGGAAGAGCCACATGTCATTACTCGGAATACTATACAAGCGGGCGCTGTCAGAGGAAAGCCGTTATTGGCTTTACAAAATGCGGCATCCTGGTCATTTTAGGCATTTAAGGCAACGGGTTAGTCAGCATGCCAAGGGAGATTTTTCGATTCAGCCTTTTTTCGAAAAAAAGGCAATTTTTGTGCACATCACTAAGGCGGCAGGTACTTCCACCGCGCTGAGCCTGTTCGGTGCTTTGCCGTCTCATTACACCGCCTGGCAATATAGAGTCATTTTTGGCCGAAAGGCCTTCAACCGGTACTTTAAGTTTACGTTCGTCCGTAATCCGTGGGACCGTCTGTACTCAGCTTATTCGTTTTTAAGAAATGGGGGCTGGGACGAGCAGGATCACCGTTGGGCCGAGCAAAATTTACCTGATAGCGATGACTTTAACGATTTCGTATTGAATTGGATGACGCCAGAAAAGTTGTATAGTCACATTCATTTTTGGCCTCAATCCCGATTCGTTCTTGATCGAAATGGCAAGCTCCTCGTCGATTACATTGGTTACTTTGAAACCATACATGAGGACTTTGCAGAGATAGCAAAACGGTTAGATACAGATGCATCCCTTAGCCACACTAATGCATCGCCCCGCATGGACTACCGGTCTGTATACAGTTCTGCGGCCGTTCAAAAAGTACAAGAGCTGTACCGCGAGGACATTGAGTTATTTGGTTATGAGTTTAATGGAATAAAGCAAAAATTCGCGAACGATATCGAAAATCCCGGGCACGGAGTATAGGATGAGGCAAACTCACAAGCCCGGTTTTCTAATGACGGCAAATTGGGACTCTGGCGTAGGTTATGCCTGGTGGTTAATGGAAAGCTACTGGGCGGTGCTTGCAGGTGTTTATGATGGCCGATATAGCTGTTATCTGGCGTTTCCGACGATCAGTGCGATTCCTGAAAACCTGACGCAGGCCCCGGTCAAAATTGTGCGCGAGGACTTTTCTTCCTTCGATGCTAAGCTTTTACGTCAGACTCTTTTCGTTATTAAGCATCGCATCAAAGTGATTTATTTCTCTGATAAACCTGTAAGGCATTGGTCTTATATCCTGTTTCGTCTGGTCGGAGTGCGTAAAATTGTAGTGCATGACCATACTCCGGGAATGCGCACACCCCCGAGCGGTATTAAAAAGTTTCTTAAGAGGCTTTTGCTTTCCATACCAGGCATCAAGGCGGACGTTTGTATCGGTGCAACTAATTTTGTTCGGAAGCGGTTGGTTGATGTGGCTTGCGTGCCGGCAGATCGGTGTTTCGCCGTTCCCAATGGTGTTTCTACAGATCTTCCTCATCAAGAGAGTGTTCACCAAAGATTTAACATCCCGGAAGATCGCAAAGTCATAGTCACCGCTGCTCGCGCCAATCGCTATAAGGGTGGATTCTTTGCCCTGGAAGTACTCGCCGAACTTTCAAAAAACGGATGCGACAACTGGCATTATGTATACATGGGGGATGGTCCAGATTTGGCTGAGCTAATTCAGCATGCAGAGGAGTTGGGGCTTGGCGCACAAGTAACCTTCCCGGGTAGAGTAAACAATGTCTTGGGCCTGCTTCAGACTTGCCACTTGGCGTTTCATCCATCTAGCGGAGAAGTCGGCTATTCCCTGTCCATCCTGGAATATATGTTATGTGGGTTGCCCGTAGTGGTGCCAGATAATCCATCGGTTTGCGGCGCAACGAAGGATGGATTCACCGGGCTTATATATAACGAGGTTAGTTTTGAATCGGCGGCTGGCGCGTTAAAAAAGTGCCTCCAAGATGAGGCTGATACTAAAAGAATGGGGCAGCTTGCAAAAAAGACTGTCTTGGATGAGTTTAGTTTGAGTCGATCCCACGATCAGCTCAGGTCAATATTTTTAAATTTCGTTCAACGGCCTTGATGTATGAACGAACCTAGCTCGAAAAGAAAGGCCGCTCGCCACGTTTCTATTTATGCATTGGGGTCGATCATTAGACAGTTGGTCGGCTTCATTATGTTGCCGGTTTATACCTCTTACCTCTCGCCTTCCGATTATGGTGTTGTCAGCCTTTTGGTCGTGATGGTGAGCCTTTGTGAGGTTTTGATCGGTGCACGCTTCGGGCAGGCAATGCCGAAATTTTTCTACGAGCAGGCGGATTCCGAATGGCGCAATACGGTCGTCAGTACTGCTCTCTTAGTTACTGCTTGCATCAGTGTTCTGGTAACCCTTCTTGTGATTGCAAGTAGTAATCCGATTTCTTCTTTGCTCTTCGGAACAGGTAATTACAGTGACCAAGTATCGCTGTACAGCATCCTACTGCTGACCATGGCGATAGAATCATACGGTTTGATTTTTTTCAGGCTGCAAGAGCGCCCCTGGTTCTTCATGGCAAACTCGGTTTGCAAAATGCTTATCCAGTTATCGCTCAACATTTGGCTTGTGGTATTTGAAGAGATGGGGGTCATGGGCGTAATCGTATCCAGTATCGTGTCTTCTGCCGTCTTTGCCTTGTTCGCAGCGGTTTATATTGTTTGGCATACCGGCCTACGTTTCTCGAAAGAGTTGACAGTGAGGTTCTTCCGGTTCAGTTGGCCGCTTTGGTTGGCCGGTATCGCCGGCCTTTATATTGGATCTTCTAACCGGTTTTTTATAAGAATATTTAGTGACCTTGACCAAGTCGGACTTTTTGAGCTGGCTACAAAATTTAGCATGATACTCGCGCTATTGGTGTGGCAGCCCTTCTCTCAGTGGTGGCAGACAGAAAAATTCAAGCTTTTCAATTCTGCAGATCAGGGCGCGTCTGTTTTCCCGGTTGTCTACAACGGAATAACTTTGGTATTGGTCTTTTGCGCCATTGGCATAACGCTCTTCGGCGATATCGTTATCCAAATAATGTCTGATAACGCCTTTCACCCCGCGGCCGATGCGATAGTATTCTTGGTATACGCCCAGTGCATTAAGAGCCTGACTATGTTCTTTACGTTTAGTTTTATGGTGAAAGAAAAGACTATAATTACTTCTTATTTGAGTTACGGTTCTGCCGCTGTGATTACGGCTTGCTATTTTGTGTTTATCCCACAATATGGCTTCGTCGGCGCGGCTTTATCCCAGCTAATCGCAAACTCCCTACTTTTTTTCATAACGGTTTTTCTTGCCAGAAGAGTTTTTGATAGTGGAATAAAGATTAAATATTCTTTATTTGTGGTTTTTGTTTCAATTATCTTTGCTGGTATGGATTGGTATCTTAAGTCTCACATTTCTGGGCTTACAGATTTGGTTCTTACGAAATTGCTATTGGTATGTATATTAATGGCGTTTCTTGGTTGGTGTGTTTGGATAAATCCCCCTTTATTTCGGCTTTTCAAAGATCTCTATAGTATTATTTTTGGCCGCCTTATAGGCAATGGACCTAGCGATAAAAAAGGACGAGGAAGTTGAGCAGACATATGAGTAAGTTGAAACGTTTGGAGCAGGTGATTGTTTTAGCTCCTCTCTATCCTTCGGTCAATCAGGCATGGATGGATAATTATCTAAAACAGCTAGTTTCCTATAAAATTGGTGCTGTGGTTGTGTCGGGGAAAAATGCGGAAAAAAAACTCGACCAAGATCAGGTATTCCGGACCGTGAACTTTTTTCCAATTAGTAATCGAAGTATTTTTAGTATCGTCAAGAGCTGCGTCCTGAACCCAGGGTTAATAAAAGATATAAGGGCCGCACTAAAATTTGGGGTGGTTTCCATAGATATTTTGAAAGTCTTCATTTGGTTGAGGCTTGTTGGTTTTCTTCGTCTACCCATGTCCGAGCGCCTGTTAATTCACAGCCATTCAGAAACTTTCTCCTTGCCTTTCGTTTATTTTGCTTCTGCAAACGATATTCCTTTTGTTCTTACGTTTCACGGTTTTCGCCCAACTGGCGTGTCGCAGTTGTCAAATGATCGCCGACAAGAGCTATACCGTCGTTGTGCAAAGATTATTGTCAATACCGAGTATGCAAAGGGCGTTGTTTGTAAACTTGGTGCCGCTACCTCTAAAGTGATGGTATTGCCGCAAGGAATTCCGATTGAGAGATTTGAGTTTCGACCATTGCCACCAATGATAAAGGGTCGCCTGCTTAGAATACTAACAGTAGGAAGAATCCATAAAGAGAAGGGCTTGCAATATGCGTTGGTGTCTGCAGCTAGGCTTAGACTCGCCGGCGTGAATTTCGTGTGGACCTTTGTTGGTGAGGGAGATCACTCAAAAAGATTCGTTAAACTGGTTCAAAAACTGGGTCTTAACGATTATGTAAAGTTGATTCCGCAGGTTCCGAACATTGAGCTTGCTGGGGTGTACCAATATAATCATTTGTTTGTCCTGCCCAGCACTAGTTCGAAAAAGGGTTGTGATGAGACTCAAGGAGTTGTCTTACAGGAGGCTCAGGCATGTGGTTGCATTCCCATCGCCACGAAAATTGGGGGCATTCCGGAGGTAATCGAGTCGGGCGTGGATGGAATATTGATACCCGAACGTTCGTCAAAAGTTCTAACAAGATCCATTCAATATCTACTTAATAATTCGCAGATTTGGGAAACCTATCGTATTAATGGCAGGCGAAAAATAGAGGAACATTTTTCTTCGGATGTAATTGGGCAGCGAATGACAAAAGCTTTAAACCAGGTTTTAGAAGATTTTCACAATAAAGTTTAGATAATTCTTGACGTCACTATGGGCGGCCCTGTCTTGCTACGAGAGGCTGAGGATCCCGTTGTAGTTTCTCGTCCGGGCGGCCACCGAACACCGCTATCCGAGCTATACCTCCGGCGCGGTTACGAAAGACAGTTTACTTCTCTACTCAATAGGGCAGTTTAAAATGGGGGCTACCATGCCACTGAGATGGGGCGGGCGTGCTTAACCTTAAATTAAGAAATATAAGAGGTTGTCTAAATGTTCGGATTTCTAAGGTTTTATTTGAGTTATGGTGATTTCTGGTGTATGGAAGCAGGTTGAAGAGGTGGCGTATCCTGTTGGTTGATCTCGACCAAGATCACAACCAACAGAGGAAAGATACGCCATGTCAAAGTCTACCTTGCACGCTCTTTCACAACCAGAGTCCGGGCACGATCTGCTTCACGAAACACTGCGCAATGGTGCCCGCAAGCTGATCGCTGAAGCCGTTGATGCGGAGCTTGTAGCCCTGCTTGAGGAGTATGCCGATCACAAGACGTCAGACGGTCGTCAGGCCGTGGTTCGCAATGGCTACTTGCCAGAGCGCAGCGTCCAGAGCGGTATCGGGGATGTCGGGGTACAGGTGCCCAAGGTCCGGGATCGTAGCGGCTCCGGCATCCGCTTCAACAGTGCCGTGTTGCCGCCGTACCTCAAGCGCGCCAAGAGTCTGGACGAGCTGATTCCCTGGCTTTACCTGCGCGGTGTCTCGTCCGGCGATTTCCAGGAGGCCCTGAGCGCGCTGGTCGGCGATCAGGCCAAGGGGTTGTCGGCCAACACGGTGTCCCGCCTGAAAGGGCGGTGGCAGGACGAGCACAAGGTCTGGCAACGCCGGGATCTGAGTCAGAAGCGCTACGTTTACTGGTGGGCCGACGGGGTCTACAGCAACGTGCGGATGGACAACAAGCTGTGCTTGCTGGTGATTGTCGGCGTCACAGAGCATGGCCACAAGGAACTGGTGGCAGTCGAAGACGGTCACCGGGAGTCCGAGGCCAGTTGGCTGGAGTTGCTTGAGAGCCTGAAAAGCCGGCATCTGGGGGTCGCCCCGAAGCTGGCCGTAGGCGACGGTGCTCTGGGCTTCTGGAAAGCACTGACCAAGGCCTTTCCGGAAACCCGACACCAGCGCTGTTGGGTACACAAGACCGCCAACGTGCTGGATAAGCTGCCCAAGGCGATGCAGCCCAAGGTCAAGTCAGCCGTGCATGAGATCTATTTGGCCGAGACCCGGGACGCCGCCCACAAGGCGTTTGATAGCGCACTGAGGCGCTTTCAGGACAAGTACCCGAAGGCGATGGGGTGCCTCGAAAAAGACCGGGAGGAGTTGCTGGCCTTTTACGATTTTCCGGCGGTGCACTGGATCCATCTGCGCACCACCAACCCCATCGAATCGACCTTTGCTACGGTGCGGCTGAGGACGAAGAAAAGCCGGGGCTGCGGCTCCCGGGACACCACGCTGTCGATGGTGTTCAAACTGATGCAAACCGCTCAGAAGCGGTGGAAACGCATCAAGGGATTTCAGCTTCTGGAACTGGTCGTCAACAACGTCGAGTTTCGGGATGGAGAAGCGGTTGAGGATCAATCAGACAGGAACGCCGCCTGATGGCCATACACCAGATTTGACAGTAACTCGTTTTATTTAGCATGGATGGTAGTTATAACACATATAAGTACTATATTAGGTCATGTCGGTGGTTTTGCGGTTTATTCGTTTTACGTGCTCAGTGGCTATTTAATGACACTTATTATGAATAATAAGTACGGGTATAACGTTATCGGCATAAAGAAATATTTATTAAATAGATTCCTCAGAATTTTCCCATCCTATTGGTTTGTAGCGATATTTACATTGATTGGTATAACCTTGTTTTCGAATTCATTCCTGGATTTAAGTAAAGCGTTAAGGCTGCCTGAAACTCTGCATGAGATAGCTTCTAATATTTTTATTTTTGGTCTGTTTCCTGGAGTGGTAGAGGGCGATGACGCTCCTATGGCAAGATTAGTTCCTGCCGCTTGGGCATTGCATGTAGAGTTGTGTTTTTATTTTTTGATTGGATTATTCTTAGGCCGTTATAAGAGACTGGTAATTGCTTGGTTTTTTGTTAGTATTACTTACCATATTATTGCTATATTTTATGAATATCCCCGTTATGCTCCCATCTATTCTGCTTCTTTGCCATTCAGTGTCGGCGCACTAATATTCCACTATAAAGAATATATTATTCGACTTCTGCCAACTTCGAGCATGTCGATATGTCTGTCAATAATAATTTATTCTTTATATATATTGTTAGCAGGAATAATTCCGGTTACAACAAGCGTATATCCGTTTTATCTAAATATACTTTTTATGAGCATTTTGATATGTCAACTATCTACGGTTGAAGGAAATAGAAATATGACTTTGAGTAAAATTGATTCTTTCTTGGGTGATTTGTCATATCCAATTTATCTTAGTCATTGGCTGGTTGCAGTTTTTGTCTCATCTATATTTGGTCTAAATAAATCGATTGATCTTTTTTTGGTAACAATTCCATTTTTACTAATTTTCAGTTTTATAATTAAATATCTAATAGATGATCCAATCGAAGTAAAGCGAAGATCTGTTTCGCAGTCTTTGAGAGATAAATAACAGTTTAAAGTTTTTAAGAGTGTCCCAGGTTACGTTGTACAGCCATTGTACAGTAGGGTTTTCAGCCTTTACCACAATGACTGTAGGCGTGTAGGTGACCCAGTCAGAGATTAAAGCTTGCTCTAATATTTAAAGCTATTGATTACTCGTGTTGAAAGCTAGTTGTACGTATATTATTTTAACGTTATAGACTCAATGGAACGATGAATAAATCTCAATGTACTGTTTGCAGTTCTTGGTTAGTCCAAATTGGTTGGCAACGTGGTAAAGGCCACGATTTTGTTTTTCTTTGCGTTCTTTTTTATCTGCGATAACCTCCCTGACCGCTGAGCTATAGCCAAGTGTGGTGTGGTCCTCTACGAGCCAGCCACACCGACCCTGCTCAAGTATCTCTGGGATTCCTCCAATCTTATGTGCCACTACGGGTAGCTCCAGTGTTAGGGCTTCCAAAAGAGTCATTGGCAATCCCTCGTGATCTGATGTCATGAGCACCACGTCAAGTGAACGCATTTTTTCTGCCACTGGATTTATAAAACCGCAGAACTCTACTCTGTCCTCGATGCCTAGCTCTTTGGCAAGTAATTTCAACTCCATCTTTAGCGGTCCGTCACCGATAATGATTCCTTTGCAGTCCATTCCATCCGCTTTCAATGAACGGATAGTTTCGAGGAACAAATCAATTCGCTTCACCGGAACGAGTCGTCCAACGATGCCCAAACGGATTTCTGGGGAAGTCTTTGTGGGGTTTGGTAGCCAAGCGTCGCGCAGTTCATTTACATCAATAAAGTTGAATATCTTATAGACTTTGCCGGGGAATATGGATTCTAGTGTCCTTTGCAGTTGTGAGGATACCGCGATAATGGCCTGCTGCCTGGTGCGCGTTGACCAGATATCCAGGCGGCTGGCAATCCATTTTCGAGGTTTCTTCCAGGAAAGTTGATGCTCCGGGTTGCCATGGACAGTTCTTACTGAATAGCGCACCCGGGCCAACTCTTTACCTAATATTCCAAGCATGTTCTCTTTGAAACCATGGGTGTGAACGATGTCTGTCTTTTGTGTCCTGCAGTGGCGGGCGATGGCTTTGGCGATCGCTAGCGTGCCTGTTTTGGCTTCATCGGCAAGCGTTACGGCTATTCCAAGGTCAATCAATTTGTCATGGAGAATGCCGGGGTTAAAGACAACAGCAGTTACTGCAACCTCTTTGCTGGAATCGAGCGCCTTGCATAGGTTGTACACCTGAACTTCGGCGCCGGCCCAGAGGTCACCGGATATGATGTGTGTGACGGTGATCGGAGTTGTGTTGGGATTTTCAGTCATGCCAGGCTTCGACCTATGGTAGCCAGCAGTGTGCGGGTGCTTGAACTGTTTCCGTCATGAAGGTTGAAGCGATGTAGGTCGAACTCATTTTCGTTTGCTTTGTTCCAGCCCGTTTTGGTGGTGCAAGCCGCCTGATAGTTATTTGCGACCAGTTGTTCGCCGCCTTCGGTTATGTCCCCGTTGGGGTAACAGAAAATAGGAACAGTGTTAACTTGCATTCTGTCAAGGTCTTCCTGGCACCCAACAATTTGTTCTTCCATCGCCTGTTTGCTGTTCAGGCGGTTTAGGCGGAAGTGGTTCCTGGTATGTGCGCCGTACTTAATTAGGTTATCCTCGGACATTTCCTTCAATTCATTGGTTTGCAGTATTGCTGGCGTTTCATTGGTTTTGCGGTCTGAAACGCTAGGGGATGGGGCTGAATTTTTCAGGTGCCGAATAATAGTGGCATCATCCAGATTTTTGAGGCGATTGATGACTTCATCGGCCTCCAGCAGAGAGAGCGGTGTGCCTCTATGACTAAAACTGCCAAGATAAGGCTGAAGCCACTCAAGTTTTGGATCACTGAGGTTGATGCCTGGTGCGCGAAGCAGTGCAATAACCTGCTCGGGCCAGAAGGTATCATTTTTGTCGATCATGCCGGTCACAAGAAAGATGGTCGCCGGTATTCCTTCTTCAAGTAGTACCGGGTAGCCGTGGAGGTAGTTGTCTCGCCAACCATCGTCGAAAGTAAAGGCGACGGAAAGTGCCGGTAGGGTGTCGCCGTTCTTTTTTTTTCGGAGCCACTCATCGAGATGTGTGGGAGCTGCGCCCAGGGCCTGGATGAGTTTTATGTGTTTTTGCAGGTTGCCGGGTGAAATGATCATCCCTGGTTGTTCCAGCTCACGCCCGCCTGCACTTTCGGGCAATACCCGATGGTAGGTTAGTATAATCAGTGTAGGGCTGCGGACAAGCTTCAGGCGCAGCCACCCGTATGCTGCAAACGCACTGATTGCCCAGAATTTCATAAAGGAGCGGAAGGTTGCCACGCTTGTTGCCTCCGTCGGCGATGCCAGTGGTTTTGGCGTAATCGTCCATGTATAGTTTGCTGGCTAGAAGATTCTGCCAGTCGCACGTCTAAAAGTCATCTTCAGGTTCACAGGGACGAATTGTAATGCTGAAAGGCTTGTTCTGGATTTCTGTTTTCGGCGTTTTATTCAGTTATTTTCTCTACCCCCTCTTGCTTCGCCTCGCCCCTCGCAGGAAGGGTGCTGCCGTCTCCCACCCGGAACCGGCATCGGCGCCTTCCGTATCGCTGATCGTAACCGCCCATAACGAAGAAGGGCGTATCCGGGAAAAGATCGAGAATTGCCTTCAGCTGACTTACCCTGGCCTTGAACTGATAATTGCCTCGGATGCTTCCCGTGATGGCACGGACGCCATTGTGGGCGAATACTCAGGCAAGGGGGTACAGTTGGCAAGGGCAGACGAGCGTAAAGGTAAGGAATACGCCCAATTGCAAGCCATCCGCAAGGCTAGCGGCGATATTCTTGTGTTCTCTGACGTGGCAACCTCTATCCCTGAGGATGCTATTGAAAAGATGGCTCGTTATTTTGATGATCCTTCAGTGGGTGCCGTTTCCAGCGAAGACCGTTTTGTAAGCCGTGATGGTTCTGTGGTTGGGGAGGGCGCCTATGTACGGTATGAGATGTGGCTGCGGGGTGTCGAAAGTCAGCGGGCCGGGTTGGTCGGGCTCAGCGGTTCGTTTTTTGCCGCAAGGCGTGAAGTGTGTGATACCGACTGGGATATCTTGTCGCCCAGCGATTTCAATACAGCATTGAACAGCGCCCGGAAAGGCCTGGTGGCGGTCACCGCACCGGATGTTCTTGGTTACTATCAGGACGTGGCAGACGCTTCGAAAGAGTACCAGCGAAAAATTCGCACTATTATTCGCGGTCTTACTGCCCTCCGTCGCCATACTGAGGTGTTGAATCCTTTTCGGTTTGGCTGGTTTTCCTTTCAGGTGTTTGGCCACAAACTGATGCGCTGGGCGGTGCCCTGGTTCCAGATTCTGTTATTTATTACCTCTTTACTGCTGATGGCTGAAGGCTGGGTCTATGGGTTGGCGATGTTCGTTCAGATTCTGTTTTATGGCGTTGTGGTTGCGGGCCATTTGAAACCGGCTCTCCGGGAGCGCACGGTTGTCAAAATTCCTTATTTCTTTGTTCAGGTGAACCTGGCGATCGCCCGGGCAACCATAGATTTCATTCAAGGTCGGCGCATGACCGTCTGGACGCCTTCACAGCGATAAAAGGCAGGGATTTATGGTGCTTGGCAAGCTCCGACCGGTTGGTAGCAAAGTTCCAAAACCAGAGCCGTCGAGCACTATGCTTCCCTGGGAAGACAAGTATCTCTATGAGTTCACCCGTTCAGGCACAGATGCTCTGTCGTTGGCGGTGGGGCTGGCCATCGTGGACCGTGCTGATGTCGAGTCACCGGAAGTTCTGATTCCAGCCTATGGATGCCCGGACTTGGTGGCTGCGGTTGTTGCTCAAGGAGCCACGCCGGTGGTCGTGGATCTGGCTGATCAGCAGACACCGCGTATGGACGCTGAAAGCGTCGCAGCCGCGATTACCAGCAATACCGTTGCGGTTATTGCGGTCGACTTTCTCGGTATTCCAGAGAGGTTGGGTGCTTTGTCGGCTATTTGTCGGGCAAAAAACCTGCTCTTGATTGAGGACTCAGCGCAGTGTTTCCCTCCTAAAAGCATCGAAACGGGTGTCGCTGATGTTGTGGTTCTCAGTTTCGGTCGCGGCAAGCCCATTAACCTGATGGGAGGTGGGGCGTTACTGATTCGAAAAGACCACCACTCCCGGTTTTTGCCGGTTGTATCCAGTTATCCGGTCATTCCTCTCAAGATTAATGCGATTTGGTACCTGAAACGGCTCCTGTTTAACCTCATGCTCTCGCGGCTGGCTTACGCTTGCATGGAAAACCTTCCGTTTTTGCATCTCGGCGAAACCAGACTGCATTCTCTTGGCGAGGTTTGCCGTCTTGAACTGCCCAGGCGCTTGGTCAGCGCAGGTGTTTTAAAATTCTATTCCCGTCCTGCTTGGCAACCAGTGTATGACAGTAAGCTGTCTTTCTTGGATGAATCCGGCTGGGTTCGCCTTCATGCGTTTTGCGATGTCCGGGAGAGTGGGGCAATGCCGAGGCTTCGTTATGCCATGCTTGCTCCCAATAAGCGAGTGCGAGATCAGATGATATGTGGTTTAAACAAGGTGGGAGTTGCGGCAAATTCATTCTACGGCAAAGCATTAAAGGATATTGAAGGTGTTGCCCAGCTTCTTGGTGCAGCTAGCAGCTGCCCAGCAGCAGATAAGTTTGCGTCCAGGCTGCTTACTTTACCGTGCCACGAGGATGTATCGGAAACGGACATTGAGACAATCACGGCTTGTTTCCATTTGGAGCTGGAATAGCCCTGTGCCTATTGAGTATGATCAAGAGTTTTCCTATAAATTGCCTCTACAGCTGTGATCAGAGAGTCATTCCCAAAGTTCAGAGAGTGGCGTGCGCCTGCTTGGGCAATCTCCTTATTAAGCTTGTCATCGACGATCAATCTTTCCAAAGCTTTTGCCAACTCATCTGGGTTATTCTTTTCGATGATAAGGCCAGTTTTTTCATGGTCGATCAATTCGACCGAAGCGCCGATATTACTGGCTACGATAGGTCTCGCCGAGGCCCAGGCTTCGATAATTATCCGCCCAAAAGCTTCCTCGGATATTGAGGGGTGGACAACAATATCCACTGCCGCGTAGTGACTTGCAGTGTCGCTTTGGTAACCCGCAAAAATAAATGCATTTTCTTGATTTCTTTGGCTGATGTACCTTTTGATCTCATCAAGGTAGTCGTCTCCGTAATCCGAAGCATCACCGACAAATAGGCACTTCACCGGGTAGCCTTGTTCTTTTAACTGACAGATCGCCTTGGCGAGAACTAGTTGGCCTTTCATCGGCCTTACTCGAGCAAACATTCCCATAAGTATTTCGTTATTTGTCAGGCCGTAGTGAGACCTCAGCCCCGCTCGTTCCTTGTTATCTGCGTAATCCTCCAGGTCAACTGAGTTGTGGATTACGATGATTTTTTCGGAGGGAACATTGATATGTGTACGGTTATGGTGAGCGATTTTTTTCGTAGGCGCTATTAACTTGGATATATAGTCGATGTTTGTTTGCTTCGGCGGAACATACTCGTGGCCACGTGAGTGAGCAATACAGGGAATGCCGCACTGTCTGGCAGCGCTTACCGCTATTGGGTCTATGCCGTTGTTAATGTGCATAAGATCGATTTTTTGTCTCTTGATAATCCGCGAGAGCTTATAGACAGTGATTTTGTCTTCCAGGTATGAGAAAAATGAGAAAAACGTCAGCAAAGTGCTAATTGCTAACTTGTTACCGGTTATGTTTTCGACCCTTTGTCTCAGGGTGTGTTTTTGTTTGTACGTAAACTTAAGGCCAAGGAAGCGGGTGTTGATGTCTCGGAAATGGTCGGAAAAATAATGGCCATTTTCTGCATAGAAAACTACGACTGGGTCATAGTTCCGGAGGTTCTCAACGATCTGTTTTAGGCTGATTGCAGAGCCGCCAAAACCCATGCCGGTTTCTACAAAAAGTACTCTTTTTTTTGTCTTCTTTTGCATCGCTTTAAACCATTGATCTGGAATTGGGTTGGTTTTTAACCTGCTGGAGTAACGTTTAAGAGTAGGGATTTAAATTTCTCCCTTGCCTCGTTTGCGCACGACGGCTCTGCTGCAGAATCGCATAGGTTGGACAGTATCCAAGCGCTTCCCCTTGTGTCGCCGATCAATTTCTTGAGCCCACCGATTAATTGAACTTCTGTCGCAGATGTACCTGAAACGCCGCCAATATCATACCAGTACCAGCTTACGGCCAACTGGTCGCTACGCTTTGATTGAAAGATAATCTGATTGACTTTGTTGATATTCCATTCATTGTCGACCGATATCTCCACCTCCTGCTTTGCAATTGGGCTCCACTCATCTGGTTCAAAGACTCTGTTCTGGTAGTAGACCAGTTCTTTACCCTGATATTGTTGCTTATATCCTATGAGGTCAATCTGGACCCGGGCAAGGGCATCTGAAACATAAACACCCGACAGGTGGATATCTGCTGTTTTAAATTGTGGCTGCCAGAATTCTGCGTACTGCAGCGGTCCTTTCCATTGTGATTGGGCAACAGACGGAAGGCGTGGGTTCCATTGGTCTGCCTCGCTTGCTGCAGAATAGCCTTGAGCCATCAACACAAGGGGGATTGCTGCAAGGGGAATGCAAGCGACAATAATTGTGCGGGGTTTTTTTTTCGACTTTCCAGGGCTCCTGGTTGAAGATTCAGCGGGAGCCGGGTTCGTGGAAGGATGCCTGTCCAGATAATGGGTAAAAAAGAGAAAAGGAATCAGTGTAACTACGACAAATACGATCCACCCGAACGTTTCATGATCCTCAATCAATGAGGATTCCATGTTTGTGTAATGTCCTGCGGCAATAATCCAGGCAACCCTGATCCAGTTGGTCAAAAGAGCCAAAAACCCTGCAACCAAAATCATCAATAACGTTCGTCTGGGGCGGCTGTTGGTGAGCGTGCCGTAAAATGCTCCAAGGTAGAGCCCCACCATCAGGTATCGGACGCCGCTGCAGCCGTCAGCGACGTGAAAAATACCGCTGGGTATTGTGATATAGAACTCTTCGATAGTTGCCGGAATGGAGAGCGCAGCCAGGGCGCCCTCATCAACGGCGACTGTGAGCCATTGAAGAAGTGGAGAAAATTCGTCCCAGAAAGGGGCCGCGAAAAGAACAAGAAGTAGCGGAGCTCCGGCAGTCTGTACGAATGGCTTGCCCCAGATCGTGGCCCCCCATGCGATTAGCAGGAAGGGAAGAAGCAACATTCGAATCAGTTTGATGTTACCTGCATGGGCAAGAAGCAGGAGCAGAGATAAAGCAATGAGGGCGGCAAGGCCGAGTCGGGAAAACGAGATTTCCAATCGCTGAAATCTTTCTCGCCTCAAGTAAAAAAGGTAGAGAACGCTGGCAAAAACCAGGAGACCGTGGCGGTAAATATAGGAATTCGCCCAGAGTTCGAAATAGTCTGTCCATTCCTGGAAAAAAGCGATGAACAAAAGTGGGAGAAGGGCAATCAGGATTTTTGTATTCGGGTTGATACGAGTGAGCGGCATACAAATCCCTGTCGGTAAATGCTCTGGAATCCCTGAAAGCAGTTTAGCCGGTTAACGGTAAACTCCGTTGGAATATACCTCAAGGCGATGGGCTTGCCTAGGGCAAGACCGCGAGTTCAGGCTCTGGCCAGTGAAGGCGTAGTCTTGATACTTTTTTAAGACGACAGGCGTCGGAATATTTTACAAAGTGCTTATCGGTCTCGGCCCTCGAATAACCCAAAGCTATGTTTTGTATTGAAAAAAAATTTATGGCCCGTTGATTGCGTGATTATTTGTTGAAGAACGGTATAGAAAAGCTTTAACGAGCAACCAAAGGACTAAGTGCTATGAAACTTATAAGCAAAGCAATTGTTACCTCTCTGCTGACAATCGGAATGAGCAGCGGTGTGGCGGCGTACACAATAAATGACACGGGAAGTGAGGTGTTTGTCGGTCAGGGCACAGTTGACGGAAGCCCAATGGGCGACGTTTACGGTGGTGGTAATTACCGCGTTCAAGGTATGGACGTGAATCACGATCAGGAATTTCTCTACGTGACCGTGTCCACATACTTCAACGAAGCTGACAATGGTCGATACAATTTTGGCGATCTGTTCATTGACGTTGACGGCTGGACCCCGGACGGCACAGCTCCTAATTACACTGACGATGTATATGACGCTGACCTGAACGGCTGGGATTATGCTGTGCTGGCTAGTGCAGAGCGTGAAACAGGGCTTCCTGATTCCCAATTTGGCTATGGGGGCTTCAAAGTCGGCGATCTGATTGACCTCACCGAGGCTGATCTGCTCATGTCTGACGAAGTGAGCGCAGTTTACAACAATTCTACTGTCCGTCAGGATCAAGAAGTCGGATATCAGAGCGGTGGCGCGGACGTGGGTGATTCCACGGTAGCGGTTGATACTGCAAATAGCCTAAATACGCTCAGCTTCCAGATTGCTCTCAGCGATCTGGGGTTGCTGGACGCTAAGAATCAGGAAATTGGCCTTCGCTGGACAATGGGCTGCGCAAACGACGTCACTGAAGGTTCTTACAATGTTCCTGAGCCCGGCACACTTGCCCTGCTCGGTCTTGGCCTCCTGGGTCTTGGTCTGCGGAAGCGTGTAAAGAGCTGAGGTAGTGTTTGATCAAAGTTGATTTGCCCTGTAATGGGCAGATAACCTGAGATCGGAGAAACGGGATGCGGTTATTCGCATCCCGTTTTTTGTGTCACGGTTAGATAAATCAGAAAGAAGCCATAGTCGAGATTCTTTACGCTCATTAATTGACCAGACTTGGCAAGGAACAGGAACCAGCACTTTATGGACGGCTCCGCAGACGCTCCTTCAGGCCAGCCCCGCTATATTCTCGGGATTTCCGCCTACTATCATGATTCGGCCGCCGCCCTGATTGCGGATGGGGTGCTTGTCGCTGCCGCGCAGGAAGAGCGGTTTACCCGAAAGAAGCACGACCCTGACTTTCCAGTGCAGGCAGTGGAATACTGCCTTTCGCGGGCTGCTATCGGTCTGGGTCAAGTTGAAGCGGTGGTTTTCTACGATAAACCGCTCCTCAAATTTGAGCGTTTGCTGGAAACCTATTTGAGTTTTGCGCCGAAGGGGCTGAGGTCGTTTCTGAAGGCTATGCCAGTCTGGCTGAAGGAAAAGCTCTACCTTAAAAAAGAGCTGCGCACTCAGCTTTCAGGGCTGTCTGGACTCAAGACTGGCGATTTGCCGCCACTTTTATTTACTGCTCATCACCAGTCCCATGCGGCTTCGGCGTTCTTTCCGTCGCCGTTTGAGAGCGCGGCCGTGTTGTGCCTTGATGGTGTGGGAGAGTGGGCGACCACCTCTGCGTGGCTTGGGGACGGAAACACCCTTCAACCCCTTTGGGAGGTCGATTTTCCTCATTCGCTCGGCCTTCTCTACTCCGCGTTTACCTATTACCTGGGATTTAAAGTCAATTCCGGCGAATACAAGTTGATGGGCTTGGCTCCGTATGGTGAGCCCCTTTATGTGGACCTGATCAAGAGTCACCTGATTGATATCAAGCCGGATGGTTCGTTTCGGCTGGATATGGCGTATTTCGAGTATTGCACTGGCCTGCGGATGATTTCGCCGGCGTTTGAGTCCCTGTTCGACATGCCCGCCCGGGAAGCCGAGTCAACAAAGCTGACGCAAAAGCACATGGACATCGCGGCGTCGATTCAGCAGGTAACCAATGAGTGTGTTTTATTGCTGGCCAGAAGCCTGCACGCGGAGACCGGGCTGGAAAACCTGTGTCTGGCAGGCGGTGTTGCACTTAACTGCGTGGCGAACAGTGAGGTGATCAGAGAGAGCGGGTTCAAGAATGTCTGGATTCAGCCTGCTGCCGGGGATGCGGGGGGCGCGCCCGGGGCCGCATGGGCTGCCTGGTATCTTCACTTCTCTCAGAAGCGAGACATTGCGTTCCCGGATGGCATGAGTGGCGCCTATCTGGGGCCGGATTATAAGGACCAGGAAATCAATGCGGCGATTGAGCAGTTTTCGGGGGTTGCCATCCGGGTGGAGGATGATCAGCTTTTTGAACGGGTTGCGTCACTGATCGCCGAGGGGAATGTTATCGGCTGGTTTCAGGGGCGTATGGAGTTTGGTCCCCGGGCGCTGGGTCATCGTTCTATTCTGGGCGATCCGCGTCGCCAGGAAATGCAGGAGACCATGAACCTCAAGATCAAATTCCGGGAGTCTTTCCGGCCCTTTGCACCGTCGGTGTTGCAGGCGAAGGCCGCGGAATGGTTTGACTGCGAACATAACAGCCCGTACATGCTTACAACGGCGCCGGTGGCTGCTGATAAGCGCTATAACGATGTTGCTGGAGAGGGTGTTCGTGGGTTGGATCAGTTGCAGGTGCAGCGGTCGCAGATTCCTGCTGTGACACACGTGGATTTCAGTGCCCGATTACAGACGGTCGGGGAGGGTGGTTCACCCCGTTATCGGCGCTTGCTGGAAGCATTTGATAAGCAGACAGGTTGCCCGGTTCTGATCAACACCTCGTTTAATGTGCGCGGAGAGCCGATTGTGGCAACACCTGTGGATGCCTATCGCTGTTTTATGGCGACGGATATGGATGTCCTGGTGATGGGTAATTATGTGTTGGCTAAAGCGGATCAGCCGGACAATGCTTTGTTCCGGGATCATGTTGAACAATTTGAGCTGGATTGATGCTGATGGATGTTTCAAAAGCGGACCTGAGAAAATTTGGCGTTGGGCTGGCGGTGCTATTGCCGGTTTTGTTCTTTGGCCTTCTGCCATGGCTGTTTGGCTTTGAGAGGCCGATGTGGCCATGGGTTGTGGGCGGCGGTGTGCTTTTGGTGGCGTTGGCAATCCCTTTAGCGCTGCGGCCGGTCTACCGTTTTCTGATGTGGGTTGCGGTGCCCCTTGGGCGGGTTAATTCGCTGGTACTGCTCAGCCTGGTGTACTTTATAATGGTGGTGCCAATGGGTTTGCTGATGAAGTTGTTTGGCAAGGATCCGATACCGAAGAAGTTCGACCCGTCTGCGCCAACCTATCGGCGCAAGAGTTCTGAGCCAACGAGCCTGGAGGTACCTTTCTGATGATGGAGCTGTTGCGGGATTTTTTTATGTTTGTGCGGGCCCGTAAGAAGTACTGGATGGTGCCGTTGTTTTTGACGCTGGTGTTACTGGGCGGGCTGATTGTTTTTTCTCAGGGGTCGGCGTTTGCGCCGTTTATTTATACGTTGTTTTAAGTCGTCGCAATCGTCGGTCTGCGTTTTATTTTGCGTTATGAATAAAAAAGGGGCTGTTGATAGCCCCTTTTCTGTTTCTTCAGGTCAGTCGTTACGACTTGCTTGAACGACGACGCATGAAGAACATGCCGGTCAAGGCGAGGGCAGCCAAGCCAATCGTTCCTGGCTCGGGTACCTTCTTGAGATCAACCTCTCCTTCGATGACGTCGTTGGCGCAGGTCATGCCCCAGTGGAACGCGAGCTTTTCGCCATTCAGCAGCGCACTCTGGCTTAGATCGGCCGAGATGCTTAGCGCGCTTGAACTGGATGTCCAGCTGCCAACGTTCAAGCCGGTCTTGCCGGCTGTCTTGATAGTCACCTCTTGACCATCTCGCCAAACACCTCCGGTCATCAAGTCATCACTGAGAAAGGCGTCATCAATGTTCGAGCCGGGTAGTTCGTAAAGGAAAACATCACCGCCAACATCGTTGTAACGATCAGTCAGCATCAATCCGTAGGTCCAGTTAGTGCCGTTGGAGGCGTCGTCTCCGGAATATGGTGCGGATCCGATTGGTGACCACTGATTGGACAGAAACAGGTCGCCATAGCCAATACCCGTACTGCCTTCGGTGAGGCTGGGGAAAAGTGTGCCTGATTTACCCGCAAAAGCGGTTTTGATTTTGAAGGCGAAGTCGGAGCCGTTCTGGTCTACCTCCATCGATTCAATATCAAAGTTTGAATCAGCTCCTACAACGTCGCCGTAGGTACGGGCGTCTGCACCAAAATAATTATCCTGCACGGTGATTGGAGCCGCTAAGAGGCTGCTGGACATGCCAATCAGTGCTACTGCTAGGGTGGATTTCATTCTATTTGTTAACATTATAATCTCCGGGAATTTTTCTGCTATCGTCCTTAATGTGAACATCCTATTCATGTAGGAGCTCCACATTACTGTGCACCGGTTAACCATATACAAGTTCTGCGCCATAATTAAAAAACGCATTCCATTCAATGACCTAAAAAAGTTTGTATTCCAAATTTCCAATTTACTGTAAATTATGTCGACAGGTAGCGTTACAACCGTATTCACCAAGTGGAATTGTTCGACAGGGACATCGAGAAATTATGCAGACAGCATCGAAGGACAGGAAACAGATTTTTGGGTTGGTCTCTGCACTGATGGGAATTGCTGTTGCAATCATCATTGCTGAAGTGGCTTTAAGCGTTTTAAAGCCTTCCATCAATCCCGCAGGGCAGATGGATGAGGGCTTCATCCTCTACGATGCTCAACTTGGCTGGAAGCTGGCTCCGGGATGGCAGG